>PJTO01000479.1_pt1 | contig 15162 bp, 9 predicted proteins | sample 1512101 | NCBI WGS metagenome assembly PJTO01 (sample SAMN08177690, study PRJNA422409) | Soil metagenome, whole genome shotgun sequencing project.
CTGTTTTTGGAGCTTTGGCTTTTTATTTATTCGGAAAAATTACTTTACCTCACGATTCGCCTTTAAACCATATTTCGGTAGGAAGATTAAGTTTTGGATTAATCGTTTTAACGTTTACCATTTATTTAATTCCCGGACTTTGGGGTGCACCTCTTAAATTAATCAGCGGATTTCCTCCGCCAATGCATTACAGCGAATCTCCAGACGGATTAGGCGCTAAAAATACTGCCGAAACAACAAAATCTGCTTTGCCGGAAGGCGCAGAATACGGTCCGCAGAATATCATCACTTTTCATGATTACGACAAAGGAATGGAGTTTGCCAAAAAAGCTGGAAAACCTGTTTTGTTAGATTTTACCGGATATGCCTGCGTAAACTGTCGAAAAATGGAAGAATTAGTCTGGTCAGACGCTAAAGTTTTAGGTGTTTTAAATAATGATGTGGTTTTGATTTCGCTTTATGTTGACGATAAAAAAGAACTGCCAGAAAGTGAACAATATGTTTCTGAAACAACTGGAAAAAAAATCAAAACCATCGGGAACAAATGGAGCGATTTACAGATTAAAACCTATAAAGCAAATGCACAGCCGTTTTATGTAATTGTAGATCATGCAAGTAATTCTTTAACAGAAACCTCAGCGTATAATCCTGATATCGAAGAATATTACAATTGGCTTCAAAGCGGTATTAAAAACTTTAAAAAGTAAAATGCCTTTAAGATGATAAATGAAATGGATACTATTTTGAATACAAAACCAAGCGAACTCGAAAACTATTTTTCTGAATTTAGAGAAAATACAATTGGAGTCAATCACAGTTTCGAGTCGATTTACGGCCCGCAGAATGTTCTGTATGCAGACTGGATTGCCAGCGGCAGATTATATTTCCCGATTGAAGATATTATACTTCGAAAAATTGGCCCAATGATCGCCAATACACACTCTTTTTCCAGCCAGACCGGAAAAGCTTCGACTTATGCCTATCAGCACGCAAGAGAGCTGATAAAAAAGCATGTAAACGCAAATAAATCCGATTGTCTTGTAGCAACAGGAACCGGAATGACGGCTGCTTTAAATAAATTGCAGCGTATTATGGGACTGCGTTCTCAGGACAATATTTTCAATGTAAAAATCAATTTTGATGATGAAAGGCCGGTAGTTTTTATCACGCACATGGAACATCATTCCAATCAGGTTCCGTGGTACGAAACCATTGCCGATGTTGTGGTTTTACCCTGCGGAAAAGACAATTTAGTCGATCCAGAGATATTGGCCGAAGAAATCAAAAAATACGAAAACAGAACGCTTAAAATTGGCTCATTTACCGCTTGTTCAAACGTTACGGGAATTATTACGCCGTATCATGAATTAGCCAAAATAATGCATCAAAACGGCGGTTATTGTTTTGTAGATTTTGCAGCGTCGGCGCCGTATGTTTCAATTGATATGCATCCGGAAGATCCCGAAGAACAATTGGATGCGATTTTCTTTTCGCCCCATAAATTTCTGGGCGGTCCCGGAACGTGCGGCATTTTAATTTTCAATGAAAAATTATACCAATCTAATTTTCCGGATAATCCGGGCGGCGGAAATGTAAAATGCACCAATCCGTGGGGCGGTTATCATTACAGCGATGCGATTGAAGTAAAAGAAGATGGCGGAACACCGGGATTTTTGCAGGTTATGCGTACCGCTTTGTGTCTGGAACTGAAAAATAAAATGAACGTTCAAAACATGAAAAACAGAGAAAAAGAACTGCTTGATCTTTGTTTTCTTGAATTGCAGAAAATAAAAGGTTTAACCATTCTGGGAGATTTAAAAACAGAAAGAATTGGCTGCGTTTCGTTTACAATCGAGAATATTCATTACAATTTAATCGTACGATTATTAAATGACCGTTTCGGAATTCAGGTACGTGGCGGGTGGTCTTGTGCCAGTACATACGCTCATTTTTTATTGAATATTGATGAAGAAAAATCAACCCAAATCACAAACGGAATCCTTCAGAAAAATTTAACCGAAAAACCGGGCTGGGTAAGGGTTTCACTTCATCCAACTATGAAAAATGAAGAACTTTTGTTTATTTGTAAAGCCGTTGAACAAATCGTTTTAAATATTCAGGATTGGCAGAAAGCGTATCAATATAATCCTGCAACCAACGAATTTGATAATCTTTTGGTAAAAGAAACCATTGAAGACGATGTCAAAAGTTGGTTTTCTTTGGCTTAGATTTGTGTATATAAAAGAGGCTGTTCTACTTTTGGAACAGCCTCTTTTTAAATTTTTTTGGCTGGAGGATTTTTTTATCTGTATAAACCCCAGCGCAGCGCCATATCTTATATTAGAAAATAGGTCACTCCGCTGGAGCTTTATATTGTAAATGTATATTGCTATAAATATTAAGCTTCTCTGAAGCTTTAAAAAAACTAAAATCACGCCAAATCAAGATCGTAACGTTCACCTTTAAACGTTTTCCCCCATTGGTTTACTTCTGTAGATTCTGTGAGTTTAAAACCAGCTATTTTATACATTTCAAGCGCTTTGTCCTGCATGTTTGTTGTAAGCAGAAACACGTTTTTAAACTTCTTTTCACGGCAAAAATCTACCGCATCAGTCAATAGTTTTTTACCAATTCCCAAACCTCTAAATGACGGATCAAGCAGAAACCATCGCAGCTGTGCTTCGTCTTTTGATTGATGCTGAATAGCAATACAGCCCACAATTTTGTTATTATATTCTGCTATCCAGATACGGTCATAATCTGGAGAATAATTTTCTAAGAAGTCATAGAAAGTCTTAACGACATATTTTTCAAATTCATTAGAAAAATTCGATTCATTGCTGTAAATAATTCCATGCAGATAAATAATATAACCAAAATCGCCAGATTTAATTTCATGACGATACATAATATCACTTCGAAGCGGTTTACTTTCAGAGAGCAGATTTTTTATAGTATGCATCGAATTGACAAGATTCTCTTTTTCGAAGAAATTCAGATTTTCAATTTTATCTTCAATCTGTTCATTTACTTTAGCATTCAACGAACTTAGTAATTGTTTTCCTAAACTGCTGAGTTCAATATTAAAAGCACGCTTATCATCTGGTGAAGACGCTTTTTTGATAAGATTGTCTTTTAAAAAACGTTTCATAATCCGGCTTACATATCCTTTGTCGAGATTGAGAATTTCGGTTATATTTTGAGCGGTAATAGTTTTGTTCTCGCTGATTTCGTAAAGAATTCGGACTTCAGTTACCGAGTAATCGCTTTCCAGATAATGCTGGCTTAATAAATCTAAATGAGAAGTATAAAAACGGTTAAAACTTCTAATTTTTGAAGTTGTAGTAGTCATAATTTGAAATATTGCATTATAGAAATGCAAATATATAAAATTAGTTGCTTTTGTCAACTACATTAAAATTGTTTTTGCTAAAGTAATTTTTTAAACACACAGAAACATAGAATTTGTATGCTTTAAAAAGGTTTTCAACTCTATTTTCCTTTCAGCAAATTAATGCTGACTGTAGCGGTATCGGCATTTGGAAATCGTTTAAAAACAGATTCATCCGGAAATAATCCTGCTTCTGCTGCAATGGTATTAAAAACATCAATTTCTACAATATACTGATCAGAAAAACCATGAGTGGCATCATAAGCCGTTGCAGGAGTGCCGCCTATATTCTCGGCTGTAAGTTTAGGATTTATGGTATGAAGTTCAATTAAAAGCAGACCAAACTTATGCACATACGGTGACCATTTTTGTAAATGTTCCAGCAGATTATCTTCAACGAGATTATTACTTATTCGTTTTCCTCTGTAAGCAAACGCACCTGTAGATTTACTGACTCTGTTTTTATTAACATGAATTGGATTCTGCCAGATTCGGTTATGGTCTAAAAAAGTCCTTACATTCAGGAGGTCTTTCAAATCAATATTATAGTTTTCTTTGAGATCATTAGCCAATACATCCGGACGTCCAATATCGCCCCAAATTACTTTTGCCCAAATATCAGCTTTTATCAAATTGGCTCTGGTAACTTTTAAAGCAGTTTGATTATAATCGGCGCCAACAAGAAATAGAGGATATTCATCTAAATATTTTCCCCGCAGAGTCTGCCTGTCGATCACTTCAAAAATATGCTGCAGAAAAGCGCCGTTGCCACAGCCCATATCCAGGATTCCTTTTGGCTGTTCTTCAATTGGAAGATTAAAAAGTTTGATCAGAATTTCGTCCACGACTTTAAAATAAGTGTCATGTGCGCCTCCGCTTCCCCAAACATTCATTTCACGATCTACATGAAGTTCGTTTTCACCTTCGGCGGTTCTTAATACATCCGGATCACCAAAAATTAATTCTTCAATTTTGGCGAATGTTGGTAAATAGGAAACCGTAACGCCGTAAGCGCTGGCTCTTTTGGCAAAAAACAAACCAGCTTCGGTAAACTGATAATTGCCGTTTTTTTCGATAAACCAGCCCAGATGAACAAAAAAGTCTAATATTTTTTTGAAGTTTTCCGGTGATTTATGAAACTCTTCGGGTCTGAAAGAAGTTTCCATAAAATATTTATGAAACATGCCGTTCATCGCCAGACGAACTATTGTAGGACCAATTAAATGACCTTCGATATGTTTTAAAATTTGTCTCTGAATACTGCTTCTCAACAGATCTGCTGACGGTTCGATTCCGTATCTCGTTTTATATTTTTCAAAAATAAGATTGAGTTTCTCAAACGGAACATCTTCAAACAAACGAGGATGAAACTGAATCGATAAGTGAAGTAAATCCACAATATCTTCATAAAGATGAAACAATGAAAAAGCCATTTTGGTTTTTTCGTTTACCGAAATTGTAATTTCCTGTGTTTGATTATCAACTTCATAATCCAGAAAACCCTGAGAAGCCAAAACTCTTAAACCTACATTCAGATATCCTTCATTAGCATTAAAAGCAGCAGTAAGCTCAGATAAAGTGAGTTTCTCTTTATTTAAGATAAATTCTAAAACAGATTTATTTTTAAACGCAATTGCCACAGGAGCAGTTACAAGGCCGTCAAGATGCCTAAAAATAGAACTTAAAAACTTTGATTTATGAGCCATAGTACAAAAATGAAGGTTAGTTTAAAAATAGTGAATTTTTTCTTACCTAACGCAAGTCAGTTTTTGCTAGAGTATAAATGGCTGAATTTTTATAGCTAAATATCTATAAATCCTCTGGATATTTAAGCATAAATGTTGGTATGTCATTTACATGGCTTAGATCAATTGAAAATCTAATTTTATCATATTCCTCTTTAGTTAAATTTCCTTTAATCTCAAAGCTTGACGTTTCAATTTTTCTGATAAGTTCAGTTCTAGTAATTGTATAATAATCATTACAATTTACATATGTTTTTTCAGTTAATCCATTTTTCTCAGTTGGAGCTATAAAGGCCAAAGTATCTGAATGATATCTTTTATGAGTAATATGCATTAGTTTAGCATCTAATTGAGTTGTGCATAATACCATATAGTTATCTTCATTGTCAATTGCAACAACTATAAAATAATGGGGAATTGCAGTACCAATAAGTTCTGGGGCAATAAATTTATAAATTACTCCGACTTTTAATGTAGTTTGAATAACAAATTGAGCCGGAATTAATGACATGCATCTAAATTTGATTGAATTTCATTGTATGAACGAAAATGACTTAATGATTCTACAGCATTTTCAATATAAAAGATTGTCTTATATTCGTCGATTAAATCTTGAGGAATTACAAAGAAATCTTCCATAACCATGCTGTAGCTGTTTGGTAAGTAATCTATATTTAAGTCTTTTTCAAATCTCTGCCATTCTGGAAACTTATGTGATAAATCTCTCAAAGCAAATTGATTAAGATTGCCAAATTTTTCCCAAATAGAATTCATTACTTCTATATCAGATTTTGAAAAATATCTTTCGTCAAATTCTTTTTCGGCTTTAATATCGTGTCCAACAACATTGAAGTTATCAGGATTACTGCTTTTGGTGAAATCCATCGTTGCAGAAGGTACAGGGCCATGAGGTAAAGCTCGGTAAGAGTCCTTCAAAATCAATCGTCCATACTTATTTAAATGAACTCTATCTGACAGCCAAAGAAGTTTCATTAACTTTAATCTGTTAATAGATTTATTCTCAGACTTATTAGTAAAGAATAAAATAGAATTGATAATTTTATTTGTAGCGATATTCATATTGCAAATTTACGATTTTTTTCGTTAGTTATTAACTTTTAAAGGAGGTTATTAACAATTTGATGCGTATCAAAATAACTGTATTTAATTGATAAATGGTTAGTTACTGTTGATAATTGTGGTTTTTGGTTTTGATTTTGATGCAAATATTAAGTCCTAAGTAAATATAAATTATCATTTACCCTTGCAGAATAAAACCATATTAAATTGTTTTGGATATTTAAATTTTCATTTTGAAATGAAAATAAATGGGTTACAAATATAAGTATAATTTGCAACAAAATTTATTTTTTTAGTTGTTATTAATTGTAACATTTTTTAATGAGAATTCTCAAAATTTATTACTTAAGTTTTTAAATGAAAAACAAAAACAGTTAAATCTGACTGGATAAATACGTTCCTATTTTTTAGCTTTCTTACTCTTATGTTTGTAAAAAAATAAAGAAATGGAAATGAATGAAGAATTAGAGAAATTTAAAAACTTAGCAGGTCAATATTTAAATACTTTAAAACCTATTTCGGTAGAAAAAAACAGGTATGAAGTAAAAATTGAATTGACAGGTTATACTGAATTGAGCTGTATGATTACACAAATTTTGAAATCATGTATTTTAACATTAGAACAGAATGCAAATAAAGACACAGATATTGCCTTAATGCTTGAAATGGCGCTTCAGTTACTTCCTGTAGATGAATTTGAATTACTGGATAGAATCAATGAATTGAAATAATTATTGAGCTTTATATGCAGCAGTAGTTTATCCAAAAACTCAAAAAGTTTCGCATTCATTTCGCTGTAATCATAAGCCAGAATCGTTTCAGGATTTTGAACAAATTTATGTTTTTTACTTGCAGAGGCTAAATCATCTTCACTTTCAATTAAAAGCGATACGACTTCTGTGGTTAATTCCATGTGACATTGAAAACCATAAACCAGATTAGAATAGGAAACAATCTGAACGGGACAGCCTTCGCTAAAAGCTAAAACTTTACTTTCTGGTGTCAGTCCAGGCATATCATTGTGCCAATGTCCTACGTTTAAGTATGTGCTGAAATGGTTTATTTTTTCATCTTCGGTACCCAGTTTTGTCAAGGTAATAGTAAAAACACCAATTTCTTTTTCGGGACTCTGATTGACTTTTGCTCCAAGTGCTTCGCCAATTAACTGCGAACCTAAACATACACCTACAACAGCTTTTCCTGCCGAAATACATTTTTGAATCAAATTTATTTCGGCAGCAGCATTAAAATGCGGACATTCCTCCAAAGTAGTATTCGGACTTTGAGGCCCGCCCATGACAATTAGCAAATCGATTAAATCTGCTGAATCGGGCAGGGGTTCGTTTTCATAAACTTTAGAAAAAGAAATTTGATAATTTCTCTCTTTTGCCCAGTTTAAATACGCTCCCGGCGCTTCAAATATTTCGTGTTGTATAAAATGTATGTTCATCAAATTCAAAATTTAGAGCAAATTTACCTTCATTATAAAAAATCCTCATAGTCCACTTTTAATTATTAAAAGATAGTCCAGAAGTTAAAACTGAAAACTGCGACTGTGGCTAAAAACTCACTTATTCATTGCAATATACTCCGAAGGCGTCATTGTAAAATGCTTTTGGAAATTACGTCCGAAACTCGTCTGCGATTTATAACCCACCATTTCTGCGATTTCATACATTTTGTAATTCTCGTTTAAAAGTAACTCAGCAGCACGTTTTAAACGTACGATATTAATCAGCTCATTCGGACTCAGATTCGAAATGTCTTTAATTTTTCGGTATAAAGTTGAACGGCTCATATTCATGATTTCTGCGAGAGATTCTACACTTAAATCAGAATCGGTGATGTTTTTCAGGATTTCTTCGTCGAGTTTTTTCAGGAATTTTTCATCCGTTTTGTTGTGTGCAATACTTTTAATATGCGAAAGCGGCGAACTCGCATAATAATTCATAATCTGCTTTCTGTTTTCAATCAAATTATTTACCTGAACCTTTAAATAATCCATTGAAAAAGGTTTTGCTATATAGGCATCGGCACCCACTTCAAGACCGTCAATTTGGGATTTCAGCGAGTTTTTAGCCGTAAGCAAAATCACCGGAATATGACTGGTTTCGAGATTTGTTTTAATCTCTTTACACAATGTAATTCCGTCCATAACCGGCATCGAAACGTCGCTTATAACCAATTGAATATTTTCGTTATGAATTATTTTTAAGGCATTTTCGCCATTATCAGCTTTTAAAATGGTATAAAACGGCGCTAATTCAGTCGTAATAAAATTCAATAAATCTTCATTGTCTTCGACTACTAAAAGCTGTGTTTTTTCATGTTTGTTTTCGACTTCAATTGTTTCAGATTCCGTTTCGACTTCTTCTTTTTCAGGTTCATTGTAAAACATAAATTCTTCTTCCTGACGAAGCGGCGCCACAAGTTCAAAAATATTAACCTTAGAATCCGGAATTACCTGCAGGTTTCCGTTATGCAGCTGCGTTAACGAATGCGCCAGCGATAGTCCAATTCCTGTTCCCGAAGTCGTATCCATATTATCAACCCTGAAAAACGGTTCAAAAATTTTATCTTTTAAATGAAACGGAATCAGATTTCCGTCATTTTTTACAATTAAAGTCAGTTTCTTTTCATCTCTAAAAAGCGTAATCGAAGCTTTATCTGTAGAATATTTAATAGCATTGCTCATCAAATTACTCAGGATTTTTTTGAAAGCTTCTTTATCTACAAAAGCAAAAATGTCTTTTTCGCCCAGTTCGAGTTCAAATTCAATTCTGCGTTCTTCAATCAACTGACTGAATCTCAAGTGTAAATTCCGAACCATCGACGAAATATTGGCTTCTACAAAAGTCAATTTCAAACCGCCAATTTCAGATTTTCTAAAATCCAGTAATTCGTTTACCAGTTTTAATAAACGAGAGGTGTTTTTCTTCATTATAGAAAGATTCTGAGGTACTTCCGGCGATTTGTGCTCCATAACCAAAAGTTTTTCCAAAGGCCCTTTTATCAACGTCAAAGGCGTTCTGATTTCGTGCGCCACATTGGTAAAAAAGTCAATTTTGGCCTGATAGATTTCTTTTTCTTTTTCGTCGTTTAGATGTTTTATTTTTCGGTTGTTTTTAATCTGCGTTAAATTCTGCGAATAACGAATGATGTAATAAAACGAACCGCATATTAGCAGAAAATAGAAAAAATAAGCATAAGAACTCGCCCAAAACGGAGGCAGAATTCTGATTTTTAATTCTACTTCTTTGCTCCAGACACCAAAACTATTCAGCGACTTTACTTTAAAAACATAATCACCCGGCGCTAATTCTGTAAAGAAAACTTTATTGTTGCGTTCCAGATAAACCCAATCGTTGTTAACGTTTTCCAGTTTATACCAATATTCTGTAAGTTCCGGCGCTGTATAATTTAGAGAAGCAAATTCAAGGTTAAATGACGACTGGCTGTTGTCTAATTCCAGTTCATCAATATGCGAAATAGATTGTTTTATAGGCGAATCATTTTCGTTGGCATCAATATCCTTATTATTAATCTGAAGAGTGGTGATGAAAATCGAAGGCGTATATTTATTCTTGGTAAAGTTCTTCGGGTTGAAACTGATCATTCCGTTTAAATTTCCAAAATACATATCGCCATTCGTATCTTTATAAGCCGATGCATAATTAAACTGGTCGCTCAATAAACCATTTGCGGTTGTATAAATTTTGATGCTTTTATGATCCGGGCCAAATTTTACCAAACCTTTGGAAGTCGTCAGCCATAAATTTTTGGAATCGTCTTCTAAAATCGAATACACGACATTACTTGGGAATCCGTTTTTGGTGGTGAATTTTTTAAACGTTCTTGTTTTTTTATCAAATAAATCCAGTCCATTTTCGGTAGCAAACCATAAATTTTTAGAACTGTCTTCAAAAATATAATTGATAGAGTTATTGCTGATTCCGTTTGGGTTTTTATAATCGTAAATAAAAACCTCTTTCTTTTTGGTTTTAAGATTGTAATAAAACAAACCATCGCGGTAACTTCCCGCCCAGAGATTTCCGTCACTGTCTTCTTTATAAGTCGTATAATGCGTGGTTTCCGGAAATGTTTTTAGAGTATCAAAAGTATCTTTCTGCTCATTATACACATAAAGTCCCATTGTTGTAATTACAATTAATTCGTCTTTTTTGGTTACATAAAAAGAAAAAATAAAATTACTTCGCAATCCAGAACCCGGATTATTGGCGCTGTAATGTTTGATAACCGCGCCCGAATTTCGGTCTAAAACATCCAGACCATGTTCAAAAGTTCCTACCCAGATTTTGTCTTTTCTGGGCATTAAAGCATGAATATTATAATATGAAACACTGCTTTTGCTTCCGTTTGGCAAATACGAAGTAAAGATTTGAGTTTTCGGATTAAATCGGTTTAAGCCGGCATCTTCAGTTCCAATCCACAAATCGCCTTTATCATCTTTATGAATTTCTCTAACGGCGCTTCCGCTGATAGAATTTTGCCCTTTCTGCGGAAAATATTTCTTGAACTGCGTGTATTGTTTTTGATGGTAATTAATGCCTCCAAAATACGTTCCAACCCAAATTCCGTTTTCTTTATCAATAGTTATAGAATACGCCGCATTATCTGAAATTGCATACGGATCATTGTAATTTTTTTTGAGATTAACGCTTGACTTCGTTTTTAGATTGTAAACATAAACCCCAGATTCACTGGCAATCCAGAGTTCGTCGTTTCCTTTCTTTTTAAACTGGCGGACATAAACGGGTTTTTTTGTCGAAAATTCTAAACTAGAAGTTGTTCTGTTTTGAATGTTATAAAGTAAAACACCGTCGTCCTGCGTTCCTATAACAATATTGTTTTGGTCTAAAGCATAAATAACCGTAATCCTGAAATTAGCAGAATTGGATGGAGGCGTTACAGGAATATTTTCAAATGAAAGATTTTCTTCAGAATAGCGGTAAATTTTATTTAAGGAAGAAGCCCAGATCTGCCCGTTTGCATCTCTCGAAATCGAAGTGGCTATAAAGTATTTATTTGGGTTAAAAGTTTTGGTTTCTTTTTTTAAAGTCGAATATTTATAAAGAATATTTCCTGAAATAAACCAGATGTTTCCGTTTTTATCGTGATTGATATCGTTGATACGATCGTTAATAGCTTCGTTTAAAACTGTAAACTGATCTGTTTTTTTATCGTATTGGTACAAACCTTTATCTGTTCCTACCCAGATAACGCCTTTATACTCGTGTAAAGACTGAATATAATTGCTTCCTAAACTATGAATTGGATCGGCATTGCTTCTGTAAGTTTTAAAACGATAGCCGTCAAATCGATTTAAACCGTCTTTTGTTCCAAACCACATAAAGCCGTCATCATCTTGCAAAGAGGTCAAAACGGTGTTGTTAGAAAGTCCTTCTTCAACCTGAAAATGTTTGAAATAATATTCTTGTGCTTCAATAAAATTTATTGAAAAAATCAAAAAAAATACAAAAAGAAAGAATTTACGCATAGCTGTGTTTTTTAGGATAAAACATGGACTTATTCAAATCGTGTCAATTTTCAACAAAATGTTGCAGACCTCTGTTTTTCTCGTCTTTTTTATACAATTTGAATCATTTGAGATAGAAATTGACACAAATGAAGCATTTTATTTTGAATTAAAATTATCTACTTTGGATTTTTAAATAAATGATATTGACAATTTTTAGGCTTAAAAAATACATTGTCTTTAAAATATAGTTTGAAAAAATATTCCATTAACAATTTTGAAACAAAATGAACGAATTATTAGCAGCTAGTAAAAGTATTTGTTTTTTTGTGCGCATAAGAGCCGACTAGAATTAGTAAAAAACAATTGTAAAACCAACCAAAAAAGAAACTATCTAAATGACAAATCAATGAAAACAAAGATCACTCAAATTTTAAAGAAGAGATATTACCTCTTGTTTTTCTTTAGTTTATTATTACAACAATCGTATGCACAACAGCAAATAACCATAACGGGAAAAGTAGCTTCTGCAGCAGGAGAACCAATTCCGTTTGCTAATGTTGTCATTAAAAACACTAAAAACGGCGCTGTAACCGATTTCGATGGAACGTATAAAATAACCGCAGGCTCAGACCAGACACTGGTTTTTAGTTCTCAGGGTTATAAAACAACCGAAATCGCGATTAACGGCAAAACAACAATAAACGCTTCTTTAGCAGAAGATGCCACAAAACTCGACGAAATTGTAGTAGTAGGATACGGCTCGCAGCAGAAAAAAGACCTTACTGGAGCTGTAGCGCTGGTTAAAGCCACTGAAATTCAAAAAAGACAAGTAACTACAGTTGCAGATGGATTACAAGGTTTAGTTACGGGAGTAAAAGTTCGTGGCGGCGGACGTCCCGGACAGGAAGCTAATATTGAAATTCGTGGTTTAAAGAACCTTCAAAATGCCAATCCGCTTTATGTAATTGATGGTTTGGTAACAACGGCAAATCGTGATTTTAACCCAAATGATATCGAATCAATTCAGGTTTTAAAAGATGCTTCTGCCGCTGCTATTTATGGTTCGAGAGCAGCAAATGGGGTAATTATTATTACGACTAAAAAAGGTAAAAAAGGACCGCTGCAAGTTGAAGTTTCGGCAAAAACAAGTTTTCAGGTTATGCCTCGTTACGATTTGATGGGAACCGAGGAGTTTGCCAAATACAACAACATGGCGTATGACAATGCCGGACTTCCGAGACAAAACCTGAATATGGCTGTTGATACTGACTGGCAGGATGCAACTTTTCAAACAGGAATGATTCAGGATTATAATGCGAGTTTTTCAGGCGGAAACGAGAATTCTACATTTTTCCTTTCTGGAAATTATTTTGGAAATGAAGGAACTGTTGTTGGAACTGATTTCGACAGAATTTCATTTCGTGTAAACTCAAGCGGTACAAAAGGAATTTTTAGTATTGGAGAAAACTTAGCCATTAGTAATGCTAAAACAGATGAAATGTCTGGAAATCCAATTATTGATGTTTACAGAATGACGCCGACAATTCCGCTTTACGACGCTTCTAATCCGGGCGGATACGGGTACGGAAAACAAGGTGTTGCAGATACTTTTGGAACAAATCCTCTGGCACTTGCTGATTTTTCTAATACAACAAACGAAAACTTTAGAATTAGAGGAAACATCTGGTCAGAGTTAAAATTTGTGCCTTGGTTAAAATACCGTTTCAATTTTGGATATGAAACTAGTTTTGATTCTTATAAATACATGAGAAAAAAAGGAAGCTGGACATTAAACCAGCCTCAGGATCCATCTCAGACCGATCAAAATAAAGGAAGATCAGAAACGATGTTATTTGAAAATACACTGACTTTCAAAAAAGAATTTGGGAAACACGATATTACAGTTTTAGTAGGTCAGACGTTCCAAAAAGATACTTACAATCAGATTTATGGAACCAAGAGAAATCTGCCAATGAATTCTGGAACAGGTCAGTATTATGAAGTTTTAAATCAGGGAGATTCACCAGTTGTTGGAGGTTTTATAAACGAAGCCGCTTTAACATCCTACTTAGGAAGATTAGAATACAATTACGATAATCGCTATTTATTTAATGCAGTAATCAGACGTGATGGTTCATCAAAATTCAGCGATGGAAATAAATGGGGTAATTTCCCGTCACTTTCTGCAGGATGGAGAATAAGCAACGAATCATTTTTTAAATCAGAATTTATTAAAGATTTAAAATTAAGAGCAAGTTATGGAGAATTGGGTTCTGGAAATATCAGAGAATACGAGTCAAGAAGTTTTATTAATAATTTCGGACAAATTGTATTAGGTAAAGACCAAAACTTATATCCATCTGCAGCTCAGGTAAAATTATCAAATTCACAATTGCGCTGGGAAAAATTAAAACAAACCAACTTAGGATTAGATTTAGGAGTTTTAAATAATGATCTGCGTCTTACTGCCGATTATTTTATTGCCCGTACAGAAGATGTATTGTTTGGTTTTCCAATTTTACTGACTACTGGTAACGATGGCGGAAACCCAATTTCTAACGCTGCAACTGTAGAAAATAAAGGTTTTGAATTAGAACTGGCTTACAGCAAAAAAATCAACGAAGTTTCATTTAATGCTTCTGTAAACTTTACAAAAATAAACAACAAACTGGTTTCTTTAGGTAACGGTCAAAATGAAAACATTATTGGAAACACCATGACACGCAGCGGACAACCAGTAGGTATGTGGTACGTATTGCAGACAGATGGTTTATTCCAGTCTCAGGAAGAAATTCAGAACTACAAAAACGCAGACGGAAAAGTGATTATGCCAAATGCGGTTCCGGGAGATATTCGTTTTAAAGATGTGAACGGTGACGGGCAAATTACAAATGAAGATAAATCTATCGTAGGAAGCCCATGGCCAGAATTTGAAATGGGATTAAACGCAGGAGCTGAATACAAAGGGTTTGATTTTTCTATGAACTGGATTGCTTCGCACGGAGCTACTGTTTATAACGGATTTAGAAGTGTTGTAGATCGTTTTGACGATAACAGTAACTACAGAACAGGCATTCAGCCCTGGACACCGGAAAATCCAAATACTGATTTTCCTAGAATTACAAAAGGTTCAACCTTAAACTCAAGAGGAGACAGCGACCGTTTCTTAGAAAGCGGTGATTTTATCAGATTAAAATACATTGGTTTTGGATATAATCTGCCAGACAGTGTTTTAAAAAATTCAGGAATTACAAGAGCAAGATTAACATTATCTGCACAAAACATTCTTACGATTACAAAATACAAAGGCTTAGATCCTGAATTTAGTAATACGGGAGATAACAGAATTTTTGAAAGAGGTGTTGATAATGGTTCTTTCCCAAATCTAAAAACATATTCTTTTGGTGTAGAGTTTAGCTTTTAATTTAAAAAACAGCGTAATGAAA
>PJTO01000483.1_pt1 | contig 15016 bp, 14 predicted proteins | sample 1512101 | NCBI WGS metagenome assembly PJTO01 (sample SAMN08177690, study PRJNA422409) | Soil metagenome, whole genome shotgun sequencing project.
GGACCGTGAAACGACTTTGCGCCGATGATAGTGCTGCAACCAGTGTGAAAGTAGGTTATCGTCAGGCTAGTTATATGCAGAGCCCGCTCAGTTAAGTCTGAGCGGGCTTTTTGCTTTTCTGCGTCCTTCCTATCCTTCCCGCATGTAATGACGCATTTGCCGCTCATGACATAAATACATAGCCCTCACCAACTATTGCTACGCTACACTTCTTGTTTTCTTGATTACTCGAAATAACAATGAAGAAGACGCGCAGCTATCTTCTCCGCGGTATCGGCGCCACAGCCGTCCTGCTCCTGGCCGCCTTGGGCCTCGCCCTGTCCAACGCGAGCGTCGAGTTGACCGAGCACGGTGCCCACCGGCGTCTTCTGGTGCCGATCGGAGTCGGCATGGCAGGCTTCAACACCTTTGCGGGAACCGGCGACAAGGTCCACATCCCGGGCTTCCTCGACGGCCCGGTCGTCCGCAGGAAGGCGGACGGCGGCTGGACGGCCACCTGGTTCTGCGAAAACCAGGTGCAGCAACTGGCGGGTGCCGGTACGGATCTCGCCATCGACTGCGCGGGAAAACGCAGCGTATTCCCGATTGCCCGTAGGCCGGCGGTGGCGGATGCCGTGTTCGATACCCCATCCGACACGCTCATCCTCAGCGACATCGAAGGCAATCTTCGCTTTCTCGACGCTGCGCTCACGTCCTTGGCCGTCACCGATGCGCAGGGCAACTGGACCTATGGCGACAAGCACCTGGTGATCGCCGGCGATGCCGTCGACCGCGGCCGCGACGTGTTCGCCGTCCTGTGGCGTCTCTATGCGCTCAGCCTGCAGGCGAAGGATGCCGGCGGCGCCGTCCACCTCGTGCTCGGGAACCATGAACAGTATCTGCTGCGCGGGAATACCTCACGCGCCAACCGCGAGCACTTGTATGCGTTGACGCGCATGGGCGGCCAGCTCGATGCCTTCGGGCCTGACACGCTGATCGGCCATTGGCTGCGCCTGCAGCCCGTCATCATCAAGAGCGGGCGTACCGTGATCACCCATGGCGGCGTGAATCCGCTGGTGGCCGATGCCGGCTTCACCGTGAATAACCTGAATAGCGCGATGCGGCGTTACTGGCTGGGCGACATGCCGAGCAAGGCGGAGCTCGACGCCGTGATCGGCCCGGCAGGGCTGACCCAGTACCGCGGCTACCTCGAGGACGGCGAGGACCGGTTCGCGCGTGCGACGGCAGCACAGGTCGGCGACGTCCTCGCCCACTTCGGTGCGAAGTCGATCGTCGTCGGCCATACCCTGGTCGAGCGTGTGACGGCGCTGCACGAAGGCAGGGTATGGGCCATCGACGTCAACAGCAATACGGCGCGCTCCGAAGCGCTCCTGATCAGCAATGGCGACCCCATCGTGATGCCGACCGGCGCCGCACGGCAACTGCAGGAACAGGGCGGGCAGCGCCTGACCCGTCCCTTCAGCCTGTTCGCGGCAAGCGACCTAGCCATGCTCAAGCACATGGTGATGTCACACTACGCGCTGTCGCAGATCCCCCAGCCTTACTGAGCCACGGCGCCCGGCGGTAGCACCGCCATCAGCCTGTCGAGGACAGGCGCCGTCGCGTCGGCGATCCGGTCGATGCTTTGTTCGCGTAGCAGCGCGGTATCGACCACCTGGCTGCTGTGCAGCCCGGCCCAGGCCAGCAACGCAGCCCCGGCTTCGGGATGATCGAACACCCCGTGCAGGTAAGTGCCCAGCACCTGGCCGTCACCGGAACACGCTCCTTCGCTGCGGCCGTCGATCACGAAGGCCGGCCGCGCCAAGGCGGCGCCCGTGGAGACGCCCATGTGGATCTCATAGCCCCGCAGGCCGAACGGAGATCCTCCGCCCATGCTTGCCTGCCCGCTGACCTGCGCCAGCCGCTTGTCCCGCGCCAGTTCGGTGTCGACCTCGAGCAACCCGAGCCCTTCCGATATGCCCGGTTCCGCTTCCACCCCGTGCGGATCGGCGACCGAACGGCCGAGCATCTGGAAGCCGCCGCAGATCCCGATGACGTTGCCGCCATAGCGCAGGTGCCGCGCCAGATGCGCAGGCCAGCCCTGCGCCCGCAGCCAGGCCAGGTCGCCGCGCGTGTTCTTGCTGCCCGGGAGGATGATGAGGTCCGCCGGCGGAATTGCCTCGCCGGCGCGCACGAAGCGCAGGTCCACGTCCGGATGCGCACGCAGCGCATCGAAGTCGGTATGGTTGCTCATGCGCGGCAGGCTCGGGACCACGATGCGAAAGCTCCCCTTGCCCGACTGCGCCGGCTGCACCGCGTCTTCCGCATCCAGGTACATGCCGTGCAGGTAGGGCAGGACGCCCAGCACCGGTTTGCCGGTCTGTTCCTCCAGCCACTCCAGGCCCGGCTCGAGCAGCTCCATGTCGCCGCGGAAGCGGTTGATGACGAAGCCGACGATCCGCCTGCGCTCCGACGCCGACAGGCAGGACAGCGTGCCGACGATGTGGGCGAACACGCCGCCGCGGTCGATGTCCGCCACCAGGATGACCGGGCAGTCGACCGCCTCCGCGAATCCCATGTTCGCGATGTCACGGTCGCGCAGGTTGATCTCGGCGGGGCTGCCCGCGCCTTCGACCACCACTGCTTCGTACTGCGACAGCAGGCGCGCATGCGATTCCAGCACCGCCGCCATGGCCACGGTCTTGTACTGGTGGTAGTCGCGCGCGTTCATTTCGGCACGCACGCGGCCATGGATGATCACCTGGGCGCCGGTGTCGCTGGAGGGCTTGAGCAGGACCGGGTTCATGTCGGTATGCGGCTCGACGCCGGCCGCGATCGCCTGCAAGGCCTGGGCGCGGCCGATCTCGCCGCCGTCGCTCGTGACCGCGCTGTTGAGCGCCATGTTCTGCGGCTTGAACGGCGCCACCCGCAGGCCGCGGCGCCGCAAGAGCCGGCACAGGGCGGCGACCACGGTGCTCTTGCCGGCGTCCGAGGTCGTTCCCTGTACCATCAGGGTCCGGAAAGGCAGGGCGCTCATCGGCTGCGGTGCTGGCGGGCCAGCTCGAGCTTCTCGCACAGGACGGCGGTCCCGGCGATCATGCGCGGACCGGCGCGGTTGAGCAGGTTGCCGTCGACCGTGAACAGGTTGTTGTTGCGGGTCGCCGTCAAGCTCGCATACGGCTTCCACAGGTTGACACCGCCGTAGTTCTTCTCGGCGGTGCCGAACACCGCTTCCGGATCGGCCTGCAGCACGCTCTCGATCGACACGATCGGCGCGGTCACCGTCAGCTTGTCGAAGATGTTCTCGCCGCCGCACAGGCGCAGCGCGTCGGTGATGATGTGCCGGCCGCTGAGCGTGTACAGCGGCTTGTCCCACACTTGATAAAAGGTCCGCACGGTCGGGCGGCCGGCATAGCGGCTGCGCAGGCTGGCCAGCTGCCGGCGCAGTTCCGCCGCGGCCGGATCGGCCACCGCCTGGGTACCCATCAGCTGGCCGAGGCGCGCGACGTTGTCCGGAATGCCTTCCAGCTTCTGCGGGTCGCTCAGGAAGACCGGCACGCCCAGCTTGCGCACCATCTCGATCTGCCGCTCCGAATTGTTGTGCATCCAGGCCACGATCAGGTCCGGCTTCATGCTGATGACGCGTTCCATGTCGATCTCGCGGTTCGAGCCGATGCGCGGGATGCTCTTGGCGGCTTCGGGATAGTCGCTGTAGTTGACCGCGCCCACGATGCGGCTGCCTCCGCCCGCGGCGAACAGGGTTTCCGTCACGTGCGGCGCCATCGAGATCACCCGCATCGCCGGCTTGTCGAGCGTGACCGCATTGCCCGCGTCGTCATGCACCGTCACCGCGCCCACTGCCGGCGCAAGCAGCGCTGCCGCCAGGACCATCATCTGTCTCATCCATTGCTCCATTCTTGAAGTGCCTTGTCGAGGCGCTGCCATCCCGCTTCGTCCGCCGGCAAGCCGATCCGGATGCCGCGCCCGGCCTCGCGGAACAGGCGGCACCAGATGCCACGCTGCGCCATATGCGTGTGGAAGGCCTCCGGCTGCGCCTGTGCCCACCAGTGGAACAGCGGCGTGCCTTCCGCCCGGATGCCATGCGTCGTCAAGAGGCTGCGCATGCGCCGGCCGGACGCTTGCAGCTGTGCGAAAGTCCGCCGCTGCCAGTCGAGGTCGCGCAGCGCCTGCCCGGCCACCGCCTGCGCCGGACCGCTCACGGCCCATGGCCCCAGCAGGTCGTCGAGCGCGCGCAGCGTGGCGGCGTCGGCGCCGACGAATCCCAGCCGCAGCCCGGCCAGGCCAAAGAACTTGCCGACCGAGCGCAGGACGATCAGTCCGGGCTGGCCGGCATGGGCGGCGACGCTCAGCGCCGGATCGGTGTCGCCGAAGGCCTCGTCGACCACCAGCCAGCCGCCGCGCTTTCCCAAGCGCGCGGCCCAGTCCAGCAGGCGTTCGGGCCTGATGGTCTCGCCGGTGGGGTTGTTGGGATTGACGACCACCACGACTTCGCTGCCGTCGATCGCGCAGTCCAGATCCGCATAGGACGCAAGCCGCAACACGTGCCCTTGCTGTCGCCAGGCATGTGCGTGCTCGGCATACGAGGGACTCGATACCGTGACCCGCGAGCGTGCGCGCAGCCGGGGAAGCGCCTGGATCGCAGCCTGGGTACCGGCGACCGGCAACAGGGCAGGCGCGCCGTAATAAGCGCAGGCCGCGGCGGCCAGCGCGGGATCCGGCTCGGGCAGGCGGTGCCAGGCATCGGCAGGCAGGGTGGGCGCGGGATAGCCGTGCGGATTGATACCGGTCGACAGGTCGATCCAGTCGTCACGCCCGTACAGGCGCGCGGCCTCGCGCAACTTGCCGCCATGTTCAAGCATGCCGCCCCCAAACCAGGATAATGAGCGCCGCCGCGCAGGCCAGGCCGAGCCAGAGCAGGGTCGTATGCAGCACCAGGCGCCATGCGCGCACGATATCGCTTGCGGTAGCGTTGGGACCGGCGCCGAGCGGTGGACGCTGCTCCAGCTGTCCGTCGTAGACAGCGGCGCCGCCGAGCGAGACGCCGAGCGCGCCGGCGCCGCTTGCCATCACCGGCCCGGCGTTCGGGCTGCTCCAGGCAGGCGCCTGGGTGCGCCAGCATTGCCAGGCGCGTGCGCGGCCGGCGCCCGCCAGCAGGACGTAGGACAGCGCGGTCAGCCGCGCCGGTACATAGTTGAGCGCGTCGTCGATGCGCGCGGCCGCACGGCCGAAGAGAATGAAGCGCGCGTTCCGGTAGCCCCACATCGCATCGAGCGTGTTCGCCAGCCGGAACAGGACGGCGCCGGCGCCGCCCGCCACCAGGAACCAGAACAGGGTGCCGAACACCGCATCGTTGCCGTTCTCGAGCAGCGACTCGGCGCCGGCTTTTGCCAGGTCGGCTTCGTCCGCCTGATGGGTATCGCGGCTGACGATCCAGGACGTGCGGGCGCGCGCGGTTTCCAGGTCGCCGGCGCGCAGCGCGTCGACGATCGGCATCGTATGGTCGCGCAGGCTGCGCAGCCCGATGCAGGCGTACAGGAGAAGGGCGTGCAGCCACTGCCCGGCATGGGCCGCCGCCAGCCAGGCCAGCAGGCTCAAGGGCAGCACGGCCAGCAGCCAGGCCAGCAGCCCGTGCAGGAAGGGCAGGGCGCCGCGGTTCAGGCGGCGCTCGATCGCCTCTGCCAGCCGGCCGAAGCCGACTAGCGGATGCCAACGCCGCGGCTCGCCCAGCAGCAGGTCGAGCAGGATGCCCGCCGCCAGCAGGCCGGCCAGCGGCGGCAGCGACAGCCCGCTCAGCATGCGGCGCCCTTCAGCACCAGCGGCAGTCCGGCCGCCACGAACACCGCGCGGTCGGCGTGCGCGGCCACCGCCTGGTTCAGCCAGCCCGCTTCATCGACAAAGCAGCGCGATACCGCGCCCCAGGGCACGATGCCCATGCCGACTTCGTTCGAGACGAACACGATGTCGCCTTCGGCGCCGGCATCGAGAAAGTCCAGCAACGCGGCGCGCTCCTGGTGAAAGCGCTCCGGCAGCGCCACCTCGCCCACCTCGGGCCATGCGCGGCCGTCGCAGAACATCAGGTTGCTCAGCCAGAGCGTCAGGCAGTCGACCAGCACCAGGCGTCCCGGCCTGCAGTGCTCCCTCAGCACGGCTGCCAGTCCCAGCTCTTCTTCGACCGTGTGCCAATGGGCAGGGCGGCGGGCGCGGTGCTGGGCAATGCGCGCCGCCATTTCGGCGTCGCCGGCGCGCGAGGTGGCCAGGTAGACGACCTTTTTGCCGGATGCATGGGCCAGGCGCTCGGCGTAGGCGCTCTTGCCGGAGCGTGCGCCGCCCAGCACCAGGGTAGTGCTCATGGGCTGCCCCCGCCGAGCAGCGCGGCCACGGCGGGCGGGTTGGACGGGAAGTAGGCGTGGAAGTAGGAGGCGGTGAGCGAACCGATGCGGTACACGGCTTCGCCCTGTGCGCCGTTGCCGGTCTTGACGGTATGCGCCTGCGCCGGCGCCGCGGTCTCCAGGCGCGAATAGTGGAAGCTGTGGCCGCGCACCGGTCCCTGGTCGGTCGGCATGGCATGTGCGCCGAGGCCGGCCAGGCGCGGCTGCATGTGCACTTCGCCCGGCAGCAGCCCCACCATGGGCCAGCGCTTGCCTCCCTGGTCGGTGAGGCCGTCGGCGAGCACCATCATGCCGCCGCATTCGGCCAGGATCGGCACACCGCGAGCGTGGGTCGCACGGATCGACGATTGCCAGTTGGCGGCCTGGGCCAGCTCCGCGCAGTGCAGCTCCGGGTAGCCGCCCGGCAGGAAGACGGCGTCGGCGTCAGCGGGCACCGCTTCATCCCTAAGGGGCGAGAAGTAGCGCAGGCGGGCGCCCATCTTTTCCAGCAGGTCCAGGTTGGCGGGGTAGAGAAAGCAGAAAGCTGGGTCGCGGGCGATGGCGACGACCCGTCCGTCCAGCAGGCGCTCGACCTCCTGCCACTCGGGCGCGGACTGCGTCATGAGGGGCAGGGCGTTCCAGGCATCCTCGTTAAAGTGCAGGCCGTCCGCGAGCTTGTCGAGCAGGGCGTCCAGCCCCTCAACTTCGCCGGGCAGGACCAGGCCCAGGTGGCGCTCCGGCAGCGGCGTGTCCTGGCGCGCCAGCCAGCCGAGCAGCGCAATGTCGCGCAAGGACGAGGCCACCATCTTCGCATGGCCTTCGCTTGCGATGCGGTTGGCCACCACGCCGGCTAGCTGTACCGGGCCGTAGTCGCGCAGGCCGCGCGCTACCGCGCCCGCGGTCTGGGCCATGGCCGAGGCATCGATCACCGCCAGCACGGGCACGCCGAATTCGCGCGCCAGGTCGGCCGCCGAGGGCGAGCCGTCGTACAGGCCCATGACGCCCTCGATCAGGATCGCATCGGCTTCGCGCGCCGCGTCGTGCAGGCGGCGCCGGCATTCCTCGACGCCGACCATCCACAGGTCGAGCGTATGGACCGGCGCACCGGATGCGCGTTCGAGCAGCATCGGGTCGATGAAATCCGGTCCGCACTTGAACACCCGCACGCGCAGTCCCTCGCGCAGCAGCTTGCGCGCCAGCGCGGCGGTGACGCTGGTCTTGCCCTGGCCCGACGACATGGCCGCGACCAGCACGGCGCGGGCGCCCGCATCCCGGTCCATCACCACTCCGTCCCGGCCTGGGCCGCGATGCCCGCCTTGAAGGCGTGCTTGACCACGTTCATCTCGGTGACCGTGTCGGCCACCGCCACCAGCTCGGGCGGCGCCGCGCGGCCGGTCACCACCACGTGCTGCATGACGGGACGGTCGAGCAGGTCGGCAATGACCGTGTGCACGTCCAGGTATTTGTACTTGAGCGCGATGTTCAGTTCGTCCAGCACCACCATGCCGTAGGCCGGGTCCTGCAGGAAACGCCTGGCCTGTTCCCAGGCTTCGCCGGCCTTGGCGATGTCGCGCTCGCGGTCCTGGGTTTCCCAGGTATAGCCTTCGCCCATCGCGTGGAAGCTGACCTCGTCCGGGAAGCGGCGCAGGAATTTTTCCTCGCCGGTCGACATGGCGCCCTTGATGAACTGGACCACGCCGACCTTCATGCCGTGGCCGAGCGCGCGCGTCACCATGCCGAAGGCGCTCGAGCTCTTGCCCTTGCCGTTGCCGGTATTGACGATGACGATGCCGATTTCCTTGTCCGCCGCCGCGATTTTTGCGTCGATGACGGCCTTCTTGCGTTCCATGCGCTGGCGGTGGCGCTCGTTCAATGCAGCAGTCTCTTCTTGGGTCATCTCGTTCATACGCTAGCCTCATGGGGGAGAAATATGCGGCGGCCGCCGTGCTCGATCATGTCGATCGGGTGGCCGAGGTAATCGCCCAGCAGCGCCGGCTGCATGGTGTCGTCGACCGGGCCGGCCTGCCAGCGGCCGTCGCCCATCAACAGCAGCGCGTGGGTGGAAATGCGGTAGGCGAGGTTCAGGTCGTGGCCGATCATGACCACAATCTTGCCCTGCTCGCGGCACAGGCCGGCCAGCAGGGCCATGCTGCTGACCTGGTGCGCCAGGTCGAGCGCATTGGCCGGCTCGTCGAGCAGCAACAGTTGGGTGTCCTGCGCCAGCAGCGCGGCGATGGCGACCCGCTGGCGCTCGCCGCCGGACAGGGTGCGCACGTCGCGGGCGGCCAGGTCCGCCACTTCCATCGCCTCCAGGGCATTCATGGCGGCCTGGTGGTCGTCGCTGCCTTCCCAGTAGCGCTCGGCGTGGTAAGGGTGGCGCGCCGACAGCACGGTCTCGATCACGCTGTACGAAAACGCGTCGTGGCGCGACTGTGCCAGGAAGGCGCGCTCGCGCGCCAGTTCTTCCGGCGCCCAGGCCTCGAGCGTGCGTCCGCCGACGAATACCGCGCCGGCATCGGGACGATGCAGGCCGGCCAGGGTGCGCAGCAGGGTGCTCTTGCCGGCGCCGTTGCGGCCGATGATGCTCCAGCATTCGCCGGGGCGGGCGGCCCAGTCGAGCTGCCGCACCAGCAGGCGGCTGCCGGCCTTGAGGTCGAGGTGTTCGGTCCGGATCATCTCACCTCCGCAAACGGTGCAGCTGGTAGAGGAACACCGGCGCGCCGATGATCGCGGTGATCGCGCCGACCGGCAGCTGCTGCGGCGCGATGACGGTGCGTGCCAGCGTGTCGCACAGCACCAGGAAGCTGCCGCCCGCCAGCACCGCCGCCGGAATCAGGACCCGGTGGTCGGGACCGAAGGCGAAGCGGCAGGCGTGCGGGACGATCAAACCGACGAAGCCGACCGAGCCGGCGCTGGTGACGGCGCTGGCCGTCAGCACGCCGGAAACAAAGAACAGGCCCTTGCGCAGGCTGCCGACACGGATGCCGAGCGTGGCCGCGGCCTCAGCATGCAGCGCGACCACGTTCATGGCGCGCGCGCTGCGCAGGGCGTACAGCAGGGCCGCGCCGAGCACCATCCACGGCGCCAGGCGCAGCGGCGCGCCGGCCAGGTCGCCGATCATCCAGAAGATCATGCTGCGCAGACGGCCTTCCGGGGCGATCGACAGCATCAGGGTCACCAAGGCCATGCAGGCCGAGGAGAGGATCACGCCGGTGAGCAGCAGCATCGAGGTGCCGGCTTCCAGCGCCAGTCCGCTGCGCAGGTCGCGCCGGGCCAGCAGGTAGAGGAGCATCGACACCCCCACCGCGCCGGCCAGCGCCGCCATGTCGACCACGATGGCGCTGGCCATCAGGAGCAGGGCCAGCAGGGCGCCGACCGAGGCGCCCGCCGAAATGCCGAGCACATAGGGGTCGGCCAGCGGGTTGCGCAGCAGGGCCTGCATCATCACCCCGGCCAGGGCCAGCGCGCCGCCGGTCACGAAGGCCGTCAGCGCACGGCCGGCGCGCAGCTCGAGCAGCGAGGCCGCCAGCGAGCTTTCGCCTTGCACCAGTTGGCGCAGGGCGTCCGGCATCTCGGCCAGCGGCACGGCGATCGAGCCCGTCATGCCGGAGAACAGCAGGCTGGCGACGGCGCACAGCAGCAGGGCGCCGATGACGAGCATGGCGCGCTGACGCTGCGCCTGAGCGGGGTGATGCATGGGTCTCCTTCTTGGTGGCGTCCTGGTCAGCGGATACCGTAGCGCAGGCCGGCGAACCAGGTGCGGCCGCTGGTGCCGTAGTAGCGCGCCAGTTCGTACTGCTTGTCGGCGACGTTGTCGAGGCGGACCAGCAACGACACGCTCGGCGCCACTTGCCAGGTAGTGTACAGGTTGAGCAGGCCGTAACCACCGAGGCGATTGCGGTTGGCGGCATCGTCGAAGCGCTCGCCGGAGAGTTGCAGCTCGGCGCCGGCCTTGAGCACGCCCCAGCTGCTGTCGGCGGTGAAGCTGGCATGCTTCTTCGAGCGGCGCGCCAGCTGCTTGCCGGTGGTCAGGTCCTTCGGATCCTGCCAGTCCAGGCTGCCGCGCAGGTTGATGCCGCTGACGCGCGTCCGCGCCGCCACCGTGACGCCTTCGAGCTGCGCCCGGTTGACGTTGTAGGCGCAGCTGCCGGCACGGCCCGGGCAGGGCGTGGCGGAGACAATCATGTCGGTCAGGCGGTTGCGGAAGTAGGTGGCGTCGAACTGCACGCTGCCGGCGTCGTAGCGCAGGCCGGCTTCGCGGTTGCGGCCCTGTTCCGGACGGTTGGTCGGCAGGCCGTAGTTCGGGTAGTACAGTTCGTTGAAGGTCGGCGCGCGGAAGCTGGTGCCGACGCTGGCGGTGGCGCGCAGGCCTGAGCCGAAATTGTAGCCATAGCCGGCGGCTCCGGTGTTCTTGCTGCCATACACCGACGAACGGTCATGGCGGGCGCTGACATCGAACAGGTGGGCGCCACGCTTGGCCGAGTAGACGGCCGCATAGGCATTGGTGGTGCGCGAGCGCGACAGGTCCGCCGTAGCGCTCGATTCCACTTCCTCCTTGCGGTGGCTGTAGAGCAGCTGCAGGGTGTCGGGGCCGAGCGCGATGCTGTTCTGCCAGGTCAGCTCGTCCTGCCGGGTGTCGATCTGGCTGGCGCCGGATGGGGCGCTGCTGGTGAAGCTGCCCAGTTTGTCGTCCGAGCGCGCGTATTGGAGGGTGCTGCGCCAGGCGGAGCTGAACTGGCCGGTGGCATAGACCGCGGCCGTGTTCAGGTCCTGCTCGTTGTGGACGTCGTAGGCGGCGCTGCCGCTGTCGTACTGCGCGCGCAGGTCGCTGTGCAGGAATTGGGCGCCGACTTCGAAGTTCGGGGCCAAGGCGTAGGAGAGCTGGCCATTGGCGTTGCGGCGGCGATAGCCGTCTTCGTCCGGATTGAAACCGAAGGCGCCCGGGCGCGTGGCCGAGAAACCGTCCGACTCCTCATGACCGGCGCCGAAGGCGTAGCGCAGGCCGTTGGCGGAGCCGTGCACGCCGGCGTCGAGCTGGCGCGTCGCGTTGCTGCCGGCGCCGGCCGAGCCGCTGACGACCGGATTGCCGTCGCCCTTGCGGGTGAAGATCTGGATCACGCCGCCGATCGCGTCCGCGCCGTACAGGGTGCTGAGCGGGCCATAGACGATTTCGATGCGTTCGATGGCGCCGAGCGGCACGGCGTTCCAGGCGGCGACGCCGCTGGTGGACGAACCGATGCGTACGCCGTCCAGCAGGACCACGACCCCGTTGCTGTTGGCGCCGCGCAGGAACACGCTGGTCGAGGCGCCGGCGCTGCCGTTGCGGGTGATCTCGATGCCGCGCTGGCGCTGCAGCACGTCGGCCACCGAACCGGCGCCGGAACGGGCGATCTCGTCGGCGTGGATCACGGTGGTGTCGGCGATCACGTCGACCGCGCGCTGCGGTATGCGGTTGGCGGTGACGAGGACCGAATCGAAGGTTTGGGCGACTGCGGGCGCAGCAAAGGCGAATGCAAGCGACAGCGCGGCCGCAAGCCGTGTTACAGGAAAGTTCATGAATAGCTCAATCAAAAGACAACCAGCCGACGTCCCCGTAGGCCAGATTGATCAGAAGCGCAGCAATGGCAAGCTTCCACCTTTTGGCCGGTATCCGGGCTGGCAAGTGTGGCCGTCCGACCTTCCCATGCGGATGCACAGTGGTCATGGAAGACGGTTTGCCGCGTAACTCGTTGATCGGATCAATCGCGAGCGCGGCACTTGCTTACCGTTGCGGGGGCAGCACACGTTGGCCTTGTTGAAGGGCTTCGTGTTTCCCGTTTAACTGCGGTCGTGGACACGACCGCGAGCACCAAAACGCCGCCATTATACGCAGGGTCGCGCGGCGTTGTCAGTCTTTCAGCACGACGACTTCGCCGTAGCCGATGCGGTGGGCGCTGGATGCCGCCCGCAGCGCGGCCTGTTCGATGCTGCCCCCTGGGTGCAGGGCCGACAGCAGGCGGATCGTGCCGGCGTGGCAGATGAGGAGCGCCGCAGGATGCCGCAGCTGCTGGCGGAATGCGGCGACGCGGCGGGCCACCTCGAGCACGTTCTCGCCGCCGCCGGGACGGTAGTGCAGCAGGTCGGCGGCCCAGGCGTCGACCTCGGCGCGCGGGATGGCGTCCCAGGCGCGCATCTCCCAGGTGCCGAAGTCCATCTCGGCCAGGCGGACATCGAGCGTGACCGGGACGTCGAGCGCCGCGGCGAGGGTCGCACAACGTGCGAGCGGGCTTGCGTAGACGGGGAGTCGCCCCGGCAGGCCAGCGGCGTGCAAGCTGGCGACGACTTGTGCGATCGCTTCGATAGATGTCGAAACGTCGGTCTTGCCGTAGCAGAGGCCGGGCGCGACGTCCGGCTGGGGATGGCGCACCAGGATCAGCTGCATCCTTATGCGAGGGCGCCGTGGCCGAGCGTGGCCAGCACCGCAAGATAGATGAGGACCTCGGCCAGCTGCTGCACCGCGCCGAGGCAGTCGCCGGTATAGCCGCCGATGCGGCGCGCGAACTTGCGGGCCAGCCACCAGGTCGCAGCAACACCCGCGACGAGTGCGGCAAGCAGGGCGCGCAGGTCGAGCGCGCCGGTTGCGAGCAGGATGGCGGCGGCGATGGCGACCGTAGCGGATGCGATCGCGAATTCGCTTGTCGTCATGCGTTCCGCCAGCGGCTTGGCCTTGCCTTCGGCGCGCGCATACTCCATGCGCCAGATGAGGGACGTCGCCGCGAGGCGCGACAGCGGATGGGCGAGCAGCAGGGCGCCGATGGCGCTGCTTGGCGGCAGCATCGCCAGCGTGCTGCACTTCGCGCCGAGCATGCCCACGACGCCGATGGCGCCGTAGGCGCCGACCCGCGAGTCCTTCATGATCTCGAGCACGCGTTCGCGCGTCATCCCGCCGCCGAGTCCATCGCAGGTGTCGGCGAAGCCGTCTTCGTGGAAGGCGCCGGTGGCATAGATGGTCGCTGCGGTCGACAGGACTGCCGCGACCGCAGCGGGAAACACCAGTGCAGCGGCGGCGTACACGCCGGCGGCGATCGCACCCACCACGATGCCGACCAGCGGGAAGTAGCGCGACGCATGGTGCAGCCACTCCTGCTCGAAGCCGACCCAGCGCGGGATCGGCAGGCGCGTGAAGAACTGGACCGCGATGAAGAACAGGCGCAGCTGCTGCATGGTCTTAGTGCGCGCCGGTGCTGACCTGGGCGGAGGCGAAGGTCGCCATCTCGTTCAGGAAGTTGGCAGCCGCATGCAGCAGGGGCAGGGCGAGTGCGCTGCCGGTGCCTTCGCCCAGGCGCAGGCCGAGCTGCAGCAGTGGCTCGGCGCCGAGCGCATCGAGCATCAGGCGGTGGCCGTTCTCGCTCGACGCGTGGGCGAATACGCAGTAATCGAGGATCGCCGGCTGCAGGCGGCTTGCCACCAGCAGGGCGCTGGTGACGATGAAGCCGTCGATCAGCAACACCTTGCGCAGCTCGGCGCCCTTGAGCATCGCGCCGGTCATCATGGCGATTTCGAAGCCGCCGAAGGTGGCCAGCACGGCGAGCGGGTCGTCGGCCCCGCCATGCTTCTGTACGGCGGCGGCGATGACTTGCTGCTTGCGCCGGATGCCGTCCGAGGACAGGCCCGTGCCGGCTCCCACGCATTGTTCCAGCGGCAGCCCGGTCAGCTTGTGCATGATCGCGGCGGCGGCGGTGGTGTTACCGATGCCCATCTCCCCGAAGCCGACCACGTTGCCGGGCAGGTCGCGCGCCAATGCCATGCCATGCTCCAGCGCGGCCTCGAGCTGCTGGCGCGACATCGCCGGCTCGGCGGCGAAGTTGCGCGTGCCGTTGGCGATTTTGCGGTCGAGCAGGCCGGGGCGCGCGCCGAAGTCGTGGTTGACGCCCGCATCGACCACATGCAGCGCACAGCCATTCTGGCGGGCGAACACATTGATGGCGGCGCCATTCGCCAGGAAATTCTCGACCATCTGCCAGGTTACGTCCTGCGGGTAGGCAGATACGCCTTCCGCCACGACACCATGGTCGCCCGCAAATACCAGGATGGCGGGATCCGTAATCTGGATGTGCGTCGTGCCCTGGATCAGGCCGAGCTGGGTGGCAAGGGTTTCGAGACGTCCTAGGCTGCCGAGCGGTTTGGTTTTGTTATTGATGGCATCCAGAAGTGCCTGCGACAGGGCCGCATCGACAGTCGGCGTAATATGGGGGAGGTGCATTGCCGGGAAGATAAGGTGGAAAAAACGCGACGATAACATAGTCGCAGGCGTTGTCAGTCCCGCCGCGCTTTGCTATAGTCTCGTTTCTTCGACGCACATCGCAGCTTTCAAAGCAGCGACAGCGAAAGAGAAAAAAAGAGGGGCTTGACGATAAACGCAGAACACCGCATAATCTCGCTTCTCTGCTGCTGACGAACACAACGCTTCGCAGCGATAGCAGAACAGAACAACGGTTCTTTAACAATCAACAGTCGATAAGTGTGGGCGTTTGATGAAGGTGCCACTGACTTCGGTCAGTGATTACTTAAATTATCAAATGTTCACAAAAGTATTAAGCGTTGTCTCAGCAATGAGATAACGGTCAGTATCTTGAGTGAGCGAAATCGATCCAGTGGATCGATTTCGA
>PJTO01000491.1_pt1 | contig 14876 bp, 13 predicted proteins | sample 1512101 | NCBI WGS metagenome assembly PJTO01 (sample SAMN08177690, study PRJNA422409) | Soil metagenome, whole genome shotgun sequencing project.
CCAAACCATCCAAACCATAACATTCCCGTTCCTAATAATACAAACGGAATATTAGTTGGAATATGCTGGCTGTTTTTTCTTTTACCTAAAACAATAACTCCTGCCAAAGCTGCAAAACCAGAACTCATGTGTACTACAGTCCCTCCGGCAAAATCTTTTACGCCAAAATAACTTCCCAAAACACCCGTTGGATACCAAACGGCGTGACATAAAGGAGCATATATAAAAATGGTAAATAAGCTGATGAAAACTAAATAAGAGATAAAACGAACACGTTCTGCAAACGAACCCGTGATAATTGCCGGACAAATAATGGCAAATTTCATTTGGAACAAAGCAAAAAGCATAAACGGAATCGTACTTGCCAATTGTTTATGAGGCAGAACGCCAACATAATCCATAAAGGCAAAAGTAGCTGGATTTCCAAAAAAGCTGTAAAAATGATCTCCAGAACCAAAACCAACCGGTTCTCCAAAAGCAAGACTAAAAGCGACAACAACCCATAAAAGTGTTACAACTCCCAGACAGATAAAACTTTGAAGCATGGTAGAAATAACATTTTTTCTGCCCACCATTCCGCCGTAAAAGAAAGATAATCCCGGTGTCATGATTAAAACCAGACAGCTCGACGTAAGCATCCAGGCAACATCGGCAGGTACAATGTGGTCTGTAGTTCCAAATTCAGATAAAACATAATTATTTTCAGTCACCGTTGGCCAAAATGCACCTATCGTGCAAACGACACTTATCATAATAAAGGAAATGATCCAGCGTTTTTCTATTTTCATTTTTAAAATACTTTAATGAACCCTATTTTTTTTGGGGTCAAAGTTATAAAAAATTAAATATTTTGATTTTAAGGGCTGTAAAAATAGCGGTCAGGCTTTTATTTTAGTCAATTTTGTAAAATACAACTCGTTTTTTTGACGGAATTTCATTTTAAGGACTCAAAAAACGACCAATATTGTCAATTGTATTATAATTTATTTGATATCTGAATTTGTAACGTACTAGAAAAGTTATGTTTATAAGAATAAAACCGAAAAATGTTTATTTTTTTTGAAGCTTCGCAATCAAAGCGTCTTCAATAGGTGCTTTAATTTTGGTTACAGCATCAACCTCGTCATTCGGGATTGTCATAGATAAAACGTAGTGCTGGATTTTCCATTCTTTGCCCACTTTTACCAAAACACCAGAACCACGGCAGATTTTCATTTGTGTATCTAATAATTCATCAAACCAAGCCAGTTTTCCTGATTTGTCAAAAAAGATATGACGTTCTAAAGCTTTAAAATTCCAGGTTGTTCCTTTGTCGAAAAATGGTTTTGCCCAAACAGCAAACTCTTTTTTAGTCCAGTTTTCGGTTGCATCAGTTCCAATGTAAACCGCATCATCTGCCAAAACATTAAAATAGGCATCAAATTTTACTTCGCCTGCCGCTTTGTGCCACGCATCAAGAGTTTGATTAATTTTGTCTTTGTCAGTTTGAGCGTTTGCAAAAGAAACCGTCAATAATAATAGTAAAAGTGTTTTTTTCATGAGAGATTTTATTTGAGTTTAAAGGTAAGAATTTTTTAAACTGATGTGAGAATGGCACACGGATTTTAGGGATTTAAACCGGTTAACAGCAGATAAAATTATTTAATTATCCGTCTAATCTGTAAAATCAGTGGTTCACAATTTGCAGACTAGTTAAAAACATATTCAAAGTTAAACTTAAATTATTCTTACATTTCTTATATGGCGTAATCCTAAAAAAACAAGTATATTTGAGAGCTTTAAAATATCCCAAATTATGAATCCAAAAATCTTTATAAGCTCACTTGCTATAACATCATTACTTTTTGTTTCCTGTAAGAAAGAATTAGAACCTCAAGAAAATACCTCGACATCTGAATTGGTTAGACTTGGACTTGCAAAAGATACAACCAAAACACCTTCAGTAGTACAGCAGACTCAAGCTTCACCATCAAATCCAAATACAGTTTTAAGTGATACAAAAGGATTAAATCCGGCTCACGGACAACCGGGACACCGTTGCGACATTGCCGTTGGAGCGCCTTTAAATTCGGCACCAACACAGCAGGCTCAGGCGACTCAGGCGCAAACGGGACAAACGGTTCAGGTAAATCCGAATCAAAAAAATGTGGTTACTACAACAACAACGCCAGTAAAAACAGCAAAAGGAATGAATCCGCCGCACGGACAGCCGGGTCATAGATGTGATATTCCGGTTGGAGCGCCTTTAAATTCTCCGGTTGCAAAAACTACCACAACGTCGACAGCACAAAGCGGAACATCTACACAAAATTTTACAGTTTCGCCTCCGCCGGCAGGGAATCCGGTTCCGGCATTATTGAGTACAGAAGCTAATCAAACTGTTGCTGAAGGAATGAACCCGCCGCACGGACAACCAGGACATCGATGTGATGTTGCCGTAGGAGCACCGTTACCAAAATCATAGAGGAGAGATACAGAGATTCAAAGATACTAAGTAAAAAAGACGCAAAGTGACAAAGTAAAACAAACGCAAAAAAAAACTTTGTCACTTTGCATCTTTGTCACTTCAAAATAATAAAAAAAAGACGTTTCAATTTGAAACGTCTTTTTTTTATTATTTATCTATTTAAAACTTAATGCGCTTTCAATTTTTCGAAAGTCGTAGTAAGAGATTTTTTAATTTTACTCAAAGCACCGTTAAAAGCTTTTTCAAGAGTTTCTGCATGTTCTGTTACAGTGATTGGCTGTAGTTTTGCAGTGCGGACTTCAAGAACACATTTTTTATCATTCAGGCTGAATTTCTCGCCATTTTCATCTCCAAAATGAACTTCGATTCGCGTGATTTTATCTTCAAAACGCGCTAAGCCTTTTTCTAATTCTTCAGAGAAATATTTTTCTAATCTTTGGTGTCCTTCGATGTTTTTGTCGGTGTTGATTTGAATTTTCATAACGGTTTATATTTAATGATTGTTTCTCAAATCTATCTATTTTAAAAGGAAAAGCCAAGCGAGTTAATAAAACATTATGATATTTTTAGGGTTAATTTTTCATTCTGAAGAAGGAGGAATCGCACTGCAAACTCTGTATCAGCAGATAAAGTAAATTGTAAGAAAAACACAAAACTCTCTTAGGATTTTTAATATCTTTGCAGTCCTAAAATTTCAGATTATGAACACAACAAAACTTCTTGCCCGTGTGGTACGCTGGCGGTATTGGAAACAACTGCACGCTCTGAAATGCGTAGGACAGCTAACCCATGCGGGTTTATATTCCTTAAAATTTCAGATTATGAGTTTAAACACCCTTTCGAAAGAAACCGAAATGCGTTTAGCCGAATTTTTCAATCAAGCGACAGATCCTAAAAGTTTCGCAAAAGCAATTCGAAAAGTAAATTATCTTCTCGCTATGTCTCTAATGCGAGAATGCGAAACCCTGCAAATTGATCCAAAGTCAGTTGAACAAGGTTATTTTTGGTTGAACGAACTAGCCGAGATTTTAAATCCTTATTTTGAGATTGAAGATTAATAAAACAAAAAAGCCACTAGTGAAGTGGCTTTTTTGTTTTAAGAATATAACTTTCGAGGGATATAGATTAAAATGTTATTTTAGCAATCTAAAAAAGAAACTAAAGAAATGGAACAAATAACGAAAGAAGAAAAAATTAAGGAAGTTGTAGAATATTTTAAAATATATATATTTGATAACCATATCACGGCTTCAATTAATACTCATTCTAAACTTAAAAACTACAATATAAATCCAATCGTTGTAAAATATTTATCTAAAGTCTTAGAAAATGATTATACTCCAATTGGAGTTGCAAAAGCATTATATTATCCAAGAGTTCTAGGAACTTCAATAAATACCTCATTTGGAACAAGAATACAAAATATGTTTGTAGACTTAAAAATTGCTGAAGGCTCCTTAATAAAAGGAATGGATATTGAATTTATAGATAAAATTGATAATCGTAAAAAATGGTGTCAGTTAAAATCTGGGCCTAATACTATTAATTCTGAAGATGTTAAGCCTTTAGTTAATAAATTTACAGATACAATTAATCTTGCCCGTACTAATAAAGCATTTAAAAACATTAACAATAATGATTTTATAGTTGGTGTTCTTTATGGAGAACAATCCGACTTGAGTATGCATTATAAAGTTATCGACAAAACCCATCCCGTAATAATAGGTAAAGAATTTTGGCACAGAGTTACAGGTTTTTCAGATTTCTATGAGGGATTGGTAGAAAATCTTCAAATGTTAATTGAGAATATTGATACTCAAGATTTAATAAATAAAGGTGTTGAAGAATTAGCTAAAGAAATAGAAATTTCTCAACTTTTTGAATTTAGAGAATCATAATATAGGTTTAAAAACTTAACAATTGAATATCCAACTTCTTTACCTAAATTAACAGGAACTGCATTTCCAATTTGTTTGTATTGTTGAGCGAGAGATCCAGCAAATTTCCAATCATCTGGAAACGTTTGTATCCTAGCATATTCACGTACTGTAAATGGTCTTGTTTCTTCTGGGTGACATCTTTCGGTTTGTTTTTGTGCAGGACTACAAGTTAAAGTTAAACAAGGTTCATCCCAGCCAATTCTTCTTGCAATTCCTGTTTTTCCCCCACCGAGATAAAAGCTTCCCCCCATAAATTCTTTTTGAATCTCTACAGGCAAATCTCTCCAATATCCTTTTTGTGGAACTAATTTTAAAACATCAGCTTTGCTTTTAGGATATTTAGAACCTCCTGAATGTGGAACGTCAGAATCAAATAAGTCACCTTTTTTTAAAGCATCTTTTAAATTGTAAATCTTTTTATATGGTTTTGGGTATTCATATTTCAAATCAATATCTTTTCTAATACCAACTAAAATTAATCTTTCTCTTTTTTGGGGAACGTTAAAATTAATTGCTTTCAAGACTTGAATTGGTACGACATTGTAGCCAATTTCATCTAAAATTGAAATCATACCTTGAATTGTTTTGCCGTTGTCATGGTTTAATAAGCCACGAACATTTTCTCCAATACAAATTGGAGGATTTACTTCTTTTACAGCTCTAGCAAATTCATAAAATAATGTTCCTCGAGCATCAGCTAAACCAAGTTTTTTTCCTGCATAACTAAATGCCTGACATGGAAAACCACCAGTAACAACATCTACTTTATTATGATATTCAGAAAAATTGAATTGTTTTATATCTCCTTCTAACACGTTCCAATTTGGCCTGTTAGTTCTTAATGTTTCACATGCCCATTTATCGATTTCATTAAGAGCAACGCATTTTAATCCAGCTTTTTCCATTCCTATTGCTAGTCCACCTGCTCCGGCAAAAAGCTCTAAAACGGTATAAGTATGTTCTGGTTCTACATAATTGGAAACCGTTTCTTGTATTTCATCATCAATAAAACTTGAAAAGAGACTATTAATTTCTGATTTTTTGTACATTCTATAATTACTCATAGGTTCGCGTACAGCATTCAATTTACCTTCATTATCCCAACGTCTTAAAGTTTCTTTACTTTTTCCTAATAGTTCTGATGCTTCAGACAATGAAATATAATCACTCATAACCAAGTTGTTTAACATTATACAGTGGTTACAAAAATAAATGAAAAAAACTCATAATTAAGCGTATTTTTTGTTCTAAATTGGAACAAAAAGTATTTCATTTTTTAATTCGCTAAAGATCATTTAAATACGAGAAAACTAACTCTACACATTTTTTAGTTTCTTTCTTTATCTCATGTTCCCAAAATCGAAAAACTTTATAGCCTAGTTGTTCTAGTCGAATATTGTTTTCAATATCACGTTGCATATTTCGCTCTATTTTGGGTATCCAAAATTCTCGATTAGTTTTTATTTTTGCTTTCTTTTCATCCCAATTATACCCATGCCAAAACTCACCGTCAATGAAAATCACTAATTTATTTTTTTGGTTAACAATGTCTGGATTTCCGGGTAGTTTCTTATTGTGTTTTCTATACCTTAATCCAGCTTTCCATAATTCTTTTCTAAAGAGAATTTCCGGTTTTGTATCTTTTGATTTAATTTTTGACATAAGATGGCTTCGTTGAGGAGTTGTATAAAAACCATTTTTCTCTTCAAAGCGTAAAACATTTATTTTATTTTCTGGATATTCCATTCTTTTTAAAATTACTTCTCCTTCTTCCCCCACTTAATTTTCATTTTTCCCTCGTCATCAACGGCAAGTAAATGAAGCACAATACCACGTTCGCGCACGGCATCGCGTTCGGCTTTGCTGGCGAGTTTGGCGTCATTTTTAGAATTTCTTAGAGGAATTGTAAGGGCGAGATTGGTGCCTCGGCCAAAAGAGTAAATTCCGTCAACATCAATATTTAGAACGCTGGAACTTATGGTTAAATTATTTACGTCTATTTGTTCACCGCGCATATTTAAATGACCAGACAAATCACTGAAAGTAATATTATTGACATCACGAAACGGAAAAGCAAATTTGCCCACTTTTACAATAGGTTCAAAGTTGAGCAATGCGCCTTGATTAACTTTAAAATCGAGCTTTCCGTGCATGGAGTTGGTAATTAATTCGCCTTGACTGTTTATAAAACCGCTTACGTTTGCGGTGCTGGTTAATTTTCCTTTTATGTTATTCGGATTAAAAGAAGTGATTCCGAAGTTGTTGAATGATCTTAAAAAACTAGCAATATCAACTCGGTTTACCTGCGCGTTTGAGCTAAAAGCGTAGTTTTTTCCGCTTGGCAAAACTTCGCTGTTAAAAGTAATATTTCCGCCAGAAGTTTGGAGTGAACCATTTTTTATGACCAATTTAGAATTCAGCATTGAGATTGTTGCTTTGGTATTGGTAGCGGTAAGTTTATTATAATTGATTTTATCTGCTTTAATGTCGATTACCACAACACAATTTTCGATTACGTTTCGCAAATGGCTGGAAATCGTAGTTCTTTTATTGTTTTTAATTGCTGCTTTCTTTTTTTGTGAAGAAGCCAAAACGCCAAGAAATTGTTTAAGATCGATATTCGGGCAATAAATATTCCAGTTTACGACCATTTTTTCGGGTGCGTCGTAATAGAGGTTTAAGAAATTATCGATTTTTCCGTCTATAAAAATGGTGTTCTTTTTATGTTTGTAGGCAATTTGTTTAATGATTAAAGCTTTCTCGGTAAAGTTGAGGTGAATATTGGTTTTTACAGCCTGAATATTTTTTGGGATATAATGAAACGAAGCGTCATCAATGTCAATATTTCCTATAAATCTTGGTTTAGTAATGTACAAATCGACAATGTCAAACTGAAATTTCAAATTGGCCTTGGCGTGGCCATCTTCAAAATGAATCCACTTTTCGTTGCTTACCTGGTTGAGTCTTTCGATATCAAAATCAGAACTTACGTTTCCGGTTGCAATTGGTTTTTCGAGATTGCTTATTACAACTTGCGGAATGGTAAGCGGAATGTTTTCGTATTCTCCTGAAAATCGGGTTAAAATTACAGCCGAATTTGGATCATTAAATCCGTCTTTTGGTTTGAAATTATTGGTAAAAATTCCTCTGAAATTACATTTGTCAATTTGCCCGTCGGGAATCGTAAGTTCGTTGTTTTTGGCTACGGCCTGAACCACAATTTTAGGATCGTCATGAACGTTTAAATCGCCTTTTAGATCGCAGTTTACATCGATTGGTTTCTTCAAATCAAACCGATTCAGTTTTGAGCTGATATTTCCAGACAATAAATTAGAAGCGTTACTCCATAAAATACGTGTATTAATATTGATTCCGAAAAGGGAATTGGTTTTGCTAATGTTGAAATACGCAAGGATATCAAAAGAGTCAGAACCAATTTTTAGGTTTTTGGTCGAAACATCGATTTTTCGTTTGTCGGCATGATACGTAACAGAAAGTGTTCCTTTCAGTTCTTTTTCTTTGGCAAAACTTCCGTGAACGGTATTAAAAGCCAGACTTTTAATTTGGGTATCGAGAAACAAATCAGTATTCCAGTCGTCTCCGTCGTAATCTACTTTTGATTTTAAGCTGTGAACATCAAAATCAAATAATTTATTTCCCAATTGATTATCTATAATAACATGAACATCGCTAAGGTCGATTTCGTCAATTGTAGTTTCGGGTTTTGATTTGCTTTCGGGTGTTTTTTTCTTTTTTGGTTTAAAAATATCCGAGTTTGTGTAGCCGTCTTTGGTTTTGTAAATGTAAATATCGGCGTCATTAATCAGGATTTTATGAATGTTGACTTCTTTTTGTAATAAACTCCAAACATTTAAACGCGCTTCGATTTCCTGTGCTTTCAGTAAAGTATGATGATGTGTATTCCATTTGTTGTCTTTGAGCTCGACATCTTTTAAAGCCAATGTGAAATTTGGGAAACCTGTTAAAAACTTATAGTGAAAATCGCCAATATGGAACTTTCCATTTATGTTTTCGTTGATTTTGGTATTGATCTTGGCGATAATTTCGGTTTTGTTTTGATTGAAGTAAATCGATAATCCTCCGCAAGCCAATAAAAGCAGTCCAATAAGGACCAAAATAAAAATACCAAAACGTTTGGCGTATTTTTTAAAATGAACCGATTGGAAATAGTTTTTTATTTTGAGTAAAGTTTCCTTCATTGTTGTGGATTTTCGGAATCATTAAAGATAAGAATAAAAAACGAATATGTTTACCTGTAGGTTATGGCTTGTAAATAAAGCACATGGAAATGTTATAACTATTGACGATGCATTTATAACCAAAACTAATTTGTGAATGGTGTATGATTTGTTTTTAATTTTTAACTTTGTACCTCAGTTCAGAAAGTTTTTAAAAAGTCTCCCCGAGATAAGAGCTGAAGATAACTTTAAAGAAAAATAATTATGGCATTAGCAATAACAGATGCTACTTTTGACGAAGTAGTTTTAAAATCAGATAAACCAGTAATGGTGGATTTTTGGGCAGCATGGTGCGGTCCTTGTAGAATGGTTGGTCCAATCATTGACCAATTAAGCGATGAATATGCAGGAAAAGTTGTGGTTGGTAAAGTTGATGTAGATGCTAACCAGGAATTTGCTGCTAAATATGGTGTGCGTAACATACCAACCGTTTTGGTGTTTCATAACGGTGAAGTAGTAGGAAAACAAGTTGGAGTTGCTCCAAAACAAACCTACGCTGACAGCTTAGACGCTTTGTTGTAATCGTAAGATTATGATTTATATAAAAAAGGCCTGATATATTCAGGCCTTTTTTATTTGATTTAAATGCCGTTGATAAAAAGATTTTCACAGATTAAAAAATCTTTTTAATCCTTTTAATCTGTGGCAAAAATTTTAACTATGTTTCTATGTGTTTAAAAACAATAGTAAAAGTTGTTCCTAAATCTGGTTTTGAAGAGACTTCGATTTTGCAATTGATTGCTGTTGCGAGATCCCGAATTAAATGTAATCCTAATCCGGTTTTAATTCCGATGACTTCTGAATCGTCGTAAAGAGCTTTGAATTTTTCCTGATTTCCGCCCGTACCGTTATCGGTTATAGAAAGCAATGTTTGGTTGTCTGCCTGATGGGCTTTCCAGATTATTTTTGGATTTTCTCTTTTTTCGAGTGCTTTTATGGCATTTCCCGTTAAGTTTCTGATGATGGTTTTTAGATAATTTTCATCTGTATGTAAAATGAGATTTTCGGGGTTCTCAAATGAAATTGAGATGTTCTCATTACTCGAAAAATGTTTCTGCGTATCTGAAAATATAGATTCTACAGGAATTTCTTTAAAACGAGGTTTGAAGTTTTCCATCTGTCCTTTGCTCCAAAGCAGAATATCTTCCATGGAGGATAATAAATTCTCTGCTCCCGAAATAATTTTAGTCTGCATTCTCGCCGCGGTTTCTTCATCTAACAATTCAGGATTTTCTTTTTGGAGATGTAAAAAGTGAATCAGATTTGAAATAGGACTTCTTAAATCATGATTTAAAATACTAAAAAACCTTGCTTTAATTTTATTGGCTTCATCCAGTTCCTGATTTAAAACCTGTAATTTCTGATTGGTTTTTTTTCTGTTTTGATTTTGCCTGAACAGCAATAATCCGATAATACCAACCAGAGCCAGTCCTGAAATTAAATAAATACGCTGCTTTTTAGCCTCTGCAATCTGAATGTTTTTGATTGTGTTTTCGCTCGCAAGATTCTTGATTTTCTGTTGTTTCGTTTTATTTCGATAACGGGCTTCGGCATTCGCAATATTTTGTTTCGCCGATTCGTTCAGTATTTCGTCGTTGTATTTGCTGTAAATTTCGTTATATCGAAATGCCTCTTTCCAAAGACCAAGAGCAGCATAACTTTCAGATAGCTGTTTGTTAATGTTTACAAACGATTCTTTATCATAATTGAGTGCGTTTACAGATGCTTTTTTAAGTGTTTCAATAGCATTTTTATACTCTCCCTTTTCATATAAAACCTTTCCCATTATAGCGTTAGCTTCCATTAAAATCTCTTCATCTGTTGATTTTTGTCCAAATGAAACCGCTTTTTTAGCATAATCATAAGCTGTTTTTATCTGACCTTGACCTGCATAAAATTTAGACATACTTTGATTGGCAAAACTCAAATTAAGAAACAAAGAATCTTTGGCAGTGGGGTAGGAATAAACTAAGGCGTAATACTTTTTTATGCTGTCTGGTTTTTTCTGCGCTGCAAAACACTGCATATAATAGTTACATGAAAAAGCGCTTACATAAGGAGATGTTTTTATATAAGGTCTTGCTTCATTTAAGTATTCAATTGCTTTATCAAATTGTTTCATTTTGATGTAAGCACTTGCAATCTGACAATAAGAAACACCAATATTTTCGGTATTTGCGACGCTTCTTTCAAGTTGTTTTTTATAATTGATCGCTTTTAATTGATAATTGATAAAATTTTCATATTGAGCATAATCAAGGTAATATTCACCTAAACTTCCGTTCAGAACAGCCTGAGTATAAATATTTTTTGTAGTATCAAGAACTTGTTTTATATAAACAATTAAGTCTTTTCTTTTTAAAGTATCATTCAGCGAATAATAAATATAATTAAGCCTCATTAAAGCCGAAGTTTCATTTTGAAGATGATGTGCCTTACGGGCATATTTTAAAGATTCTTCATAATTAATCAATGCTTTTTGATATTGATTATTGCTGAATTCATAAGCAGTTCCTATATAAAGATAAAACCTGCTTGTATAAACAGGATGATTTTTAGATAATATTATTCCTTTTTGAGAGGCAGCGATGAGTTTTGGATAATCTTCTAAATCTAAAAATTCTTCAGTGTATTTGAGCCAGGCTTTTAGTTTTTCGTTTCTGGTTTTAAGTCTTGCTAAATTTGGTTCCTGCTGTGCAAAAACAGAAATACTAATAAAAAACAAAAACACAAATCCGGCTTTTTTCATCTAAATCAGGTTTAGGTTTTCTTTATAGCTTCTGCCAACCGGAATTGTAATATTATTGTTTAAAATGATTTCCGTCGAATTCATTTTTTGAATAAACTGCTTTTGAACGGCATAACTTCTATGAATTCGTATAAAAGATTGAAAATGATCTTCTTTTAAAAGATTGCCAATACTTGATAAAACACAATGTCTTTTTTTATCGGTAATAATCAAAGTATAATCCTTTAAAGCTTCGAGATATAGGATCTCGTGAAGTTTAACTTTGGTCTGGTCGTGGCCTTCTTTTATATAAATAGTATCACCGCCAATGCTGGCTTCAAAAAGAGAAGCTTTTAGCCGAACTTCCATAAACTCTTCAATTCGGTTTACAGTTTGGGCAAAACGTTCCAGTTTTAATGGTTTTACAATAAAATCAAGCGTTTCTATCTGAAAACTTTCAACCGCATGTTCAGGATGCGCGGTAATAAAAATACAAACCGGAATTTCCATTGCTTGTTTTCTGAATTCAATACCGTTTAATTCTGGCATATCAATATCCAGAAACAAAATATCAACTTTTTGTTTTTCTATAAAAGGAAGTGCTTCTTCGGCAGAATCAAAAACACCTAAAATATCCAGAATCGGGAATTTTTTTGCAAAAGACAATACAGTCAGCCTGTCGATTTCGTCGTCATCAATAATAATACAAGTGTATTTTTTCATCATCCAAACTTAAATTATGTCGTCTGTCTATTTAAAGTGTTGTTTGTCTATTGGCTGTTTTTACCGCGGTTTTATTGACGCAAATTTGTCTTGTAATTAATTCACGAGCTGAATATAACTATCCCTGACAGCCTTTTGATTTTTACAAAAATAATGTTATTGAATTAAATATGAATCATTTGACAATTTAAAAACCAAAATTATTATGAAATTTTCAAAAACCATTCTTACAATTTTATTTGTTGCAATTTCTACAATTTCATGCAGCAGCGATGACGGAACAGACGGTGTTAATGGAGTAGATGGTGCCGTTGGTCCAGCAGGTCCAGCAGGTCCAACCGGAGCAACGGGATCAGCAAATGTTATTTACAGTGCATGGATAACAGCTCCTGCGGCAGCTGCAGAAACAATTGATGGAACTTCAGGATTGTCTACAACTATTAATGCTCCGGAACTATCAGCAGACATCGTATCTAAAGGAACAGTATTGGTCTATATGTCTTTTGGAGGAGGTGTTTACACACTGCCTTATACATCAACAGCAGGAGGATATATTAACACAATTACTGCCATTGCAAGCGTGCAAAAAATTAAACTTTTTAGATTTAAACATGCCGCAGACGGCACTACGGTAAATCTTCCAACAACACTTAGCTGGCGCTATATTTTAATTCCCGGTGGAGTTGCCGCAACAGCAAAAGCGGCAAAATTAGATTATTCTAAAATGAGCTACGAAGAAGTTTGCGCACGTTTAAACATTCAGCCATAATTTCTAAAAAGCAAATAATAACCCATTTATCCAACTAATAAGAATTAATCAAAAAATAAATTATTATGAAAACTTTAAAAATACTTTTTACCATATTATCTGCGGCGATTTTTACTGTTTCGTGCAGCAGTGACGACGATAAAGACAATACACCAAAATTTGAGACAGAAAATCCACTGGCGGTTTATTATACTCAAACAGGATTTACAACCGTAACCAATTTTGTAAACTCTGGAGATTATGAATTTGGGCTGGTTTTTACACCAACTGTAAAAGGGAATATAAAGGCAGTTACTTTAAAATTGCCTGCAGTGAATTCGGCAGTGCGTGTAACGATCTGGGACTATACAACAAAAGCAGTGCTTCGTTCTGAGACTATAAATGCTGCATCTGCAGATGTTGAGGTGAAAAAAGAAATAAGCGTTTTAGCTCTTGAAAAAGACAAAAAATATTTGATAAGCATGAATTCTAATGACTGGTACAAAAAGAATAAAGCAGATCTTAGTAATGTTACTTATCCAATTGTTGCCGGACACATTACATTTAACGAATACAGATGGATAAGCGGAACTTCACAAACTTTCCCAACCAATGTTTCAGCTAATTACAATGCAGGAGATTTAAGTTTTGATTTTCAACAAACTGAATAATTTTATTTTTGGATAGCTTTGAATTAGTAAGTTTGGAAAAAGGTTTGGCAGTCGTCAAGCCTTTTTTTATTGTGTATGACTTTTTTTAAACGCTTGATTTTTGCTATTTTTAACCCATCTTATATCCCTTAAAAATGAAAATTCTATACACCTTTCTTTGTTTTGTTATGTTGATTCCGAGTTGTTTTTCGCAGTCTAAAGAAAAAGAAAGTGTGATTTTAGAGGAAGGCGTTTCAGAACAATTAGCACATTTTCGTAAAAAGCAGGTTTCTGATGTTCGATATAATATGTATTTCGAGATTCCCTATAAAAAGGCGGAAGATATTAATACCAGGCTAAATCTTAATTTAACGATATCAGATTTAAGTCAGCCGTTATATTTAGATTTTAAGGAGAAAACTTCAAACATAAAATCTATTAAAGTAAACTCAAAAACGGTAGTAATTGTTCATGAAAAAGGACACATTATTATTTCTCCCGAAGCATTAATTTTAGGGAAAAACAAGGTTGAGATTTCTTTCATTGCAGGGAATTTATCGTTGAATAGAAATGATGATTTTCTTTATACTTTATTAGTTCCGGACCGGGCAAGCACCTTATTTCCATGTTTAGATCAGCCGGATATTAAGGCGGTTTACACTCTGGCTTTACAAGTGCCAAAAGACTGGAAGGTTTTAGCTGCTGCTCCAATTACAGGAGTGCACGAAATGGTAATTGATGGTGTTGATTTTATGGTTTGGGGATTTGGTCAATCAGACAAAATGAGTACCTATTTGTTTTCTTTTGTAGCAGGAGAGTTTAAAAGTGTAAAAAAGGAAACAGGTAAGTTAGAAATGACGATGTTGTATCGTGAAAATAATCCTGAAAAAATACAAGTCAGCACTGATACGATTTTTAAGCTACATCAGCAATCCTTAGATTTTTTGGAAGAATATACCAATTATAAATTCCCGTTTCAGAAGTTAGATTTTGCATCAATTCCCGTTTTTCAATATGGAGGAATGGAACATGTTGGCGCGATTCAATACAGAGAATCGACTTTATTTTTGGATAACAGCGCAACCGACAGCGAAAAATTAAACCGTGCAAAACTCATAGCACATGAAACTTCACACATGTGGTTTGGCGATTTGGTAACGATGAAATGGTTTGACGATGTCTGGATGAAAGAGGTTTTTGCCAATTTCATGGCCGATAAAATCATGAACCCAATTTTTCCGAAAGTCAATCATAATCTGCAGTTTTTTACCGCGCATTATCCTAGCGCTTACGCAGAAGATCGATCTTTGGGAACGCATCCAATTAAACAACATTTGGCGAATTTAAAAGATGCGGGTTCG
>PJTO01000495.1_pt1 | contig 14729 bp, 12 predicted proteins | sample 1512101 | NCBI WGS metagenome assembly PJTO01 (sample SAMN08177690, study PRJNA422409) | Soil metagenome, whole genome shotgun sequencing project.
TATTAACCTGAAACAAACAACCGGCGTTTTTTAAATGTTCGTAAACCGCTAAGTCTTTATGGAAACTTTTATACCGCTCAGGGTGGGCCAAAATAGGAATAAAACCTTTTACCTGGATTTCGGCAATTGTTTCAAAGAGATTGGAAGGGGGCGCCAAATAAGACATTTCAACCAAGATTTTATTCTCATGTATGGGAAGAAAATCTTTATTCCCCAAAAGGCGCTGAAAATTCTCATCCATCATATATTCGGCCGCTACCCGAATCTCAATATCTCTTAAAGATGGAGTTTGATTTACAATGGCCTTTAGTTTATTGTAAGTTGAAAGAATTTTTTCGGTAGAATTCATCCAAATGCTTTCAATCACATGAGGGGTGCACACAAAATTCTTGATACCCAATCTACGCATATGAGTTAACAATTGGAGAGAGTCTTCGATTGTTTTGGCACCGTCATCAATGCCCGGAAGAATGTGGGAATGAATGTCAATATAGTTTTCTGTAAAGAGATTATGAGTAGGAATAGAATCCTTCTTTTTTACTTTAAATAAATCTATTATCATTATTTTTTAGTTAGGACTTGTGCCAATTTACAAATAATGAACCAAACTTTTATTGATTCTATAAAAATATGACCCTTGATTTTAAAAAAGTCACGAATTTTAACATAATAACGAAATTGAAATTCGAAAAACACAATTCCTTTTTGGCGATTGTAAAATCAATAGAATAAAAAAGAAAAAAGAGAACCATTTCTGATTCTCTTATCGTTGTAGCGGGAACAGGACTCGAACCTGTGACCTTCGGGTTATGAGCCCGACGAGCTACCTACTGCTCCATCCCGCGATTTGGACTGCAAAGGTAAAACAATATTTTGATTTGACCAAATTAAACTTTTATAGGTGGATGAGATTCTATGAATTCTGCAGCTAATTCAGGGTTATCACAGAGATAGAGCAGATCTTTGTAGGGCATTCCTACAGCCAATTGGTGCAATACCGAATACAAAGCCGTGTCTTCCACATATCTTTTTTTACCCATAAATACCATAGGGCTGTAATAGCCAAAAGTACCGTAATGGTTCTGCGCTGCTTCCTGAAAAATTTCCTGTGTGGTTCCGGCACTTCCGGGTGCGTATATAATGCCATACAGACAAATTGCCAATAAAGTGTCTTCCCTTATGCTGTTGGAAAAATATTTGGCAATATGCGAAGCAAATAGATTGGAAGGCTCATGGCCATAAAACCAGGTGGGAATAGCGAGGTTTTCTTTCCCTTCCGGATATTTTTCAAGGACTTCTTTGGCTTGACTGAAATAATTGACCGCAAAATAATCCCGCAGATTATCGCCATCAAATTGGAGATCGGATAAGATTTCAATCGCGTCGAGTAATGCCTCATCAGGATGTTCCCCAAAATAAGCACCCAGATTAGCAGCTTCCATCACACCCGGGCCACCTCCTGTGGCTACAAAATAGCCTTTTTCTGATAATCTTTTTGCTGCCAAGGCTACTTTTACATAATATTCAGAACCGCGTTTTGTCGCATGACCACCCATAAATCCTACAATCTTCTTTTCAGTCATTCCAAATTCATCATAAGCTATCATGTTCCGTAGTGCGACATCTATGGCATAATCATGAATTCTTTGCGCCATGGCTTCATCCATTGGCGGATTGTATTTACTGTGTACAAAATGGTTATAAATTTTCAGATCGGCCGTGTTATGAATACTGCCAGCTTCTGAATCCATCAGTTCCTGCCAGGTATAAAGCCCTGCACGATGCGGATTATAAGGCAGCTTACTAAATTTCGGATATACAAGCGCACCGTTACTGATGAGGTGGACAGCATCTCCTTTTTTGAATTCACAGCCCAAAAAAGTGGCACCTTTGGTATTCAGTTTTTCCCAGTCGATGTTTTCATGGACGAAATTCAGATTTTGAATCACCCTTCCTTTTAAATCAGAAGTATGTGAAATGATTTCTTTCCATTCCTGTTTGGTTCGAATTAGGTTGGTAAATTTTTTCAACGACATAGTTCAATTCTTTTTGGCAAGATAGTTTTTTATGTATAATTCTACAATGTAGAAAGTATGAATAGGAATCATAAATGAAGTAAATAAGAATAAAGACGAATATCTTTTTTGAACTTAAAATACATTCAACATCCCACAATTCTACAAAAATTTCTTTCGTTTGAACCAAAGAAATATCACGATGACGATGGTGAGCATCACGCCCAAAACAATAAAATAGCCCCATTTATAATCCAGTTCAGGCATGAAACGGAAGTTCATCCCATAAATTCCGGCAATAAAAGTCAAGGGCAAAAAGAATGCGGAAAAAATAGTCAGGATTTTCATGACTTCGTTGGCACGCATATCGGACATGGAAAGCGTCAGCGTAAACAAATTGTGTAAATCGTCTGTATTCTGGTTATGCAAATGAAGCAGTTTGGCATTATGGTCCTGTAAATCCTTGAAAGAGGAAACACTTTTCACATAGGATTTATATTCATTCAGCACATCACGCATCAGCACAAGGATTTTTGAACAGGTAGACGATTCCCGTTTTAGTTTGTATAATTTTTTCAGATCCAGTCTTGTATTTTGACGGGTAAAAAGCGCGTTTTCATATACATCAATTTCCTGCGAAATTTTTACAGCCGGTTGTGAATAGGTGTTGAGTGTTTTTTTGAAAATTTTATAGAACAATTGTTTAGGCAATAATTTTTCTTTGTTTTTATCTTTTTCCAGTTCATTTAAAATTTCATCCCAGAACGGAACCGCTTTCTGATGAATCGTAAGCACAAAGTCATTGCCGATAAAAATCCCGATTTTATGACTGAATTCCCGAACGATATTGGTGTAGCTTCTGGTTTCTTTTCCATAAAAACGGATGAGGACAAAATCAAAATCGTCCTGGTGTTCAAATTTGGGTAAATGACCTGCCTCTAATGCATCCTGCACTGTAAAAGTACTGAGTGAAAACCTCGTAAGATACTCAGAAACCGTTGCTTCATCCGGATTTTCCAGATTGTACCAGGTAAAACAATTATTTTTAAATAACGGATGTCCCATTTTTTAATGAATTCAATTCGAAATTAATCAGAATAATTCAGAATTTACCTATTGTAGAGATAGATAATTATTTGTCTCTACCTATATTTGCAATCCAATTTTAAAACGAAATGAGCGGATTAATTGCAGAACTACAATGGAGAGGTTTGATTCATACCATCATGCCCGGAACTGAAGAACAACTGGAAAAGGAAATGACCACAGGTTATTGTGGATTTGACCCTACGGCAGATTCTTTGCATGTGGGAAGCCTAGTTCCAATTATCCTGCTGATGCACATGCAGCGTCACGGCCATAAACCGATTGCTTTGGTAGGGGGTGCGACCGGGATGATCGGCGACCCGACCGGAAAATCTGCCGAACGCAATTTGCTGGATGAAGCCACGCTGGATAAATTCATCAAAGGTATTCACGGACAACTTGAGCGGTTCTTGGATTTTGATCCAAGTAAACCAAATGCGGCTGTGATGGTGAATAATTATGATTGGATGAAGAATTTTTCGTTCATCGATTTTGCACGAAATGTAGGGAAACACATCACGGTAAATTATATGATGGCAAAGGATTCGGTGAAATCCCGTTTGGGGTCAGAATCCGCTGTGGGCATGTCGTTTACGGAATTTACCTATCAATTGATTCAGGGTTATGATTTTCTGCATTTGTATCGTGAAATGGGTGCCAAACTGCAATTTGGGGGTTCTGACCAATGGGGAAATATCACGACCGGAACGGAATTAATCAGAAGAGTTGATCAGGGAGAAGGATTTGCCTTTACCTGTCCGTTGACCACCAAAGCAGATGGAACCAAATTCGGAAAAAGCGAGGGCGGAGAAAATGTATGGCTGGACAAAAACCGGACTTCACCTTATAAATTTTATCAGTTCTGGTTGAACCAGTCCGACGAAGATTCAGAGAAATACATCAAAATATATACTTTTTTAAGCCAAACTGAAATTGAAGAATTAATCCAAACACATAAATCCGAACCGCATTTACGTCAGCTGCAAAAGAAATTAGCTGAAGAAATTACTACGTTGGTTCATGGAAAAGAGGAACTGGAAAATGCCATCAAAGCATCGGAAGTTTTGTTCGGGAAATCGACGGCCGAAGATTTAAAGTCGTTGAATGCCGAAACTTTTTTAGCGGTTTTTGAAGGTGTTCCGCAAGCAAGGATTTCAAAATCTGAATTACAGGAAGGAATCAATATTGTAGATGTTTTAACAGATAAAACAAACTTTCTCAGTTCCAAAAGTGAAGCGAGAAGAGATCTGAAAGCAAATGCCATTTCGGTAAACAAAGAAAAAGTAGGAGAGGAGTTCAGTTTATCTGACAAGGATTTGATTTCCGATCAATATATTTTGCTTCAAAAAGGGAAGAAGAATTATTTTATTCTGATTGTGGAGTGATTACCAATTATAAGAACATTTTCAAAATCTCTTAACTACTAAATTTAAGACGTTTTTTGCAGGTAAATAACTGAAAATTATTCGTGAATGGTTAATTTTATAAAAAATTAACACATGAAAAACTTTTTATTCCTTACCATTTTGGGTGTATGCACCAATCTTGTTTCCGCCCAAACACCCTACACAATTTACGATGCAGTTGTTTTCTATGACGGTTATGCGGCCACGGTCGACGAGCCGGTTCCTGACGGAATAGTGAGAATCAACAACGCACGTTACACGACAAAACTTTCTGACACAATGGTGCAGAACCTTTCCCAAGGCGCGTTGTCAATGGATATAACCATAGGCGCATTATGCGATAATTATGACCGTTTGGGTGAAATTTTTTTGGCACTTGTGCCAGAGGGCTCGACTGAGTACAATTCTGATGAAGTTGACAGGATTGAAATTGCGCGCATCATTACTCCGTTTATGAACAAGAACATTAACCCTACTGAGGTTCCTTATCATTTTACTTTGGACAATGTTTCGGAAATTTTTAAAGATCCGTCGCTAAATGCCCAATATGATCTTTGGCTGGAATTTGAAGTTTTTGGCGTTCCTTATGCCGCCCAGACACAAGTTGCGGGCTGTGCCGGAAGGATTGATGTTTTTGAAGGGACTTTGGTTTTTAATGTAGATGAAGGTACAGAAACTTATACAGATGATAATTTCCTGTTGCCATTGTCCGATTATGAAATTTTAAACAATTATGACGCGACTGATGTTCCGGGTGAAACGACAAAAATCATCAATTTTACTTTAGACGAACCTGTTGAAAATGCTGTTTTGTATTTAATATCATCTAACCATGGTGCAAATGCGTACGGAGAAGAATACGAAAGAAGGTGGCATTATGTTTATCTGGATGATGAATTGATTCATCAATACATTCCGGGAGGGAAATCTTGCGAACCTTACAGACAATACAATACACAGGCCAATGGAATTTACAGTCCGAGTGTACAAACCACAAGAGAATGGCTAAGTTTCAATAACTGGTGCCCCGGTGATAAAATCCCCAACAGGGAAGTTGATTTAGGTAATTTAACGGCAGGAGCACATACAGTTAAGTTAGATGTGCCTGATGCGGTATTTTTTGGACAGGAAGGATACTTCCCGATTTCCATGTACATTCAAAACAGGAAGAGTGGGCAAATGTTTTGTTTAGACCCGACTAATTTTGAAATTACTGAACAGGCAGGAAATACGGTTACGGTTGATTGGATGGAAAATGGTGATGCCACACAATGGGAAATCTTGTATGGCAGGAATACTATGAATCCGAATTCACCTAATTATCAGGATAATTTTTTATATGATACGGACGGAGAGATCGGATTTGAACTTAACGATTTAATTTATAATTGGTATTATGATATCTATGTACGAACTATATGTGCTGAGAATTTTACCAGTAATTGGGTTGGGCCGGTTACATCAGAACAAATTTTAACCACCATGGAGAATGTATTGGTAGACATAAAAATTTATCCGAACCCGGTAAAAGATGTTTTACAGATTGAATCAAAAATTCCGGTTGAAAGTTTTATTCTGTTCGATTTAGGTGGAAAGAAATTATTGTCGGGAGATTCTTCCCAACTAAATGTTTCTTCACTTCCTGCCGGAAATTATGTTTTATTTGTCAAGTTAACTGACGGAAAAGTTATTACCAGGAAAATTGTGAAGCAGTAAAAGTAATTGGAATAAATTTAGTAGAAAATATCTTTGGAGCATAATTACATTCTCTGTTGGTAAGTGATTGCGTTGCATTTAATATCTACAAAATGGAATAGTTCGGGAGTAGCTTTATAATGATTTGATTTTTAATATGACAGGCTTTTAGTTATGAAAAAAAAATATTCTGCAACCATTAAGAATTTAAAAGAAATGCTACAGGAAGTTATGATTTATACAATAATTGTTATAATACTTCAGGAAATCTTTTATTTTTATCTTACAGATTTGTTGGACAACTATAAGAAAATAGAACAGCGGATAAATTATATCCACTACAATCCTGTAGCAGCAGGATTTGTTTATCATGAAAGAGACTGGAAGAACAGCAGTTTCAGCGCGTACGAGGAAGGAAACAGAGAAATACCAAATGTGAAAGTAAATGTCTTATGGTAGGAGTAATTGCGTTACAAACGCACCTAAATCAGACACGCGTTGCAAACGCGCGCCAGAGAAAAGAAAACCTCACAGAAATTGAGTCCTGTGAGGTTTTTAATTTACATTTAGCTTATAAATTATTATTTAAACCCCTTATCCTCCAAAATAGCATCCACACTTGGGTCGCTTCCTCTGAAAGCTTTGTAGGCTTCTTTATACTCCAATGTATTTCCTCTTGAGAGAATCATATCACGGTAACGTTGGCCGTTTTCACGTTTCAGTCCGCCATTTTCATCGAACCATTTTCCGGTGTCGAGCGCCAGCATTTCGGTCCATAAATAAGCATAATAACTCGCGGCATATCCGCCTCCAAAAACATGATTGAAATAAGTAGCCCGGTATCTTGGCGGCACATTTTCCATCCACAGATTGTCTTCTGTCAATGATTCTTTTTCAAAATTATTCACATTGAAATTCTTATCCACAGCGTTCAGTGTGTGAAAATTGAAGTCCAGAACTGCAGCGGCCAGCGTTTCACCAAAAGCAAATCCCTGATTAAATTTCGAAGCGTTTTTGATCTTATCTATTAAGGCCTGTGGAATCTGTTCTCCTGTTTGATAATGGATGGCGTAATTCTTCAAAACCTCAGGATTCAATGTCCAGTGTTCGTTGGCTTGTGACGGATATTCCACAAAATCACGTGCAACTGAAGTGCCCGAAATAGATGGGTACTTTTGGTCGGCAAAAAATCCGTGCAGAGCGTGCCCGAATTCATGGAACATAGTTTCCACTTCATCAAATGTCAGCAGAGCAGGTTCGCTTTCGGCAGGTTTTGTGAAATTGCATACATTGAAAATGACCGGTTTTTTATTTAGCAAATGAGATTGGGTAACAAAATTACTCATCCAGGCACCTCCTTGTTTGCTTGGTCTCGCGAAATAATCCCCGTAAAATAATCCGAGCGGCGTACCATCTTCTTCAAAAAGTTCGTACACCAACACATCAGGGTGATAGGTAGGAATATCGGTTCGGGGTTTGAACGTGATTCCGTATAATTTAGTTGCCGCAAAGAACACACCTTTTTCCAGTACATTTTTTAATTCAAAGTAAGGTTTCAGCTGCCCTTCATCTAAATCGTATTTTTCTTTCCTGACTTGTTCTGCATAATAAGTCCAGTCCCAAGGCTTCAATTCGAAATCATTTCCTTCAGCTTTGATTTTGTCCTGGAGCACTTTTGCTTCTTCACTAACTGCTTTTACTGTTCCAGGCACCAATTGTGCAAAGAAATCATCAACGGTTTCAGAGGTCTTCACCATGGTGTCTTGTAAGTTCCATGCAGCATAGGTAGGATAGTCCAAAAGATTGGCTTTTTTAATCCTTAATTTAACAATTTCTTTGATGATGTCCAGAGTAGAATAACTTCCTCCGTCTGTACGATTCCATGATTTTTTGAATAAATTTTCACGCGTCTGCCGGTCTTCAATTGACTGCATCAGGGGTTGTTGTGTTGTATTTTGAATCGGAATTTTCCATTCGGTTTTTCCGTCCACCTTCAAAGAATTAATTTCATTTGAAGCCAATCCTTTCAATTTCACCGTATCTCTTACAATGAAAGCCGAATTATTGCTCGCCTCCAAAAGTGTCTGCCCAAATTGATTTTCAAGCGATGCCAGCTTGCTGTTGACTTCCTTCAAAGTTTTCTTGTCATCTTCAGATAAATTGGCACCGGCCTTGATGAAATCCTGGTATTTTACTTCCAGTAACTTCAGGTCTTCACCTTCCAATCCTAACTCGGCGCGTTTTTCATATAGCGTTTTGATTCGTTGAAAAAGCTTGTCATTCAGCAAAATATTATCAAAATGAGCCGCGAACTTTGGTGCCATATCAGTTTCCAATTTCTTTAAAGTTTCATTTGTATTGGCTCCGGTCAACGCATAAAAAACATTGGAAACACGATCAATGAGTTCATGCGCCTTTTCCATTTCCACCAACGTGTTTTCAAAAGTTGGCGCATCCGGATTATTGGCGATTTTTTCAACGGCCTCTGTTTCAGCTTGTAAAGCATATTCCAGAGCGGGCTGAAAATCTTCATCTTTGATTTGTGTAAAATCAGGCGCTCCATAAGGCAACGCACTTTCCATTATGAGTGGATTATCTTTCATTTCTTCTGCAGTGTAATTTTGAGATGAGGCTTCGGTTTTGCTTTTACAGTTCCAAAGTGCAAAAACAGCCAGGCTCATCAGGGCAATGTGTTTTAAATTCATATTGTGTTGTTTGTTTTTTGTGGATTTTTCAAATTTAAGAAATAAAAGATTCATTTTAAAGTCTCTAATAAAAAAACCAGAAAGGTTTGCTTAATTCATACGAAAAGCCTTGTCAAGGTTTTAAACCTTGACAAAATTTGATTTAGATAACGCACTAGGGTTATATTAATAGCTTAATTTAAAGTCCTAATTAAATTGGAACTGTGTAAAATGGTATATATTTAGCTTAATTAATATTACTAAATCTCCTTATTACAAAAATTATGGACACAATTTTCTGGATATGCGTCAAAATCATGCAATTGGTAAGTTCTTTTTTAGGAATCACGTATCAGCAGTTAAATGTCATTCTGTTTGTGTTTTTGCACCCTGCCATCACCTTATTTTTCATTTATAAATACCTGAAATACAAAAGACTTTACAAATCCAAAGATTAATTTTCAGCTTTGTGAGTAAAAAATAATTAAATAATTCGTACTTTTGAACTGCTATGACATAATCTCAATCCCACATACTTTTTAATTGTAATCGGCATCTGAAAGCCGATGGTTTGTTTCATTTTAAAATTAAAAAGTATGTATGCAAATTCCAAGTTTTATGTAAGGTTAACCCACGCTGAGCATGGTTTTATTTTTTATAAAGTAAAATACGGCTCTCTCTGTTTTGAAAATGAGTTTGATTTTGTGTTTTATCCTATGGAAAGTTTAAAATCTTGGCTGGAGGAACTAGTTTCATCCCAGAAAGTATTTACCCAATGTACAATAGAAAATGGCTCTGAAGCTTTAAGATTTACTTTTCTTGAAGCAAAAGACCAATCTGTTTTCAAAATTATGGATTTTTATACTGGACAATCATTCCTGATTGTTCCGGTGGAAAGAATGCAATTGGTTCGTACATTTTACGAAGCCGTTACCCAATTTGCTGTTTCGCCGGAATATTTCCCGGAACATTGGGAGGAAGTCTTTCTGAAAGATAAACTTAGCTATCATTTTGGTGGTGTAACCGAAGAGATTCTACTGGAGATGCTCTTGCCGGTAAATCGGGATTGCCTGATTGAAATACTGTTTAAAAAGGTTGAATGGTATATATTGAAGCAATACAAAAACCGTGATTTGCATTTCTACAACTCATTTGAGTTCGCAAAAAACAATTCCCAGTCTCTTCCTTTGGATTATGACGAATGGAGCCCTAAACAAAGAAGCGAATTAATTCAAAACTGGCTGAATTTTATGGTTAATAGTGAAGCGATGTACCGGGGAATGCCGTTAAAGGAGTTTCGTTCAGACCGTGTGGAGAAATTCCTTGGAATAGAAAGATTGGATTAAACGGGATGTTTATGAAAATAAATTTAGGAGTTTCGAGGCGGAGAAAAAGCCTTGTCAAGGTTTCAAACCTTGACAGGGCTTTTTTATTTATAAACTGAACTAACCAATATTCACCCCATTTGCCGTTTTCTCTTCCGGCACGAGGAAAGTCAGTTTTCCGTCTTCTTTGTCTGTCAATAAAAGCATTCCCTGGCTTTCAATCCCACGAATTTTTCTTGGAGCCAGATTTACCAAAACCGTCACTTGTTTCCCTACGATTTCTTCCGGCGTAAAACTTTCTGCAATTCCTGAAACGATAGTCCGCACGTCAATTCCTGTATCGACTTTCAGTTTCAGTAGTTTGTCGGCTTTTTCCACTTTTTCGGCTTCCAGAATCGTTCCTACCCGCATATCTATTTTGGTAAAATCATCAAATTGTATGGTTTCTCTCTGCGGTTCTGCGTTTGGATTTGTCATAAGATTTTGGGTTTTGCTTTTTTGTAACTTATTGATTTGAAAATCGATGGTTTCATCTTCTATTTTGGCGAAGATCAATTCCGAAGGATTTAACTGGTGTCCGCCGGGAATGATTTCTTCAATCGTCTCCAGTTCGTTCCAATCAAGCGGAGAAATATTCAGCATTTTGTATAACTTTTCCGAAGTGAACGGCATAAAGGGCTCACCCAATTGTGCCAGCATTCCAGCAATTTGAGCGGCAGCATACATGATTCCTTTTACTTCTTCCGGATTATCCTGTTTTTTCCAAGGCTCCTGGCTTTGCAGAAATTGGTTTCCCAAACGCGCCAGGTTCATGTATTCCATCAGCGCATTTCGGTATTCGAATTTATCCAAATAAGAACCGATGTTTTTGGCGAATTCTTTTAATTGATTTAATTCTTCAAATTCAAGCGTTTTTTCGGGAACAATTCCATCATAATATTTATGAGTCAGGACCATCACACGGTTGATGAAATTTCCCAAAATTCCAACTAACTCCGAATTATTCTTGGTTTGAAAATCTTTCCAGGTGAAATTATTGTCTTTGTTTTCCGGCAAATTTGCAGTCAATACATAGCGCAAAACATCTTCCTGTCCGGGGAATTCATCTAGGTATTCATTTCCCCAAACCGCCCAGTTTCTCGAAGTCGAAATTTTATCATCTTCCAGGTTCATGAATTCATTTGCCGGAACATTTTCAGGCAAAATGTAATCTCCGTGCGCTTTTAACATCGCCGGAAAAATGATACAATGGAAAACGATATTGTCTTTCCCGATGAAGTGGATGAGTTTGGTGTCAGGATTTTGCCAGTAATCCTTCCAGTTTTTCCCATTGGCTTCCGCCCATTCGATGGTTGAAGTAATGTAGCCGATAGGCGCGTCAAACCAAACATAAAGCACTTTTCCTTCCGCCTCCGGCAAAGGAACTTTCACACCCCAATTCAGGTCACGTGTCATGGCGCGCGGTTTCAATCCGTCATCTAACCATGATTTTACTTGTCCGTAAACATTGGTTTTCCAGTCGTTTTTATGACCTTCCAAAATCCATTCTTTCAGAAAATCTTCGTATTCATTCAGGGGTAAATACCAATTTTTGGTTTCTTTTAAAATGGGCGTATTCCCACTTAAAGCTGAACGAGGATTGATCAGTTCAGCAGGACTTAAAGTAGAACCACAGTTTTCACACTGATCACCGTAAGCATTAGGATTATGACAGCGTGGGCATTCGCCCACAATATATCGGTCCGCCAAAAACTCTTTGGCATCTTCGTCATAAAATTGTTCAGAAACTTCTTCGGTGAATTTCCCATTGTTGTACAAATTCAAAAAGAAATCAGACGAAACTTCATGGTGTTTCGGATTGGAAGTACGTGAATAATGGTCAAATGAAACCCCGAATCTTTCCAGTGTTTCTTTGATCAGTTTATGGTATTGATCCACAATTGCCTGCGGCGTTGTATTTTCTTTTTTTGCCCGAATCGTAATCGGAATCCCGTGCTCGTCCGAACCACCTATGAAGGCAACGTCCATCCCTTTTCTACGAAGGTATCGGGCATAAATATCAGCCGGAATGTAAACACCGGCCAGGTGCCCGATGTGGATTGGGCCATTGGCATAAGGAAGCGCGGCGGTTAATGTATAGCGATTCTGATTACTCATTTTGAATTAAATTTTGGATTGCAAAGATACGTAGAGACGAATAATTATTCGTCTCTACGGTTAAATTAAAATTCAATCGACGTATTCAACCATTCGCCATCAAATTTTGCATTGTATTTTTTGTAGAAATGGATGGCAGGTTCGTTCCAGTCCAGTACTTGCCAGAGCATTCCTGAGTATCCTTTCTCTTTTCCGTATTCGATGGTTTTGTCGAACAATATTTTGCCCAAACCTTTTCCGCGGAATTCCTCTGTGACAATTAAATCTTCCAGGTACAATCGTTTTCCTTTCCAGGTCGAATAACGAATATAAAACAATGATATTCCGATGATTTTTTTATTTTCTTCCACCACAAAAGCTTCCCAAACCGGTTCTGTTCCAAAACCCGATTCGATGAAATGCTCCATGGGAACGGTCACTTCATCGGGTGCTTTTTCATACATCGCCAACTCTTTGATGAGTTGCATCATCTGTTCACAGTCTTCTTTTTGGGCTTTCCTGAGTTCGAAATTTTGCATTTATTTTTAGTTTTAGCCCTGTTAGGGTTACAAACCCTAACAGGGTCGATTTAATCCTATTTTTTCACTTTAAACAATAACATCCGTTTCCGGTCCACATGGTTTTTGGTTCCGGGTTTTTCTTCGTTGTCATCAAATCTTTCTATGAATTCGGCCGAGAAACCTAAATTCCTTAATTGCTTTGTGATGGATTCTTTCGACTCATTGTCCGAAGAAATTAAATAAAATTCGTTTTCTTGTGGAAAAGATTCGGGATTATTTGGGTAAATTTCAGGAATGATTTCTCCATATTTGAACCAGATCTCCGGCGAATAAGCATCCAATCCGTATAATCTCAATCCTGATTTTTCAATCTCTTCTTTTTGTGTCAGAAGCGAATGATAGCCCGGATTGCTGTTAAACATTTGGTCAATAACCGGAATGCCCAGCAACATTGCTGAAGCCACAAAAAATACGGTTCCCAAAAACGCGTTTTTTACATTGAAATCTTTGAGAATTTCTTTTAAAATATAGATCCCGATTAAAATTCCGGAAATGGAAAGAGCAATCGAATAAAAACCCAAATTGATTTTCAGGACAGCAAATAGAATAAGCGGAAGTATAATCCCGATTAATCCCACGAGTCCGAATGAAAACTTAACCAGGTATTTCTCCCATTTTTTCCAGTTTTGATTTTGAATTAAATACTGCATATAGAATCCGGTTGTGGCAGCCAACGGAACTAGTAACGGGAATAAATATCGTTCCTTTTTTGAAGGAATTAAGGACAAGAGGATAAAACAAATGATGGTCCACCAAAAAAAGAATTGATACGATTTGGGAAGTTCAACTTTCCTTTTCACATAGGGAAAAGCCAGTGAACCCAAAGCGAAAATTGCCCAAACGCCCATTTGTACCGGAAAACTGAAATAACGTGTAACGGGTCTTACCTCACGATTGGTTCGGGCGGTGGATTCTATTTCCAATGTCTGAATTAAAGTTTGTTTGTCAAAAACATAAATGTAGCCGTACCATGAAAATCCGATTAGTACAGTTAAAATTCCCATCCATATCCAGCCCGTCCATTTGATTTTTGGGAATCCGTACGTAATCCAGTAACCCAGAAAGAAAGGCGCTGCCATCACATAAAATCCGGTCGGGCCTTTGCTCAGGATTGAAAACCCAAGAAATAATCCGGCCAAAGTGAAGTGCAGAAAATTATTCTTTCCGGATTTGAAAGTCAGATAGAAATAATAAATGCCGATCAGTGTGAAACTGTAACAGAAAATATCCCAGGTTCCACGTTTCCCGACAAAAAGTACCAGAAATGCAGTTGTCAGAATCAATCCGGAAATCAACGCAAGATTTTTATCGTTTGTTTCTTTTTTAAGGAATTCATAAAAAAACAAAATCATGACTACACATGATAAAGCCGCCGGAAATCGCAATGCCCAAATACTCTGTGTCCCAAAAATTTCGGCCATTCCGGCGCTCAGCCAGGTTGGCAATGGGGGTTTTTGATAACGCGGCTCACCGTTCAGGGTGGTGAAAATCCAGTTGCCATTATCTATCATTTCGCGTACCGTTACGAAATTCCTCGCTTCCATAATATCGACAAAAAGATAGTTCAAATGCAGCAGAAATAAGGCCAGGCAAAGGAACAACAGAAGTTTGTAGGAAATTTTCATTTTTGGATATAATCTTTCAAAGATAAAAAATAGGAGTTAACATTTTTAGATTAAATTTATAGAATGAACGAAGAGGTAGAAAAAACGATTTCCAATTCCTTGCAGGGATTTCAGTGGATTCTGTTGGCGATTGTAATTGGGTTGATTTTATATTTGATATTCAGCACTTTAAAAAA
>PJTO01000509.1_pt1 | contig 13966 bp, 12 predicted proteins | sample 1512101 | NCBI WGS metagenome assembly PJTO01 (sample SAMN08177690, study PRJNA422409) | Soil metagenome, whole genome shotgun sequencing project.
CGCTTGCCGAGCCGGGAACGGTGGAATTGAGTTATATGGGAAATGACGCATGGGTGCCGAATCGCAGCTTTAAGGATAATCTTCCTGTGCAGCAAGAGATCGAGAAGCGAACCGGCGTCAAGATGAAGTTCGATGTGTATAGCAGTGATACCGAGCTTGTGCTTCAGACAAGGCTGGCGTCCGGCGTCAATCTGCCTGATATTGTAGAAATACCGCCGTTCGATTCCAACATTGGCGTACAGCGGTACTCCACGAATGGCGTACTGATTTCCATGACGGATCTGATTGAGGAGCATGCGCCCAATATCAAGCGATTATTCGAGGAGAATCCGGACCTTAAAGCAGCGGCCACTTCTCCGGACGGGAACATCTATGGGCTTCCCGGTTACTGGGGCGATATCAACGAAGTTGTGCCTGACTGGATCATGATCCGCCAGGACTGGCTGACCAAGCTTGACCTGGACATGCCGAGAACGCCCGATGAACTCTATACGGTATTGAAGGCCTTCTACGAGGGAGACCCCAATGGCAACAGCCAGAAGGATGAAATCCCGATGGTCACCTTAAACCTGCTGGCCACTCGTTTTCTGCAGACCGGGTTTGGTTTCGCAACGAATTCGGACTGGTTGGTTGAGAACGGGAAGGTGACTTATGCGCCGGTGGATGCCCGTTATAAAGACTTACTGGTGTATTTGAACAAGCTGTACCAGGAGAAGCTGCTCAGCCCGGATATCGAAGGCTCGCAAAGACAGCAAGTGATCGCTCAGAACAGGGCCGGACTGTACGTGCATGACCCCAGCGACTGGCTGTCTGGCTTCGACACCTTGGTGCAGGCCCAGGACCCGAACGTAGATTATCAGTTCATCCCGGTTCTCAAGCCGAGCCTGGAGTCCCCGGATGCGCAGCTTGTCAAGCGCAATAACTTCTGGCACTACTACGGGATTACGAAAGACAGCAAGCATCCTGAATTGGCTATGCAGTGGATCGACTATGTGTATGCCAGCCAGGACGGGCAGATGCTCTACGGGTACGGTGTCGAAGGTGTTTCCTATACATTGGATGACAATGGAAAGCCGCAATGGACGGATATGATCCTGAACAATCCGGATTATGATTCCCCGTTTCTGGCGCTGCGTTCTATCGGCGCATGGCCAAGCTACTTGATCAATGATCCGTCAGAAGCGTTCCTGGCCGCCTTCGCCGGGACGAAGGTCGAGACGGTAGGGCGAGAATACAAGGGCAAGATGGTGGAACCATTCCCGCAAATGCTGGGCACGCAAGAGGAAGCCGATATTGAATCGGAAATTTGGCCGGATTTGCAAACGTATCTAAATGAAGCCTATACAAACTTTATTCTCGGCAATGAACCCATAGAGAACTTCGACAAATATGTGGAGCAAGCCTACAGCCTCGGCCTGCAGAAAATCATTGACATCAAAGAGGCGCAATATCAACGCTACCAAGAGGTAGTCGGAAAGTAATGCGAGGAGTTGGCCAAGATGCTCTTCAGTAAAACCTACACGTTCTTTAAACATGCAAATAGAGACAAGCATTTGCTGCTGATGATTTTGCCGACCTTCATCTTTTATATGCTGTTCTGCTACGCACCGATGTACGGGATCGTCATTGCATTCAAGGATTTCAATATCTCCAAGGGCATCTTAGGAAGCCCTTGGAGTGATCCCATCCTGAAATATTTCTATCAGTTAATTAACTCGTATTATTTTGACAGGCTGCTGAAGAACACGTTGATTATTAGTTTGCAGCAATTGATATTCGGTTTTCCGTTGCCAATTTTATTCGCTCTATTGCTCAATGAAGTCAAAAACAAGGCCTTCAAGTATGTGGCTCAAACCGCAAGTTATTTGCCGCATTTCATCTCCATGGTCGTGGTAGTCGGGTTGATGATGGATATGCTGTCTCCAACCGGAGGTTTGGTCAACCAGCTGCTTGGCAAATTCGGCATGGAGCCCATTGCATTCTTCAACGAACCGGGTATGTTTCGAACATTGTACGTAGGTTCCGGAATATGGCAGGAATTTGGATGGAATTCGATCATTTTCCTTGCGGCGATATCGGCGATCAATCCGGAGATGTACGAGACGGCTGTCGTCGATGGCGCCACCCGGTTCCAACAGCTCATCTATGTCACCTTGCCGGCGCTGCTCCCAACGATCATTATTCTGCTCATTATTAATATGGGCTGGATGTTCAATATCGGGTACGAGAAGATCATTCTCATGTACAATTCGGCGACCTATTCCACAGCCGACGTCTTCTCAACCTATGTGTACCGCAAGGGCTTGCTTGATGCGCAGTACAGCTTCGCCAGCATGGTCGGCCTGGCCAATTCGCTCATTAATATAGCAATTTTGCTGACCGTGAATTTCGTCGCGAAGCGAACATCCAATATTAGTTTATTCTAGCGGGAGCCGGCTGGAGTTTTGAAAGGAGACTGGCGGAAATGCATGCGAGGAAAGCATTCACCCTTGGCGATGCGATCATCACGATTGTCGTGCTGTTCATCATCTTGATCACGCTATATCCGTTCATTTATGTGATCAGCATGTCTTTGAGCTCGCCAGAATATGTGTTAAGCAAACAGGTGTACTTCATGCCCAAAGGGTTTTCGATCGGTTCATATCAGATCATCCTGGGAGAGCCGGACGTTATTATGGCATTCAAAAATTCAATATGGTACACCGTGGTGGGCACCCTGGTCAGCATAAGCTTGACCTGTTCCGCGGCTTATGTGCTCTCGAGACCGCAATTTTTCCTGCGGCGGCAGCTGATGTTTATTTTCGCAATCACCATGTTCATATCGGGCGGATTAATTCCGCTGTATGTGGTGGTATCGGAGCTTGGGCTGTACAACACGAGATGGTCGATCATACTGCCTTACGCGGTAAGCACGTTCAATCTCATTGTAGCGAGAACGTATTTCGAAGGCATTCCGTATTCGCTTGATGAGTCGGCCAAGCTGGACGGCGCCAATGATTGGACGATACTTTTTAAAATCATATTGCCCCTGTCCAAACCGATTGTCGCAGTCATGATTTTATTTTACGGCGTAGGGTATTGGAACAGCTATTTCGCCCCGCTTATTTTCCTGGCCGACAAGGAGCTTCAACCGATTCAGTTGTACTTGCGATCGATTCTGATCTCCAATTTGATGAGCGGCGCATCCCAATCGGCCAATGTGGGCATCGAACGGGCATTGATGAATGAGCAGCTCAAATACTCAACCATCGTAATTTCGGTATTCCCGATTACGGTTCTGTATCCATTCGTACAGAAGTACTTCACCCAGGGCGTCATGATTGGCGCAATCAAAGGATAAGATGGAGGGATTAGATGATGCGTTTAGTCGCGCCGGAACATCTGTCGCACACGGAACGATATGCCTATTATGAAGTGCCGGAGAATATCCGGCATTACAATTGGGGGACGCAAGGCGGCTGGAGAAAGGACAAGCGCAACCCCGTGCTAGGAGAACCTTATGGGACTTGCTTCGATATGACGGTAGTCAGGGAAGGGGAGCTGTTCAAGATGTGGTTCTCCTGGCGCCCTTATCGCGGTATCGGTTATTGTCAGAGCATTGACGGTATTACATGGAGCGAACCGCTTCTTGTGCTTACGCATATTCCGGGATCAAAATGGGAGTCGGGGGAAGTGAATCGTCCCTGTGTGATCAAGGAGAACGGCATATATAAAATGTGGTATTCCGGTCAGGTAAGACCTTATCAGCCGGGCGGGGTGTCGGTTATCTGCTATGCGGAGAGCGTGGACGGTCTCGTCTGGACGCGCCGTGCGGAGCCGGTGCTCGTTCACAGCCGGGAATGGGAAAACCATGCCATCATGTGCCCCCATGTGCTGCATGATGAAGAAGCGGGACTGTATAAAATGTGGTATTCTGCAGGCGATAATCATGAGCCGCATTCCATCGGCTATGCCGAGAGTCCGGATGGATTGAGCTGGAGCGTACATCCTGACAACCCGATTTTCGTTAAAAATCCGGCATGCTTGTGGGAGCAGCATAAAGTCGTGGCAAGCCATGTGCTTAAACATGACGGCTATTACTACATGTTCTACGTCGGACATTTCCATGAGGAGCGGGGCAGCGTGGGGCTTGCCCGTTCGAGGGACGGGATTACAAATTGGGAGCGCAGCCCGGACAATCCGATTGTGGCGCCGGATCAAGATTCATGGGACAGCTTGTCTGTGTATAAACCGTATGTCATGCGCGATGGAGACAGATGGATCATGTGGTATAACGGCGCTGTTTTCGATCCCGACCATTGGGTGTTGGAACAAATCGGCGTTGTGTATCTTGAGCAAGAAAGCTTTGGATTCTAGTCGAATGATTGAATACGCAGAAGGTCCCTTGGCCGGTTGATGACCGGTCAAGGGACCTTCTGCTACTCGCTAACGAGCCGTTCCAGCAGCGCATTGCCGCTCGCGCCTACGCGAACCAGGGCGTACTTCGCATTGCGCTCGACTTCCAGCCCGGTTCCTTCGGGTACGAAGTAGGACTCGATGCCGTATACAATCGACCGCCAGCCGCTCGCGCGGCCGGTGAGCAGCACTTCCCCGGCTTGCAGCGTCTCGCCCGCCCGATAGAAGCGATCGAACGCATGCAGGCCATCGTCCCCCGGCTGCAGCACGACCTTCACACGCTGCCGTCCGTCCATCCGCTCCAATTGCTCCCATACCGCGCTCGGCGACGAGATCGTGTACGACAATTGCACATAATCGCCCTGCAGCAGCGAGCGCGGGTCAACCGGCTGCAGCTCTAATTTGATCAGTGCGCCGTTTGCCAGCAGGCGTTCGTTATTCACGGTCTGATAGCCGATCCATGCGAACTGCAGCGCAATGATGAGCAGAATCGGCACAAGCTTGGCATAAGGCAGCCCGCGTCCGCTCTCCGCTTGATCCGATCCGGCCTGTTCCGCTCCCGGCCTCGCATGCAACCGGCCCTCGAACCACACGGTGACGGCGAATACGATTGCGCCGAGCACGAGCAGGCTGAATGATTTATGCAGCAGCTTCCACACCAGGTCATAGTATTGGAATGCGATGAAGGCGAACCAGAAAATGAGGCTGAGCGTGCTGTCCGCATGCCGTTCCCGCTTGATGAAATGGATGACCAGCCATGTTGTCACGATCAGATAGGCCACATTCACAATCAGATGGAAGTAGGCGAACACGTCCGGCATGAACGTCAGCCAGAACAAGATAATGAGTCCGAAGTACAGCCCGCTGCCTCTCAGCTGCCGCCGAATGAGCTCATTCCTCACCAGATACGAAATTCCGAATATCGCCGCATTGACGGCCAGCAGGAATAATAGATCGTATGTGAATTGATTGACGCCGGAGGAGGTATGCGTTTGGAACAGCGCTATGCCGACGAGCAGATTCGCGATCAGGTATGTGAACAATCGCTGATAGCGTCCGTTCAGCCTGACCCAGCCCGCAGCCGGGAGAATCAGGAACAGCGTAGTCAGGGCAGGCTCATCGAGCCAGAGAACCGCGACAATGCCTGCGATAAAGCCGATTGTCAGCACCGTATAGCGCACGACGCTGTTCAATCTTGGGATAAAGACCATCGGAATCGTGAACAGCAGCGAGATCACGATCAGCACATACTCCGGATCCGCCCAGAGCGAGGCCATGAAGATAAAGCCGATCAAGGATACGGAGCCGATGAAGACGCCAACCAGCGTGACGACGGAGGAAACGATCTTAACGGCGAGCTGGCCGTTCTGCTGCTTCTGGCCAGGCTCGATTCCGTCTGATTGCGCCAGCTCCGATTGCGGTTCCTCAGACTGGCCGAGCCGCGTCACATAGCGGAAGAAGAATACGTTCGCCGTCAGCAGCAGCGCCACGAACAGCAGGCCGCCGATGAAGAAAAATTCCGAGTAGAACTCCTCCGACAGCTCCATAAATTTAAGCACCATGAAAGCCGAAGCGGCAAGTCCGGTGACGCTGAGCGACCACTTGTCCGGACGAATTCGGCTGAAATAATAGAAGCTTCCCGCTATCGCCGCCAGCGCGACCGCATTCCCCGCATACCCGATCTGTCCGAGCACGAAGGAGTTCGAGAGCAGGAGCACCGCCGCATGAAAAATAATGAAGCTGACGGCTTGCACCGGCCGCGAACGCAGCAGCTGCCGCTGGCACAGTATATACAGTGCCAGATTGACCGCGGCGAATATGCCGAAGATGAGCGCTTGCTTGCCGTCCGTATACGCGTAGGAAACCGAGCTCGGGAAGAAGTAGAACCAGAGCGTCAGATGAGCAAGCGTGTACGTCGTCAGATGGAACCAGCTATGGCGCGTGACGATGGACAGCAGCAGTGCGGCCAGCGTCCAGACGAGGAACAGGCCGAAGCTGTCGGCATGCGAATTGTAGGTTTGGTCGAGCAGGGCCGCGGCGATGCCGAAGGTGATCAGTCCGCCGAGCAGCAGCAGCCGCGCCAGGAAATGGCGATGCGCCGCGAGCTTCGGCCACAAGGCCGGGAGGAAGGAGGCGCCGTAAAACAGCGCGACAAGCCCGCCCGACAGCCCGATCTTCTGCAAGCGCTCGAGCGCGCCCCAGTTCGCGGCGAAGAAGTAAATAATGGCAGCCAGTATAAGCGAAATTCCCAGTACATAACCAATGCGCAACAGTCGGAGCTTGAAGGTCATGTCGATCTTCCACCTTTCGGAATGCGGTTCGAATCTTGTTTGTATTTTGTAACTATATAGACTTGCGGTTGAAGCTTTAAGTTGCAGGGCGGCAGCCGGCGTGCATGAGGAAAGCTCCCTCTGTATAGATGAAGGAGCTTCGGATGTGTGTGCTTATTCTGTTGTCTTCTTCGTCTGGCGTCTTGTGAACAGCAGCAGCGCCGAACTGATAATTAATGTAGTCGATAATGCCGCAGCGATGCGCAGCAAGAAGATTTTACGCTTGCGTCTGCGCTCTTCCTTGTACAGTTTCTTGATGATTTCCCATGTCGCGCTCGATTCTTCCGGGGTTAGCGAATTGATGTCCAGTGATGCTAAATCCCTATAAATTTGTTCGATTCCAGGATCCGTAAATTCTCGGCTCATTAAATTCCCTCCCCGCGCGGTAGTGATCATTATATTCATTATATCTGATCATGACGCAATATGCGACATGTGGACGACTTTTTTGGCAAATATGACAAAACGGAATCCCTTTCATTATGTAATTTGCCAAGACGGTGAGGACGACAGGGCTTGTGCGCGTTATGGCTGTGCGGCATGATGAGAAAAATGAGGCAATTTATTGTCATTGTTCCATGAGGAGGAAGCGATTATACATCGCCGGCGGATTCGCCTGTCGAATGCTCGTCCTCCCGCCTCAGGGCGGCAGGACGAATATTGCCCGCATGCCGGCAGGCTGCGCTAGTGTTTCTTCAAGTCCCGCGTGTCCGCCTCGGCCTGCAGCTCCCGGGATTTCTTCTTGCCTCGGCCTGTGCGATCCGCTTCGGATTGCGCGACGCGGGCGGCTTCTTGCTTTCTGGACGGATATTCGCCTGATGCCATATTTGTTTCGCTCCTTTCTCACACTGCCGTGCGTGTTCGCTTATTATCCCTCATCGCAAGTCGTCTATTCTGTTCGGGGGAGGTTGTGCGGGGAAAGCTTTCCTTTTATTCGCGAACTGGCTAAAATAAAGAGGTCTACGATTTACAACAAGGGGGCATCATGCATTGGCATTATTAATGGGCATTGATATAGGCACGACGAATACCAAGGTTGGCGCATTCCGCGAGGACGGCACGCAGTTGGCGGTGTCCGCCCGCCCGACGGTCTCGTACAAGGACCCGGAAGGCTATTCCTATTATGATCCCGAGGAAATGTGGACGCATATCATGTCCGCGATTCGCGAGGTTGTGGAGCTTGTCGAAGCCAAGGGGCTCGGCAGCGGGCGCGAGATCCGGTCAATCGGCATCACGAGTATGGCGGAGAGCGGCTTGCTGCTCGACCGGGATACGGGCAAGCCGAAGTCGGTGTTCCTGCCGTGGTTCGATACCTGCAGCAGCCCGCAGGCGCAGCGGATCGCCGCCGAAGCCGATCTGTTCGAGCGCTTCACGGTATCCGGCATCCACAGCAGCTTCAAGCTGGGCCTGCCCAAGCTGATGTGGCTGAAGGAGCGCGATCCGGCGGCGTTCGAGAATGCGGTCTGGCTGTCCGCTTCCGGTTATATCGCTTATCGGCTGTCGGGGGCGCATGGGTTCGATTATTCCCTGGCGGCGCGGACCTTTGCCTTCGACATCAACACGAAGCAGTGGGATGCGCAGTGGGCGCGGCACTTCGGCATCGATCCGGCGATCTTCCCGGAGGCGACGCCGTCAGGCACGGCGCTGGGCGCGGTGACTGCGGGGCTGGCGGCTGAACTCGGATTGTCCGCCGATGCGGCTGTTGCAATCGCCGGACATGATCATGTGGTCGCCTCGCTCTCGGTGGGCGCGATAACGCCGGATATCGTCTATGATTCGATGGGAACGGCGGAGACGATGGTCGGCACGCTGCTTGCGCGCAAGCTGGGACGCAAGGAGTACGAGTCGGGGCTGAGTTATGGCTGCCATGTCGCTGCGGACCGCATGTTCTGGATGGGCGGACAGCCTTCGTCCGGCGGCTCGGTCGAGTGGCTGCGCGGCATCCTCGGCGATCCGCAACTCAGCTACGAGCAGGTGCTGGATCTGCTGGCCAATACCGGCGACGGGCCGACGGGCATTCTGTATTACCCGTACTTGTCCGGCAGCAGCGCGCCGCAGCCCGATGCCGCGGCGCGGGCCGCCTTCATCGGCGTTGTCAAGACGCATGGCAAGGGCGATTTGCTCAAGGCGGTGCTCGAGGGGACGACGTATCAGCTTCAAGCGATCCGCGAGGAGGCGGAGCGCATCGCCGGCCACAACATCGCGACGCTGGTCGTCGTGGGCGGCGGCACGCGCAATCGCTTCTGGCTGCAGGTCAAGTCGGATATTCTGGGCTGCTCCTTGCTGCTGCCGCCGATCGACGAAGCGAGCCTGCTCGGCGCGGCGCTGTGCGCGGGCGCCGGCGCCGGCGTGTTCCGCTCGATCGAAGAAGCGGCGAGCGCGACTGCCGGGCTGCCCAGCCGCACCGTGGAGCCGGATGCGGCCCGCCACGCCGGCTACCGGGAGCTGTTCGCGACCGGCTACATCCCGCTGCAAGCGCCGCTGCGCGCATTCTACAAGAGCAGAGCCTGAGGGGCTCTGCTCTCTCGGCGACGATGGGGCGGGGGAGCCGGCGTCCCGTGTTGAAATCGTGTCGCTGCGGGACATTAATTGGCTCGAGCCTGCCTCTTACGTTGAAATAGTATCGCCGCGTGACAGTAATTGGCTCGAACCTGCCACCTGCGCTGAAATAGTATCGCCGCGTGACAGTAATTGGCTCGAACTTGCCTCCTGCGCTGAAATAGTATCGCTGTGTGACAGTAATTGGCTCGAACCTGCCACCTGCGCTGAAATAGTATCGCTGTGGGACATTAATTGGCTCGAACCTGCCACCTGCGCTGAGATAGTATCGCCGCGTGACATTAAATTGCTCGAGCCTGCCTATCATGCTGAAATCGTGTCGCCGCGCGCCATTACACACACCCCAGCCACCCGCCATGTTCACAATCATGTTCACAATCATGTTCACAATCCGCGCATCACTTTGTGAAATCAATCACATCCTTTATGCTGATCATTTTTTATAATAAGGATATAAAAAATATTTATGGGCGGAAGGATGGGATCGGAATGACTAGCACGGTGATGGATAGAGTGACGGTTCCGGCTGCTGCAGCTGCAATCGAGCACCCGATGATTCGATTTACTGAAGCGCTGGATCAATTGAAGGCCGAGCATGAGGTGTTAAGAGGCAAGCTGCAGGAGTTTGCAGTGATCGAGGAGGTCATCCGCGCCGGGAAGCGGGATACGGACTGGTACGGCACATTGCGCAATCTGAAGGAACGGGTTGAGACATTCTTACGGCTGCTTGACGATCACTCCGAGCGAGAGGATCTTACGTTGTTCCCGACGGTGAAAATGTATATGGAAGAAAGCGCAGCTGTGATCGATGTCCTGGAAGAAGATCATCAGCTCGCGGTACAATATATCCAGGCTTTCCTGGAAGAACTGAAGCATTCCGTCTCGCCGATCTATCAAGGCTGCGCCGCACGCATTATCGAGCTGCTGATGAATGCGCATCGGCTGCTCCATGATCATTTCAAGGCGGAAGAGCGGCTGATCTACCCGCTGGCCGATCAAATACTTGATGATATTGACTATTTATCCTGCTAACAAATCTTGGGATGAGGAGTGATCGAGATGCAAGCGATGACGAACACCGAATTTTTCAAGGTGCTGGCTCCGAGAGTGTGCTGCAGCTGTCATGAGGAGATCGCCGAACTGGCGGACTGCTACAGGACGGTATGCGAGAAGTGCGACGGTTCTGTATTTTATCCGCTGAGCCCGCTCGGTCAAGTTCCGGCAACCGGCCCATTGGCATAACGACTTCAATTCGGAACGCAAGTTTCATTTATACCCGCAATACCCCCAGTCGATTCGGCTGGGGGTATTTGGCTGTTATTTACGCGCGAAAACCGCAGGAAAGGCTCAGATCCAACGTAGAACAATGCCGGGAAGTTTAGTATGATTATAAATAGAGCAGAGGAGAGTGAGATGATGAGCATGACCCGGAAGCCAACCAGATGGTTAATAACTGCACTCGTGTTGATAATCACAATTCTGCCTCTCGGCGCTATGCATGGGGCATATGCGGCAGCACAGGAATTCACGGACACGAAATCGCATTGGGCGAAGCAATATGTGGAGTGGGGCGTGGAGAACGGCGTTACGGCCGGATACGAGGACGGCACGTTCCGCCCGAACAACGCAGTCAAGGAGCGGGAGTTCCTGGCGATGGTATTCCGGGCGAATCCGGAGCTGGACGTTCAGGCGCCCGCAGCGGGCGAGGAATGGTATGAGCCTTATTACACGGCGGCGCAGCTCCTGGACTATCCTGTATCGGACAAGCTTGCCCAGCAGCCATACACGCGCGGGCATGTCGCGCGGCTGATTGCAGCCACACGGGGCCAGCAGCTGAGCACGAATGCAGCGATTCAATATTTGCTGGATAACGGCTTATCGAGCGGCAAGACGAGCGCGACGATTGAAGGCTATGCGGGCGGCGACACCTTGACCCGGGCCGAAGCGCTGACCTTCATATATAATGTGATGCAAGCCGAATCGCCCGAGCCTGAGGAGGCGCCTGTCGAAGTTGCCGCCGCCTACACGCTGAGCGGCATCGCGCTTGGCGACGCCGAGTCGAAGGTGATTGCGCAGCTCGGCCAGCCTGACCGCAAGGACAGCACGAGCAGCGGCTATATTTGGTATATCTATAATCAGGATTATCGGAATTACGCGCAGATCGGTATTGCTGACGGGACGGTTGCGGCGCTGTACAGCAATGCCGAAGGCTGGGCAGGCGAGGCGGGCATCGCCTCGGGCGTGTCGCAGGCCCAGTTGGCGGAGCGGCTCGATGTGCCTAAGAGCAAGCTAGCGGTTGAGCTGTTCAAGTATACGGACAATGATGCAAGGATTACGGTTTATTTGGATAAGCACCAGTCCTATAAAGTGGAGGCGCTGCTCGTTGAGCGGTCCGGACTTCCCCGCGCGACGAAGCCGGCGGATGATGCTGCCAAGGCCAAGCTGATCGAAGCCTGCGAGCGCCAGCTGCTGGATCTGGCGAATGCATTCCGCGTCAAGCATGGCGCGAAGCCGGTCGCTTGGGACAACACCGCCGCCGCTGCGGCCAGAAGCCACAGCCGGGATATGGCGGAGCAGCGTTATTTTGACCATACGAATTTGGCCGGGCAGGAACCGTGGGATCGGATGACGGCTGCGGGCATTCCCGACTACCTCATTGCCGGAGAGAATCTCGCGGCAGGCCAGGACAATGCGCTGGAGGCGCATCATGATTGGGTCAACTCGGATGACGGCCACCGCGAGAATATGCTGGATGAGCGCTACACCTTGCTCGGGGTAGGCGCGGCCTATGATGCCGACAGCGAATACACATGGTACTACACGCAGAATTTCTACGCGCCGTTTCGCTAAGGTAACGAGCGTGCAGAGGCAGAGGAGTCAGCGAAGGAGATTAACACAACTTGAAGACGTTCAAGAAAGTCTATATTGAGATTACAAGCGTCTGCAATCTGGCTTGCAGCTTCTGTCCCCCGACAGAGCGCAAGGCGAATTTCATCAAGCCGGACGACTTCAGTCATATTCTAGACCAGGTGAAGCCGCATACGAAGCATGTTTATTTGCATGTGAAGGGCGAGCCGCTCCTGCATCCCCGAATCGACGAACTGCTCGACATCGCGCATGAGAAGGGCATTATGGTGAACCTGACGACCAACGGAACGCTGATCCATAAGGCCAAGCACAAGCTTCTCGGCAAGCCGGCCTTGCGGCAGATGAATTTCTCCTTGCACAGCTTCGACGGGCATGAGGGCTCGGACAACCGAGAAGGCTATTTGACGCAAATTTTATCCTTCGTGCGTGAAGCGGCACAGCATCGGGTGATCTTCTCCTTCCGGCTGTGGAATCTGGACGAGGATAATGCGACCAACACGGTCCGCAGCCGCAATCGCGAGACATTATCGCTGATCGAGAGGGAATTCGGCCTCGCGTATCGAATAGAAGAAAAGGTAGTTCCTGGAAGCGGTGTGAAGCTGGCAGAGCGGGTGTACATGAATCAGGATGTGGAATTCGACTGGCCGAGCCTGCAGGCGGAGGAAGACGACGGCGTCGGCTTCTGCCATGCGCTGCGCGCCCAGGCTGCCATTCTGGTGGACGGCACGGTGGTGCCATGCTGTCTGGACGGGGAGGGAGTTATCAAGCTGGGCAATGTGCATCGCGAGCGATTCTCCGACATTGTGGAGAGCGAGCGCGCGAATGCGCTGTACGACGGCTTCTCCCGCAGGCAGGCTGTGGAGGAGCTGTGCAGGAAGTGCGGCTATCGGAAGCGGTTCAACCTGGACGATGATCCAAAATAGAAAGGGTGATCTAGCATGTCGGATGTCTTATCAGCAATCCAACAGCGCAGGGAAATTACGCAGTTCAAGAAGGAGCCGATCCCGCAGGAATTGCTGGATCAGCTCGTGCAGGCGCTCTACCTCGCGCCGGCCGGCAATAACTTGCCGTCGCGGGAATTCGTGCTGGTGACCGAGCGGGCGATGCTGGACCAGCTCAGCGCGACGACACCGTATATGAAGTGGCTGCTGCATGCGGGCGCGGGCGTGGCGATTGTCGGCAACGAGAGCCTGAGCAAGTATTGGCTGCAGGATGCCTCGATCGCGGGGGCTTTCCTGTGGTTGACTGCCACATCGCTGGGCCTGGGAGCGGCCTGGGGCGCCGTGTATCACTCGGAGGATACGGAGGAGTCGAGACGGCGCGAAAGCTATGTGCGGTCGCTGCTCGGCGTGCCGGACAGCCTGCGTGTCGTCGCTGTGATCGGGCTGGGCTATCCGGCGGTCGCACCGCCGCCCAAGGAGATGTATCCGCTGGAGCGGGTGCTGCATCGCGAGGCGTATGACGCCGGGGAGCGGCAGGCATGAGGACGATCGGCATCATCGGCGGCATGAGCTGGCTCTCGACGATTACGTATTACCGTATGCTGAATCAATATGCGGCGGGCCGTCTTGGTGCGCCGCATTCCGCCAAAATCATTGTGCACAGCGTCGACTTCGGCGAGATCATCCCGCTGCAGCAGCGCGGCGCATGGGCGGAAGCGGGGGAACTGCTGGCGGCTGCGGCGCGCTCGCTTGAGGCGGCCGGCGCGGACTTGCTGCTGATCGGCGCGGTGACCATGCACAAGGTGGCAGATGCGGTGCAGGCGGCAGTCCGCATCCCGCTGCTGCATATTATCGACGTGACCGCCGAGGCGA
>PJTO01000510.1_pt1 | contig 13952 bp, 9 predicted proteins | sample 1512101 | NCBI WGS metagenome assembly PJTO01 (sample SAMN08177690, study PRJNA422409) | Soil metagenome, whole genome shotgun sequencing project.
CGTGCCGGTCGCCTTGTCCCGGAACGTCGCCTTGCCCGTGCCGTCGACCAGGTCGGCCTTGTGCTCACCGCCGACCAGCGAGGTGCCCTTCGACTTGCTGGGCGGGACCTGGACGGCGGCCGGCTGGATCTCGAAGTAGCAGTCCGTCAGATCGTGGATCGCGGCGACCTTGGCGGCCAGCGAGTAGGTCGACGGGTTGTCGAACACGTCGCCGAACCCGCCGGTGAAGCCGATCAGGTACCACGGGTAGTACTTGCCCATGTGCCAGTTGCCGTACCGCGCCGCGATGGTCGTTCCCATCCGGGTCTGGAACTGGGTCTTGAGCTTGGGCATGAGCGTGTCGAGCTGGTGCGAGAGGTACGCGCTGTCCATGGCACGCGCGGCGAGGTCGGTCTCGGCTTTCAGCTGGGGGCCGGCCTCGATCTCGCCGACCAGCGCGACGGCCAGGTCGACGTAGTTCGAGTACACGCGCCCCACCGGGACCTGGCCCAGCACCGCGCGCTTGACCTGCGGCCCGATCCCAGCGGTGTTCTCGACCGCGATCCAGGAGGCCAGGAGTGCGACGACCTTGTCCTTCACGATCGCGATCTCGTTCGACAGCACGCGCCCCGTCTTGGGGTACGTCGTCCCGGTGACGGCCTGGTACATCGCCTGGTAGGTCGCCTCCGCGTCGGTGCAGCGCGCACCGTTCACGACGACGACGCGTCGGACCTCCTCGGCGCCGGCCGCCACCGCGTGCGGGGCACCGGGGGTCGCGTCGGAGGGCCGGTCGGACGGGAGGTGCCCGACGAGCGCGCGGTGCGCGAGCGCGTCCGCGGCGGCCTCCGCGGGGTCGTCGGCCCGTCCGACGAGCGGGGCGCGGCCGGTGCCGGACGAGCCCGAGCCCTCCTGGACGACGTGAGCCAGCTCGTGCGCGAGCAGCGACCGGCCGCCCGTCGTACCGGGCGCGTAGGTGCCCTGCGCGAAGTACACGTCCGTGCCGTACGTGAACGCCCGCGCCTGCAGCTGATCGGCGATCCCGGCGGCCGCGGGGTCCGCGTGGACGCGGACGCGCTCGAAGCTGGTGCCCATCGCGGCGCCGAGCGACTCGCCGATCTCGGCGGGCAGGCGCTCGCCGCGGCTCCGGCGCGCGTCGAGGACCCGGCGCAGCGGGGTGGCCACCTCAGTCCCGCCCAACGGGTCCGCCGCGACTCCGCCTCGTCGGACGAGGTCGGGGGCGACGACGTGCGACACGGGGGCGGGCCGCAGCGGCGCTCCCGGGACGGGCTGCGGGGCACCGTCCTGGGCGTCCGGGGGCGCCGTCCCCCGCGACGACTCGTGCACGTGCATCGCCACGTCAGTCATGCGGACCTCCCCCGGCAGCGGCGCCGCGTCCGCCTTCACCGTACGCCGGGTCGCCCGCGTGCGGGAGCCCCGGGAGCGGGTGACGTGACGCGCTGGATGGGCGCTCGCTGGATGGGCGCTGCGGGCGCTGCCGGCTCCGCGGGTCTGCGCCGGGCAGGGTGTCCGCTGTGGGCGAATATGCGTTGACCCGCACCCCACCTCGGGAGTGTGCTGACGACGTCCGACGACGACGGGGACGCGTCGGACGCCACGCGCGGCCGCGCGGACCGGACGTATCAGGGCGTGTCAGACCCTCTCGTTAGCGTCTGGCCCTCGGCCGGTGTCTCTTGGGACGTCGCGCCGACGGCCGCTCCCGAAGCACCGCAGCACGCCAGCACCCCAGCACCACGTCAGCACGGCCCCTTCACTGGTCCTCTCGCTCCCGCACCCGCGCTCCAGCCCGGGTGCGGACGGTCTCGACGCCGCGCCACCGCGCGCCCTTCACAGCACGGAGAAACCCCATGTCCGAGCCCCTCACCGCGACGGCGACACCCGCCACGCCCGGCACCCCGGCCCAGCCGGGCTCGTCCGCGCCCGACCCTCGGCGGTGGCGCATCCTCGGCGTCATCGCCATCACGCAGCTCATGCTCGTGCTCGACGGGTCGATCATGAACATCGCCCTGCCGTCCGCGGCCGACGACCTGCAGATCGCCCCGAACGACATCCAGTGGGCCGTCACCGCGTACACGCTCGCGTTCGGCGGGCTGCTGCTGCTCGGCGGTCGCGTCGCCGACTACCTCGGGCGCAAGCGCGCCATGCTCATCGGGCTGGTCGGGTTCGCCCTGGCCTCGGCGCTCGGCGGGGCCGCGGTCAACGCCGGGATGCTGTTCGGCGCCCGCGCGCTGCAGGGCGTGTTCGGCGCGCTGCTCGCACCCGCAGCACTCGCACTCGTCACCGTCACGTTCACCGAGCCGCGTGAGCGCGCCAAGGCGTTCGGCGTGTTCGGCGCGATCTCCGGCGGTGGCGCGGCGATCGGCCTGATCGCGGGCGGAGCACTCACCGAGTACCTCGACTGGCGCTGGTGCCTGTTCGTCAACCTGCCGATCGCGCTGGTCACCGCGGTGATCGGCGCGCGCGTGCTGCGCGAGTCGAAGGCGCACGGCGACACGCGGTTCGACATCCCCGGTGCGCTGCTGTCGACCGTCGGGCTCGTCGCGCTGGTCTACGGGTTCACCGAGGCCGCTCGCCGCGTCCCGGGCGAGAACGGCACGCCGACGACCGTCGGCTGGAGCGACCCGCTGGTCGTCGGCCTGCTCGTCACCGCCGGCGTGCTGCTCACCGCGTTCGTCCTGCTCGAGCGCCGGGTGCGCAACCCGCTGCTCCCGCTGCGGATCGTGCTCAACCGCAACCGCGGTGGCTCCTACCTGGTGTTCCTGCTGGTCGGCGCGGGCCTGATGTCGATGTTCCTGTTCATGACGTTCTACTTCCAGTACGTCATGGGCTACGAGCCGCTGCGCGCCGGGTTCGCGTTCCTGCCGTTCAGCCTGGTGCTGATCCTGTTCGCCGGGGTCGTGGCGCGGCTGCTGCCGCAGACCGGGCCGAAGCCGCTCATGATCACCGGGCTCGCGCTCGCAGTCGCCGGCATGCTCCTGCTCACCCTCACGCGGCCGGACTCGAGCTACTGGACCACGGTGTTCCCGGCGCTCGTGGTGCTGAGCCTGGGCATGGCGATGGTCTTCATCCCGGTGTCCTCGACCGCCCTCGTCGGAGTCGGCGGGCACGACGCGGGCGTGGCGAGCGCCATGCTCAACACCGCGCAGCAGGTCGGCGCGTCGCTCGGCATCGCGCTGCTCAACACGCTCGCGCTGTCGGCCACGACGAGCAAGCTCGCCTCGCTCGTCGCGGGCGGTGCGGACCCGGCGTCGCCCGCGACGCAGGCCACCGCCAACGTGGCCGGGTACCACGTCGCGTTCGTCGTCGGCGCGGGGATGTTCGCGCTCGCCCTGCTCGTGGCCGCGACCGTCGTCGTCGCCCGGCGCGACGACCTGCCGACGGAGGGTGCGGTCGTCGCCTGACGCCGGCCGCCGAGCGAAGGCCGACGCGCTCGCCCGGTCCGGGGGCACCCTGCTCCCGGACCGGGCGTCAGGCCTCCTCGAACCTCACGCTCCGCGTCGCGACATCGGTCGAGACGAGTCGCACGCGCTGCCGCGTACCTGCCTCGAGCCCGGTGCCCGCGACCTTGGCGTGCACCACCGGGTCGGCGAGCTGCAGCACGCCGGACGTGCCGTCGTCGGACGCGTCGACGACGATCCCGTCGAACACCTCCCCCTCGCGGCCGGCCAGCAGCGCGGCCTCGACGAGGTCGAGGCACCCGCGCTCGTACGCCGACGCGCGTCGGTCGCCCGCGGTCATCAGGTCGGGCAGCGTGGGCAGCGCCGCACGCACCCAGTCCGCGGGCTCCTCGTCCGCCGCGATCGCGAGGCAGACCTGGGTGGCGAACCGGTCGACGAGGCGCCGCAGCGGCGCGGTGACGTGCGCGTACGGCGAGGCGATCGCGCCGTGCCCCGGGTGCTCGGGACGTTCGCCGTCGAACGCGACATAGGCCGCGCCGCGCAGCAGCGTCGTCGCCTCGGTCAGCACCGCGGCCTGACGCGGGTCGGCGGCGTCGAGCTCGCCGACGACGTCGCCCACCTGCGCGCCCTGCGGCCACGCGACGCCGAGCGCGAGCGCGGTGCGCCGCAGCCGGGCCACGTCCTTGGGGTGCGAGGCAGGCAGGGTGCGCAGCACCCCGATGCGCGCGTCGAGCATGAGGCGTGCCGCGCAGATGCCCGTGAGCAGCGAGATCTGCGCGTTCCACTCCTCGACCGGCAGCGTCGTGCGGCTCGCGAGCTGCCACGTGCCGTCCGGCCCGAGCTCGACCTCCTGCTCGGGCATGGGCAGCGTGATCCCACCGCGCTCGCGCTCGGCGGCGACCCGCAGCTCGCCGACCCGTCGCAGCAGCGCGAGCGGCCCGTCCCCGGCGGCGAGCCCGGAGCGCGCGTCGATCGCGCGCTGGGCCTCGTCGTACGTGAGCCGCGCGGTCGAGCGCACCAGCGCGCGTCGCACGTCGACGCGCCGCGGCGCACCGTCGTCGTCGAGCTCGATCTCCCACAGCGCGGCGGGAGCCTCCTGGCCCGGCAGCAGGCTCGCCGCACCCTCGCTCAGCTGCGGCGGGTGCAGGGGCGTGCGGCCGTCGGGTGCGTACAGGGTGGTGACGCGGCGACGTGCCTCGTCGTCGATCGGGTGCCCGGGCTCGAGCCACGCGCCCACGTCCGCGATCGCGTACCGGACCAGGTAGCCCTTGCCGCGGCGCTCGACGTGCAGCGCCTGGTCGAGGTCCATCGAGCCGGGCGGGTCGATCGTGAGCAGCGGGATGTCGCGCGCGTCGAGGCGCTCCGCGGGCAGGGGGCCGGCCGCGGCGCGGGCCTGCGCCTCGGCGAGCACCGCGGCGGGGAACGCGGCGGGGACACCGAGCTCGTCCCGGAGCGCGGCGAGCCCGCTGCGGACGGCGGTGTCCACTTCGCGGGCCCGGTCGACGGCGACCGCGGGGACCAGGCGTACGTGACGACGAGGCACGCGCCGAGCCTAGAGGCGTAGGTCCACCCGTGCGCGCAGCCGCGCATCCCCGCGAGCGTGACGCGGGTCAGCGCCGCTCGTACCGCCCGCCCGGCGTCAGCGCGTCGCCGAGCAGCTCCGGGACGGTGACGAACGTGTAGCCCTGCGCGAGCAGCGCGTCGACGATGCCGGGCACCGCGTCGACCGTCGAGACCAGCGGGTCGTGCATGAGGACGATGGAACCGGGGGTGATCCCCGCCAGCGCGTGCGCAGCGGTCGCCGTCGCGTCGCCGTGGTCCCAGTCGCGCGTGTCGACGTCCCACAGGATCGCCGCGTCGCCGCGTGCGCCGACGAGCCGCAGCAGCTGGTCGTCGATCGCGCCGAACGGCGGGCGGAACAGGTGCGTCGTGACGCCCGTCGCCGCGTGGATCGCCGCAGCGGTGCGGTCGAGCTGCTCGCCGACCTCGTCGGCCGACAGCGTCGTGAGGTCCGGGTGGGTCCACGAGTGGTTGCCGAGCGCGTGCCCCGCCTCGTGCGTCGCACGCACCGTCGCGGGGTCCGCGGCCACGTGCTCGCCCCACAGGAAGAACGTCGCGCGGACCGACCGCGCGGCCAGCTCGTCGAGCAGGCGCCGCGTGTGCGGCCCCGGCCCGTCGTCGAACGTGAGCGCGACGACGCGCTCGTCCGGGACCTGCGTGTCCGTCGCGTCCTCGTGCACCCGAGGACGCTACCGCCGACGCCCTCGCCGGGCGCCGAGCGGCACGCGCAGGTCCCGGACGGCTCAGGCGAGCGCCCGCGCCTTGAGCGTCGCGAACTCGTCGGGCGAGATCGCCCCGGCGTCCAGCAGTGCCTTGGCGTCGGCGATCTCGGCGGCCGGCGACCTGCCCGTGCCGGCCGTCGCGCGGATGTACTCGTCCGTGGCCTGCTTCGTCTCGACGGCGTCCTTCATCTGCCGCTGAGCCATGCCGCGGCCGCGCGCGACGATGTAGATGAACGCCACCAGGAACGGCAGGAAGATCAGGCCGATCACCCACAGCGCCTTCGCCCAGCCGCCGAGCTCCGGGTCACGGAAGAGGTCCGCGACGATCTGGAACAGCAGGATGAGGTACGCGAAGAAGCAGAACCACCACACCATCAGCCAGAACCAGTCCCAGAAGTCCATGGTCGTCTCCTCATCCGGTGCACACGCGTTGACGTCCCCACTGTCGGGATGCCGCACCGCGCGTCCATCACCCGCCGCGGGTAGTCGCCGCGAGTAGTCGCCGCAGCGGTGTGGTGTCACGATGCACGGATGAGCGCCTCGACCAGCACGGTCGAACCCGCACGGCTGCACCGCCGCCGTGCGTCGCACCTCTACGGCCTCATCATCAGCGGGTCCGTGCTGGCCGCCGCACCCGTGGAGTTCGGGCTGGGACGCGTGGCGGCTGCCGTCGTGCTCACGCTCACCGTCTACTGGGTCGCGGAGTCGTACGCGCACTGGATCGCGGCACGCACCGTGCACGGGCGTGACCTCACGCGCGACGAGCGGCGCACGGTGCTCGCCGACGGGCTTCCGCTCGTCGCGTCCTGCCTGGTCCCCGTCGGCGTGCTCCTCATCGAGGCCGCGCTCGGCGTGCAGACCAAGGTCGGCGTCGACATCGCCCTCGCCGTCAACGTCGGGCTCCTCATCGTCGTGGGCTGGCGCATGGGCCGAGCCGGTGGCCTGCGCGGCCTGCGGCTCGCACTGTCCGCGCTCCTGACGGGGATGCTCGGCGTGGTCATGGTCGTGCTCAAGCACGCTCTGCACTGACCCGCGCGCCCTGTCTGCTCTGGGAGCACTCCTACGGTGCGAGTGCACGCTCGCACGCTAAGCCCAGTGATCTAGCCGAACGAGCGGCGCAGGTCGCTGACAGGCCGTCGGACTCGCGTCAGCCACCCGCGCGGTGACATCAAGGTGCTTCGCTCGTGCGCCGACGCCCAAGGGCGTAGCCGCCACCGCCGATCAGCACCAAGCCGCCGACGACCGCGGCGAGGGAGCCCCAGCTCAAGGCAAGTCGCCTGTCCTCCGTGCTCGCACCGCCGGTGGGAGCGAACGCTCCGATGGCGTCATCCGAGACGTTGGTCGGCTGCTGAGCGAGCCCACGAGCGTGCTGTTCGTTCTTGGCGTCGCGGAACGCCTTCGCCGTCACGGCCTTGCTCCCGACGAGCGCCTGCGCGGCTGGAGTCAGAGCTGTGAGACGGCGGTTGTCGGGCGTCATCGAGTAGAGCTCGTCGCCCCAGAGCGACGTCCCGACAACTTTGGCGTCGTCGGGGAGCGCCGCAAGGATCGCGATGTCGTCCGGCAGCCAGCCATCGAGCTGGACGAACGCCCCTGCGTTGTCGACCTGGATCGCCGAGACGGCCGTGCCCGAGATGTACTCGACCGCGACCCACCGGGTCCCCCGCTTCGCGTCGAAGTCCTGCGCGCCGAGGGTCGACGCCTTCGAGCTCGACGGGACCCACGTCAGGAGCATGTGGGGCGTGCCGAACCGGGTCGTGCTCTGCGCGGCCCTTGATGCGTCGGCTCGACCCGTGTCGAGCGGAGTCGCGTTGAGCTCGATGGCAGCGTCGAATGCGTCTCCACCAGGCGCGAGCGACTCGACGACGGAGGCCGGCGGCGGCGTCACGCCATCCGACGCTGCGGGCGCGCCGGTTGCCGTGAGCACGAGCATGACGAGGATCGCACCCCCGGCGAGAATCCCCCTGCGGACATTGCCCATCCCGATCTCCTGCCTCATCAGCGGTAGAGGTAATGCGTAGCTGTATACGTAGATGTGCCCAAGCCAGCAGTTCCTGCAGCGAACTGCGCGTAGGTGATCCAGCTGCCGGAGACAGCCCCGTCACGGATGTAGGTGATGTAGACACGGTCCGGAGAGGTGGAACTCCCGATCAGTGGGGCGATGTGGCCCACCGTGCCCCCGCCCGTCCAGGCCACGCGCGTCAGTACGCCGCCTCCGTCCAGCGTCCGGGCTCGCACGGTGCTGTACGGCACCTTGCCCGTGTACGTCCCGTAGGTCGTGACGCCCGCCGTGTAGATGGCGCCCGCCATCTCGTTCATCGTGCCTGTGACGTTCGCGCACACCGAGGCACCCTTGCCGTACTTCACGAGCGTGCACTCTGAGGGCGACGTGCCCTGGACCTTCTGGACGATCATCTTCGCCCCAGCGGCCCAGCACCAGTTGCTCTCCTGTTGGGAGTACTGCTTCCAGGCCCCCCATGTCACGGTCACGAGCGAACTCGCCGCGTTCGCCGTCCCCTGCCCGACCAGAACGCACCCCGCGACCAGCGCTGTCGAAGCCGCCACCCGTCGTGACCACGTTCCGAGCCTGCCCCTGCCCTTGGCGTCTGTCATGGCCGGACAGTAGAGAGAGCAATGGGCCGACGTTGGGCCTTTGAGAAGCGCGATCATGCCCAGGGTGGGCTCCGCATCGTTTAGAGAGCGTGCAGGGCCGAAGCAAGCGGCGCCCCATCTCGATCCCGGGACAGGGCGGGGCGACCGCCCCGTACCAACGACCATGGCCCGGCGTGTCAGGCCATGACAGGCTCCGCAGGGATGCGTGAGGTCACCCCTGATGGGTGAGGCCCCCGCGGGGGCGTGCTGTGAGCGTGGGACCCGGACGTACCGGGAGGAACCATGACCGTGGCACCCGAGACCCGCACGACCCTCCAGGCGTACGCGGCCGACCCGGCGCAGGTGTGCGCGGCGTTCGACGTCGACCCGGCCGTCGGCCTGACCTCCGCCCAGGTGCTCGAGCGACGCGAGCGGTACGGCCGCAACGCGCTCGCCGAGGAGCGCAAGGAGCCCGCCTGGCAGGCGTTCCTGCGGCAGTACAAGGACCTCATGCAGCTGGTCCTCGTGGGCGCGGCCGTGGTCAGCATCATCGCGCTCGGCGACATCACGACCGGCGTCGTCGTGCTCGCGCTCACCGTCTTCAACGCGCTCATGGGCCTGCACCAGGAGGGCAAGGCGGCGCAGAGCGTCGCCGCGCTGCGTCAGATGCTCATCATGAACGCCAAGGTGCGCCGCGACGGACAGCAGCAGATCGTGCCCGCCGAGGAGCTCGTGCCGGGCGACGTGGTCGGCTTCGAAGCGGGCGACAAGGTGCCCGCCGACGGGCGCCTGCTCGTCACCGCGGCGCTCGAGATCGAGGAGTCGGGGCTGACCGGCGAGAGCGCGCCCGTGGCGAAGGGCACCGCCGCAGTGCCGGGCGACGACGTGCCGCTCGGCGACCGTCTCGACATGGCCTACATGAACTCGCAGGTCACGCGCGGTCGCGGCGAGATGGTCGTGACGGCGACCGGGATGACCACCGAGGTCGGGCGGATCTCGGGGATGCTCAGCGGGGTCGAGCAGGACAAGACGCCGCTGACCAAGCAGCTCGACCGCATCACGGTGATCATCACCGTCATGGCGGCGATCGCGCTGGTGGCGATCGTGCTGCTCGGGCTTGCGCGCGGGCAGGACTTCGACAGCCTCTTCGTCGTCGGCATCAGCCTCGCGATCGCGGCGATCCCCACCGGGCTGCCGGCGGTCGTGACGATGCTGCTCTCGCTGGGCACGCGGCAGCTCGCCGAGAAGGGCGCGATCGTCAAGCGCCTGAAGTCGGTCGAGACGCTCGGCTCCACGTCGGCGATCTGCTCGGACAAGACCGGGACGCTCACGCTCAACCAGATGACCGCGCGCACGCTCGTCGCCGCCGGCCACCGGCTGTCCGTCGAGGGCGAGGGGTACTCGACGACGGGCCGGATCCTCACGGTCGCCGGGACGGGCGACCTCCCGCTCGAGCCGTTCGCGCTGCCGATGGCGCTCGCGTCCGACGCGGTGATCCGCGACGGCGCGTGCGTGGGCGACCCGACCGAAGGCGCGCTCGTCGTCCTGGCCGCCAAGGCCGGGCTGGACGTCGAGGGGACGCGCCGCACCTACGCGCGCGTCGCGGAGGTGCCGTTCGACGCGGAGTACAAGCTCATGGCGACGTTCCACGAGATCGGTGACGTGGTGCGCTGCTACGTCAAGGGCGCGCCGGACGTCCTGCTCGCCCGTTCGACCAGTGTCCGTGGCGCGCAGGGGGCGGCGCGGACGTGGGACGAGGTCCGCGCCGCCGTGCTCGCGGAGAACGACGCGATCGCCGCCGAGGGCATGCGCGTGCTCGCCGTCGCGCAGCGCGACCTGCCCGCGGGGTCGGTGACCGCCGCGGGTCCTGACGAGCTGCTCGCGCTCGTCGACGGGCTCGAGCTCCTGGCGCTCGTCGGGATCGTCGACCCGCCGCGCAAGGAGGCGCGCGACGCGATCGCCGAGTGCCACGACGCGGGCATCCGCGTGCGCATGATCACCGGCGACCACGCGACGACCGCCGCGGCCATCGCGCACCAGCTCGGGATCGAGGGGCGCGCCCTCACGGGCGCGCAGTTCGCGGCGATGTCCGACGCCGAGCTCGACGCGCAGGTCGACGAGATCGGGGTCGTCGCGCGCGTCGCCCCCGAGGACAAGGTGCGCCTGGTCGACGTCCTCAAGCGCCGCGGCGAGATCGTGGCGATGACCGGCGACGGGGTCAACGACGCCCCGGCGCTGACCCGCGCGGACATCGGCGTCGCCATGGGGGTCACCGGCACGGAGGTCACCAAGGACGCGGCCGAGATGATCCTCACCGACGACAACTTCGCGACGATCGTCGCGGCCGTCGAGGGCGGTCGCGGGCTCTACGACAACCTCATGAAGTACATCCGGTTCCAGATGGTCGTCCTGACCGGCTTCATCCTCACGTTCGTGGGTGCGGGGATCTTCACGATCGCCGACGGCACGCCGCTCACGCCGCTGCAGATCCTGTGGATCAACTTCGCGATCGACGTCGTCCTGGCCATCGGGCTCGGGTTCGACGCACCCACCGAGGGGCTCATGCGCCGCAGGCCACGCTCGCCCGAGACGCCGGTGATCGGGCGTGCCCTCGGTGCGCGCCTCGCGACCGGTGGGCTGCTCATCGCGATCGGGACGCTTGTCGTCGTCGCGTACGGCGAGGACCGGTACGGGCTGACGATCGCCACGACGATGGGCCTGACGACGATGTCGCTCCTGCACGTCGTCGCCGCGATGCAGTGGCGGGACCCGCTGGCCAGCGTGTTCTCGCACGACACGCTCACGAACGGGCGCTTCGTCGTCCTCATGCTCGTGGTCATCGCCCTGACGTTCCTCGTCACGACGATCGACGGGCTGCAGCGGATCTTCGGCACGGTCGAGCTCGACGGCCCGCAGTGGCGCGCGTGCCTGCTCGCGACGCTGGCGTTCCTGGTGCTCGCCGAGCTCGGCAAGCTCGTGCTGCGCAGCGTCGTGCGGCGGCGCGGCGGCGCTGCACCGTCCGGCGAGACGGCCCTCGCGTGACCGGTCCGGCCGCCCCGGCGGGCGCGAGCGAGGACACCGGCCGGCTCGAAGGACCCCGGCGCCGGCTCGCGCTCCTGCTCGCGATGGCGATGTTCGTCCTCGTCGTCGACACGTCGATCATGAACGTGTCGATCTCGGCGGTGGTGCGCGACATCGGCACGACGGTCAGCGGCGTGCAGACGGCGATCGCGCTCGAGGCCCTCGTCTCGGCGGCGTTCATCCTCATCGGCAGCAAGATCGGCGACCTGTTCGGCCGCAAGCGCGCGTACCTGCTGGGCCTCGGCGGCTACCTCGTGGGTGCGGTCGCGATGACCCTCGCGACCGGGCTGACGCTGATCGTGGTGTGCTGGGCGGTCATCGGCGGGCTCGGCGCGGCGCTCCTGCTGCCCTCCATGCAGTCCCTCATCCACGGCAACTTCCCGGGCGCGGCGCGCAAGCGCGTGTACGCGCTCGTCGGTGCCGCGGCCTCGATCGCTGCGGCGGTCGGACCGCTGCTCGGCGGGTTCATCACGACGTACCTGTCGTGGCGGGTCGCGTTCGGCCTCGAGGCCGTCGTCATCCTCGTCGTCCTGTCCGGTGCGGGGCTGGTGCAGGACGCGCCCTACCAGGGCGACCGGGCCGTCGACCCGCTCGGTGCCGTGCTGTCCGTGATCGGCATGGGCGGCATCGTGCTCGGCGTGCTCGTCTGGCAGGAGGGCGGCGAGTCGGTGGCCGCGCTGATCGTGCTCGGCCTGGGCGCATTGCTCGGGCTGGCCCGCTGGCTCGTCGTGCGCCACCGTCGGGGCCGTCCGACCCTGATCGACCCGGACCTGTTCCGTGCGCCGCTGTTCCGCCTCGGCGTGGCGGGGCAGATGCTGCAGCAGATCGCCCTCGGCGGGGCCATGATCGCGCTGCCGATCTTCCTGCAGATGGTGCTCGGCTACGACGCGATGCTCGCGGGCCTGTCGATCGCGCCGCTGTCGCTGTGCATGTTCGCCACCGCGCTGCTCGCCGGTCGGCGTGCGGGCCAGCGGCGCCCCGCGGTGGTCATCCTCGCGGGGTTCGCGCTGCTCACGGTCGGCGTCGCCGCGCTCCTACCCGTGGTCCCGCGCGCGACCTCCGGCTGGTGGCTCGCCCTCCCGCTCGCGGTCGCCGGGTGCGGGCTCGGCCTGCTCGTCTCGCAGCTCAACAACTACACGCTGTCACCCGTGAGCCAGGAGCGCGTGAGCGAGGCCGCCGGGGTCAACTCGGCCACCGGCTCGTTCGGGCTGTCCCTGGGACTGGCGCTCACGGGAGCGGTCATGCTCGCCTCGCTCGCGGTCGGCCTCACCGCCCGCACCGACGCGAGCGACGTGCTCCCGCCCGACGACAAGGCCCAGATCGCGCGTGCGCTCGAGGACGACGCGCAGGTCATGAGCGACGCACAGCTCCAGGAGCTGCTCGCCGACGAGCCGCCCGACGTGGCCGCCGAGGTGCAGCGGATCAACACCGAGGTCCGTCCGCTCGCGCTGCAGGTCGCGCTGCTCGTGCCGTTGGTCTCCGGCGTCGCGGGTGCGCTCGTCGCGCTCCGCATGCGCCGCCGGCCGGACCCCCAGCCCAACGACGCGGCCGAGTCCGTGCTCGGCGGCTGACCCGGCGGACGCCGGCCCGCGCCGCCTTCCGCGCGCCCGCGAGGCCGGGTCAGGGCAGCAGCCCCAGCTCCCGCGCCCGCCGCACCGCCTCGCGGCGGCTGTCCACGCCCAGCTTGCGGAACAGCGCCTTGAGGTGCGCCTTGACGGTGTTGACCGAGACGTAGAAGTCGGCCGCGATCTCGGAGTTGGTCTGCATGGTCGGCAGCGCGCCGAGGATCGCGAGCTCACGGCTCGTCAGCGGGTCGACCAGCGGCTCCGGCTCGTGCGGCGCGGCCTCGCCGTGCACGACGGTGCGCCACCGCTCGGCGAGGTCGCCTTCATGGCGGCTCAGCCGGGTCGCGGCGCGAGCGGCGAGCGCGGGCGTCGGCAGGAGCAGGAAGGGCCGGACGAGCACGTCCGGCGCGGCCGTCTCGATCGCCCGGTCGAGTGCGGTGTCACACCGCACGTGGTCGCCGCCGCGCTCGTAGGCGGCCGCGACGACGAGCCACGCCTCGGTCTCGGACAGCGCGTCACCGTCAGAGCCCGCCCACTCGCGGGCGTCGTTCGCGAGGCGCACCGCGGCGCGCACCTCCCCGCGTGCGACCTGCACGCGGGCGTCGCCGAGCAGGGTGAGCGCGCAGGAGACACCCGCCGGCGCCGGCCCTGAGGGAGCCTCACCGACCAGACGCGCGGTCTCCGTCTGTGCCCGCCATGCGAGGTCCGCGAGCACGGGCGAGAGCCCGGCACCGCTCTCCGTGGCGGCCCGCACCGCCGTCCGGGCCGCCCGGCTCCGGCCGCGCTGCACCGCGACGAGCGCCTGCATGAGGTGGATCGTCGCCTCGGTCGGTGGCTCCCTGCCCCCGAGGTCGCTCGCGAGCGCGATGGCGAGCATGTGGTCGGCCTCGTCGGCCTCACCGCGCAGCAGCGCCGCCCACGCCACCGCCGTGTACGCGCACCGGCACTGCAGGTACGTCGCCCACCCGAGCTCACGCGCGTCGCAGATGACCTGCCGCGCGCGCTGCGCGGCCACGTCGACCTGGCCACCCAGCGCCTCC
>PJTO01000512.1_pt1 | contig 13864 bp, 8 predicted proteins | sample 1512101 | NCBI WGS metagenome assembly PJTO01 (sample SAMN08177690, study PRJNA422409) | Soil metagenome, whole genome shotgun sequencing project.
CTTCATTGTGAGCGCCTCTTTCGTATGTGGGATTTGTTCTTGGCGGAACGGTTCCCAGTATAACAAGTGGCGCTTTCTGTTTTCAAAGAGCAAATTTCTTCATTACAGGAATGGCTCCTTTTCTTATTAGTATAAATATTATACCAATTAATATTGCGTATCCCTATCCATACTGTAATATAAAAACGTACACGTTGCGGGGAAGTTTGAGACCAACCTGATCACCCCGTCCCTGGGCAATGAAAGACAGCAAACGAACGCTTGCGATCTTTCATTCGTATATGTGCGCCCTACGCGAAATCCGGGCAAACCCATGCTCTCCAACGGCTTTCCGTAGGCGCTTATCACGCAATTCCTATGGGAAGTCTACCCTTTTACGACCTTGCTCTCAGAAATCGAACAGCTTCGGCGATATCCGCTTCCGGATTGTCGCCCACTTCCCGCTCGATCGTCAAGTATCCGTCATAACTGATATCCCGCAGCGCCTTCAGGTACCCGTCCCAATCGACGCTGCCTTGACCAAGCGGCACTTCACGGAATGCGTCGCCCGACTCCGCCTGCTGCGCGATGACCGCATGATCCAGCGGATCGAAACCAAGCGCGCCGTAGATAAGGCGCGGATCGACTTGGCGCAGGCGGACGCCGTCCTTTGCATGCGTATGCACGATATAATCGCGCAGCGTGTATACCCCCTGTACCGGATCGTCGCCCGTTACCATAACCAGATTCGCTGGGTCGAAGTTGACCGATACGCCTCTGGAGCCGAGTTCATCGAGGAAGCTCTTCAGATGCACCGCTGTCTCCGGACCTGTCTCGATCGCGAAGTAAGCACCCATGCTTGTCGCGTAGTCGCTAAGTTCTGCACACGCTTCGTGCATCGCCGCGTACACCTCGTTGTTCCGATCATCCGGAACGATGCCGATATGCGTCGTCACGACATTCGTACCAAGCTCGACCGCAAGATCGAGAATACGTTTCGATTTCTCTACTTTAGCCGCATTTGCTGTTCGGTCCTGGAACCCGTGGCCGCCCAGATCGCCAACAAGAGCGGACACCTGCAAACCTTGCGAATCGATAAAATCTTTCCATTCTTTACGGGCGGCGGGTGACAGGCCCGCAGGGTCCATTTCGCCTCGCACAGCATGGATTTGTACACCTTCCGCGCCGAGCGCCGCCGCTTTCTTAAGTCCCTCGCGTACGCCGACTCTGAAGCTGCCCACGATGATACCGATTTTCCATGGCATCACGATGTTTGACATGTTAGCACCCCTTTTTGCCGATTAGGCCAATTCCCACATTCTCCTCACATCTTCGCCGCCATCGCCTGTCAGAAGCAAATCGTGCTTACGCCATCATAGACGGATTTCCTCTCCCTTGGCAGCCGACTCATAAATAGCGTTCAAAATTTTCATCAATTCGACGCCGTCTTCAACAGGGCTGATCTGCTCTGTTCCGTTGACGATGCAGTCGATGAAATGATTGATCTCGTTGTCAAAAGCCGGTTGTCCCGTGAAGCCTGCTTTGCTGTCAGTCTGCGGCTCAATGTTCAGTATCGTGTCGTATTTCTCGGTGACGATCGCGATTTGCGGATCGATCTCGAACGAACCTTTCACACCGAAGAGCTTCACCGATCCTTCGTCTTTCTTCGCGTGCAATGAATAGCTGACGTCGACCATCAGCGATGCACCGTTTTCGAAACGGATGATCGCGCTGGCCAAATCTTCAACCGTGTTCTTGGAAGCATCGTAGTCCGCCGCCTTATAGAATGACAAATGTCTGATGTTAGAACGATTACCGAGATGGTTGTAGACGTTGCCGCTGACCGTCGCCACTTTCGGACGTCCCATCAAGTACCAGACGAGGTCGATCACATGAACGCCGATATCGATCAACGGGCCGCCGCCGGAACGTTCCACGTCCGCGAACCAACCGCCCGGATTGCCGAGACGGCGAATCGTCGATGCTTTCGCATAATAGACCTCGCCGAACTCGCCGCGTTCGGCGAACTCGCGCAGCATTTGCACATTCGGATCATAGCGGCGCACAAAACCGACCTGCAGCAACTTGCCCGTCGCGTGAACCGCGCGTTCAATGGCAACCGCTTCTTCAACAGTCCGTGCCAGCGGTTTCTCGACAAGCACGTGTTTGCCAGCTTCAAGCGCGGCGATGCTGATCGGCGCGTGCGTGTTGTTCCATGTGCAGACGCTGACTGCATCAATATCCGGATCAGTGAGAAGCTGATGATAGTCGGTGAACACTTTGGCCGCGCCATATTTGGCCGCGATTTTGCTAGCGCGTTCTTCGTTCACGTCGCAGATAGCGACGATCTTTGCATTCGCATTACTGCTATAAGCGCTTAAGTGGCATTCCGAGATCGATCCAGTTCCGATGACGCCAATTCGAATCAGACTCATTCAGATTACACTCTCCTTGAAGTTAGGGAAAATTAAAGACTGCATCCTGATCAGGATAGACGGGCCCGTCTTAAAACTCCAGCTCGTGAATCGTGCCAATCGGGCTGCACAACAGTTCACAGCCGTCTTCACGGATAACTGCGCCTTTCTCCCAGCGAATGCCGAACGTGTCTGTCGTGACGAATGTATCGATCTGGAACGTCATGTTTGCCCATATTTTCACCTCTCACTGAAAGCTTGAATCGCACTCTAAATTGTATGTAATCGCTTTAATCATTTCCAGATTACAATCTCACGAAAAATATCACTATTTGCTCGAAAACAAAAAAACTGACTCAGCGATGACCGTGTCAGTTCTTTGGGCACATCTATTACATTTTTAATTCGCCCGGAGTTGTCCCCCAATATTTGCGAAACACCCGAATGAAATGACTCGTATCTTTATAACCGAGCCGTAAGGCCGCTTCCGAGACGCTGCTGCCCGCGATGAGCAGCGATTTTGCACGCTCCATTTTCCGGTTCATTACGTAATCGGTGAACGTTTGCCCGACAGCTTGCTTGAACATCCGGCTCAAGTGGGAGGAGTTGACGTGCAGACGATCAGCCATCATGTGAAGCGTTATATTTCCGTCGATCTCCTTTTCCACGATATCGGTTACTTGTCTGACCAGCGGATGGATATCGGACTTTTTGGCGGAACGCCGATACTCGATAACCTGTTGGGCCGCTCGCCGCATAAGGTCATAACTCTGTTCTTTCTTGAACACCGCTTGTATATTTACGAAAGCGTCGTATACGCCGTCAAGCACGGTCTGTATGTTCCATCCTTGGCGATTGCAGACGCGAACGAACAACCCGCAAATATCAAGCATATTTACGCGCGCCTCGTCCAGGTTCGGAATCCGCTCGATTCGTGCGACCCACCATTCCTCGAGCGCCGCCAACACTTTGGCGCGATCCCCCGTCTCCAGTCCGATTTCCAGTTCTGTCTCCCAATGTGTGTTCTTGTCGCTCGAATCGCGTGCATCCTGGCGGAAGGTCCTTGCCTGGCTCTCTCTGTGAGAAGTAGTGTCATCGTATAATTCAATCGTCACACCTTCCCGTCTATCCGCCTGCTCTTGTGCGCCAAGTTGGAGGCAGACGATCCGGGATGAGCGGTCAAAATACCAGCCGCTGCTTGCTGAACCAGGTTCAGGCGGATGGATCGTTTCCTCGACCAAGCTTCCGTCTATCGTCACTTGCAGCGGTTTGACCTGAACATGGATGTATACATCGTAGCCGCGCCTACACGGCATCCCCTCATAGTTACCTTTCCGGACACCGATCTGAACTGTAGTTCGTTTATCCGTCGTTCGGCAACTTATAGTTGTTTCGGCGACCCGATGCTCCAAGTACCCATAAGTCACCCCATCGTCTTCTATGAGCACATATTCGCTTTCGCAGTGCGGGTACAGGTGGAAACCGATAATCTCCGGCTGCTTCGATCCGATATGGCTCATCTCTGGCCAAACAGGGATGATGGCACCAGCTTTAACGAACAAAGGTCCGCCAGCCGGTGCAACTACCGCATACTGCACCTGTGTCGGCCCCTTATGCTGTTCGCCGGTCCAATAGTCGATCCAGACGCCTTCTGGCAAATATACAGTATACGTGTATGCGGCTACAAGAAGCGAATCCCCAAACATATACTGATGCAACAACTCATCCGAGTCCGGATCATCGGGAAATGCCAATGACATGGCGCGCACAATCGGCATACCGCTGCGAGCAGCGTTATGAGCAGCCGAATAAATGTAGGGCAACAAACTGTAGCGCAATTGGGCATACATTCGGAAAGTTTGCAGCAGGTCGTGCTCCAACAAACACGGATGGCGCCAGTAAGCCCAACTGTTCACCTGCGACCACGGCTGCAAAAAACCGAAGTGGATGCCCTCCGGAGTAGAGACATCCATGTCGCCAGTCGTATGAACATGGCCGGACATTCCGTGATTGAGCATGGAGACGAGAGCCGGCTGCTGTTCGGACGATCCGGCCCATGTGGCAGCGTATCGTTGCATGCCCGTATACCCGGTGGCCATATAGATCATCGATCGCAGGCCCGTCTGCTCTTTATACCCCGTGTGCAATTGCTTCGCGAGCAAAATCGGATACAGATTGTTCATCTCATCGTCGCTCATCCCGTTCCTCCACACTCGGTCGGATGGCCCAGTCCCGAGTGGCAACCCGCTCAGCTTGAACGCGTGTACGCCTTGATCGACGAACTTCCGCAAATGATCGTACCAGGGCGCTTCAGTAAGCGATTCATCTTCGCTTGAAGCCGGCTCCGACGACGCCAACCTTTCTTCTTCTGTGCTTAAGTCATGCGTGCAGGTTAGCCATAAGCTAAGCTTAAAGCCGAGCTTCTCCAGCGCGCCGATAAACGTATCGGATTTTTTGGCAAAAGGGGGAAGGGCAAATCGTTCCGGATGCCAATTTTTATGAACGGATTCACTCGGACTATCCATCCAGCCTGGTTCGAGCCCGATCATATCGCAAGGAATACCCGCCCGCCGAAAATTGAGCGCATCGTCCACCATTTCGCGTGCATTGACGTATTGGTGGCAGACGTAAGTTAGGCCATACGCCCAGACGGGCAGCATTACCGGCTTTCCGACTACGTCGGTATAGCGATTCAACAACTCTGCATAGGAGTCACCGACAAAAAGGAAAAAGTCCAGCTTCCCGCTAGTCCCTTGGAATGTCAATACATCGCGCTGTGCATGGCCGATATCGATCTCGTGACACCCAATGGCGTTAATAAAAAGCCCCCATCGGCGACTGCTCATTAGGAATGGAACGGGAGCGTAACGGTGCACGTTCTCGACCCGCATCTCGGCGCGATATCCCCGGTGCTGAACGCGATCTCTCTTCACATCGCCAAGTCCATATATCCGCTCTCCGTCCGACAGCATGAAATGAGCGCCGAATCCTTGAACGGTATTTGACCAGGAGCGTTCGGCTTGGCAAGTTAGCGTCTCGCCGTCTTCATTGCGCAAAGATAGGCAGCCGTTGCGTGTGTCGACTGTAAGCGCCGCTTTGTCTATTCGGATTGTGCAATCAGGACCGTTGTATTCGAGCGTATAGTCGCATGAGCTACGATGTAATACAATTCCGTAGCGTTCGAAGGCAGTTTCCGGAAAATCGTCCGTTTCATGAAGGCGAATCCGCAGCGTACCGGTAGATACCGAATCTACACGCAAATATCCGCCACTGGCAATTGCAAATATGATACCGTTCGATTTGGCATACAACTCGTTATGTCTCCTTTTCCTCGAAACAGTCATAAATAGACGATTGGTTGCAATCGATCGTCCTATGAATCGCATCTGATCCTCTATATAGTATACAGTAATTCCGCGAAAATAAAGAAAGCAATAAGGTAAAACTGAAGCAGCCACACAACCTGGAGAAGAGGTGCAAAGCGTGGAAAATCAATTACTTAACATTACATTACAAAGCGGCGGGCATATGCGTATTCAAGTTGTTGCGCCAGATACGTTCCGCATCCGCTTAAGCACGACCAAAGACTTTCGCGAACCTGCGTTGATCCGTTACGACATATTGGACAGCCGGCCAAAGATTACCTCCTGTACGGTTAACGAGCAGGAGCAAGTGCTGGACATCCGTACGGAACGAGCGCAGCTTAGCTTGGAGAAAAGCAACGGTCTCATCGAGCTTAGGAATGCACGAGGCGAAATGCTGACCCGTCATGCGATACCTGCATGGTCTGATCCACAGCGGGGGTTCGGCGCGGAATTTCTGCTGGCCGAACAGGAGCGGATATACGGACTGGGCGACGAAACGCGCGAACGGATTCAACAACGAGGCCATCGGGCGAACATGTGGGTTGCGAATGTGAAGTCCTATGCTCCAATTCCGTTTCTTATGAGCAGTAAAGGCTGGGGACTCCTGATCAACACAACATGGCGGCACGCCGTAGACGTCGGCAGCACGGTAGATGATCGGCTACGATTGTGGGGCCGTCGCGGCGAGTTGGACTATTTCCTGTTCGCAGGGGAGACGCTTCCCGATCTGCTTCAAAGCTACACAGCCGTCGCCGGCAAGCCGCAGCTTCTCCCGCTCTGGGCATACGGCCTTACTTTCGTATGCAATGAACAGGCCAATGCGAGAGAGATGATTGACGATGCGCTGAACTTTCGCCGTGAAGGCATCCCTTGCGACTTGATCGGATTGGAACCCGGCTGGATGGAGAAACATTATGATTATTCGGTGGACAAAAAATGGCATCCTGAAAGGTTTGTAGTTCCATCCTGGTTGTCGGACGGCGGACCTGCCACTTTCTTCGGCGCCTTGGAACGACTCGGCTTCAAATTAAGTTTGTGGCTATGCGCCGACTACGACTTGAGTTTACATGAGGAGAAGCTGATCCGCGAGAAGGAAATGACCAACGACAATGCAAGCGGCTCAAGCGCGAAGAGCGAGGGCTCCCAAGGAACGCATCCGGACGATTATGAGCAAGACACGAATCTGCAGTATCCGGTCTATATGGATAAGGTAACGAAGCACGACGAGGCGTGGTACACGCATTTAAGCAAGTTTGTGAAACAGGGCGCTTCCGCGTTTAAGCTGGACGGCGCATTGCAAGTTCTCGACCACCCCGACCGGCTGTGGGGCAACGGCATGATCGACGAAGAAATGCACAATCTATATCCGATTTTGCTCGCTAAGCAGATGCATCTGGGCTTTAAGGAGCAGACGGGGCGCAGACCGATGATCTATACGGCAGGCGGGTTTGCAGGTATCCAGCAATATGCAGCCACTTGGGCAGGGGACACCGGCGGAGGGCCGAAGCCGCTCGTATCGCTGCTGAATCACGGGCTGTCCGGGCATGTCAACACGAGTTGCGATATGGAGGTGTTTACTCCGGCAGGCATCCACTTCGGCTTTTTGCAGCCATGGTCGCAGGTGAATAGCTGGGCCTACTGGCGCCATCCGTGGTTGCTGGATAAGAAGATGCTGGCTATGTTCAAGATGTACGCGAAGTTGCGGTATCGCCTTCTGCCGTATATTTATTCCATGGCTCATGTTGCCGCTCGTACGGGAATGCCGATTATTCGCGCTATGCCGCTCGCGTATCCGAACGATCCGAAATCTGACGACCTGCTCGAACAGTATATGTTCGGCGATTCCTTCCTTGTCGCCGCTTTTACGGACCAAATCTATTTGCCGGAAGGCGAGTGGATCGATTATTGGACGAAAGAGCGATACACGGGCCCGCAAACCATTACCTGCAACATTCCTGCTTATGCGGGAGGCGCTTTGTTCGTTCACGCCGGAGCGATCATCCCCGAATGGCCCGAAATGGACTACGTTGGAGAAAAGTCCGTTGAACATCTGGGGATGCACGTGTATCCGCATGGCGACAGCAGCTTTACGCTGTATGAGGACGACGGGACGACTTTTCTGTATGCGGAGGGGAACGTTGCCGAGACACGGGTCGGATGTCGACAACAGTCGGATACCGTCGTTCTGCGCATAAGCCAGCGTATCGGAGTATACGAAGGAATGCCGACGAAACGCAGCTACGATATTCTGTTCCATCTGGACATGAAGCCCGTATGCATAGAAATTAACGGGACAAGGCTTCCTGAACGAGTGGAAAGAAGCAGCCGGGACGATGCCTCTTGTGGCGTCGAGGGGAATGATTGGGTTTACGATCAAACCACTCGTACCGTTCGGCTGGTCGCTGAAGAAGAGGAACAGAAGAAGAACATGATAGAAATCGTCATAAAAACCTGAGGCTTTGCCTCAGGTTTTTGTACGCCGGAAGACATGATTGTAATCGACTAGCAATATCCTTGCTATCCTCTAAATCTAAAAGGCTCAACATACGATGGCTGATAGGCATTTCTGCGCAATCCTGCATGAAGATCAATGAGGCAGCCAGGCTCAAGAATAACCTCGAACCAACGATTCGTCACTTCACGCTCTCCCGCTACCTCCCCGCAGCGGAATGTCACATTTGTAAATTGATGTTCGCCAAATGCACCCGCCTGTACAATCAATCGGCGTTGTTCGCTAGGATGCAGGTTACATAAGGTGATTGCGATTTTGGATTGTTGTATGGTATGAACCAATGCGGCAACATGCTCAGGAAGTCCCGGACGCTGCATGGATACGTCGAAATAACGAACCGATACTTGAAGCAGGCCGCCGTTGTACACCGGCAACATGCCTCCCATCGTTAAATGAACCAATGCTTCTGTAGTGACCGTGCTGCGGTATAACAGAAAGGTTTGGAAATAGGAATGTACGGTCGATTCACTGAACTTGCAGCCATATTTGGCATTGATTTGCCTAGTCACCTCTTGCAGTTCACGATATTCCTCTTCGTTATCCGGTCGATATCCCCAGCCGATCTCGCCGCCCCGGAGCTCCATGCGTAGCTTGCGCAGTTGCTTATACACTTGGTTGATGCTATACCGCATCGCATCAACCGGATAATCTTTGTAACCGCCTTTGAGGTAGTTGATATAGGACTGGTACTGTCCCCCCATCGTCTTGCTGTTGACGTTGCGATCAGACAACCGTTCCCCGCTGTCATTGGTTTTGTCCCGAAACTTGACGAGCAGCTGAAAGTCCTGTTCAGAGAAGGTATCCATATACACATGGGCCGGATGAGAAGAGCTTGGCGTTCTGAACTCGAACCAGCCATTCTTCTGATAAAGGCGTGTATAACCATCAATATTAGCGATCTGATCAGGCTGTGCAGCTACATTGCCCATTTTGTACTCGATGGCCGTTCCCGGATCGGCATACTTCTGGGGCAGCAGCAATCTTCCTTCTTCATCCTCGATCGACTGGCTCAACAAGAGATCGAGTTGCTCGCGCACCCAATCCAATCGCCCCTCCCGACCAGTCAGTAAGCGCTCGTTCTCTCCTGCTACAATCAGTGCATCTCCGATAAACATAAACCCATGGGGAAACGTCCATCCGTAGTGCCCTCCGTACCACTTTCCTTCCATCGTCTCGCCAACAATACCCGACGGGCCTGCATTATCCGGCATCGCTCCGCCTGATCTCGCAGCTGTCACAGCGTACCTCTCCCGCCAACCATCGATATAGTTTAGTACCCAGCTACGGTACTTTTCCTCGCCGGTATGCAAATAGGCGTTCAGAATCATCGATGTCGCGAATAAATTCGTCACGGTGTCTGCCGTACGCAGACGATCGCAGTAAACTTTTCCATATCGCTCCGCATTGTGCGAATTCTTCAGATCTAATGGAGTTTGCACGCCCGGCACATCATAGAAGGCCAAACCATACGGCTCCATCCAATTGCTGTAGCTATACGGCTTATCGAACTTGCGATAGGCGGGACCGTTGCTGCCAATCAGGCTTGAACGAAAAACCCTATGGTCAGAATCGTAATTCCGCTCGGGCACATTCTCGGATTCATTCATAAAGAAACTTGCGAACTTGATTGCCCGTTCCTTGTTCAGCGCATAGTTGGGATCGGCCAGGCACAAATAATAAAACAACATTGCCGCTTCGCCTTGGTGCATCCAGTCGATGTCCGGCAAGTATTCATCCACAAGTAACGTATCTCGGCCCGTACTTGCAGCAAATGCCTCATCAATACCAAGATCTTTCTTCTTCAAGCGGGAAAACTGGCGAATCAACGCTTCGTTCTGGCGGTGAGCCAGCGTCAGGAAGCGGCTGCTTCCGCCAAGCAAATAGAACAGTGGCCAACCGTGGAACCCCTCGAAGGCATTGTCCATGTTACTATAGGCGTAAGCTTGAAAACCCTCAATATCCGGCCAAAAGTATTCCCCCTCCGGGGTTAAATAATTCTCCAGTAAAATATCGATTGAATCGTTCATCAGCGTAAACAAGCTTCGCTGAAGTATCGCCCAATCCGGCATAGCGGATGTCGGTTCAGTCGCATGTATGACCGGAACGATCTGCCCGATATCGCGATAATCCGCTTTACTCATAACGCCCTTCCCCCAAATAAGCTAACATATCGGCATCTACGACGCAGGATTCCGCCTTCAAGCACTCCATGAGCTGCTCCTCCGTGCGACAACTAATAATGGGGATGGAGAAGAAATCGCGCCTCTGATGACTGATATACGCCAGAACTAACGTGGCAATGGAGTATCCCGTTTCGCTGGACAACTGCTGCAAGCGATGCAGTCTGTCGAGATTGGCTTCCGACCAGTATTGTTTACGAGTAAAAGCATCAATGCCCTCCGCACCCAACTGATCGAGTTTGGAGAAAAAGCCGCGGGCTTGCGGAGAATAGGCGAAAGCCGCAAGTTGCGTGCGACGATGGAACGCATACAGCTCACGATCCATCCAAATATTATTGGACTCTGTCACATTCGGGTGATTTAATGTCGCGAGACTCCACTCCATCTGGCTGACGGAAAATTTGGTCTTGCCAGCTTGTTCCGCATACGTATTGGCTGCCTCGATCCGTTCAGCAGTCCAATTCGAACAACCGATATAGCGAATTTTGCCTTCCTTCACCTTGTCATCCAGCGTGTCGATAATCTCCTCTACCGGCACACTCTCGTCATCGACATGCAAGTAATACAAATCGATATAGTCTGTCTGCAGCCGCTTAAGACTGCCATCAATGTGCTCGTTCAATCGGTTGCGGCGCAAAGTACGGATGTAGGTCGGCTCTAGTTCTTGTCCTCCCTTCGTCGCCAGCACGATCCGTTCCCGGTTCCGGCGTTGGGCCAGCCACTGTCCGACCATTCGTTCAGAACTATGATCTCGACCATAGGTGCGAGCCGTATCGATATAGCAGCCGCCGTACTCTACAAAAATATCCAGTTGCCGTTCAGAAAGAGAAGCATCCACATAATCCCCGAACGGGGAGGCGCCTAATCCGATAGCAGACACACTTAACGAAGTGTGGGGCAACGCATATGATTTTAATGAAATGTCGCTCATGGCGGGACTCTCCCTTCCTTACTACATGCAATCAAGTCGATAAATACGTTGGGCATTGCGCCCCATGACTTTCTCCAGCGCCGCCGGCGACTTCCGGGCCAGGAACATTTCCGTTGCATGGACTGTCGTGCCGTAATCTCCTTTCAGCTCAAGCAATGGCCAATCCGAGCCGAACAGGCAACGTTCCTCGCCGAAAGCATGATAGACCGCCTCAAGAATAGGTGCATAATATTCTGGTTCCCGAGGCGCAACAGGCGCGCCCGCGAGCGGAATAAGTGCAGATAACTTCATACTGACATTACGATACATAGACATCTCGCTCATGAATTGGATCGCTCCTTGTTCCGGTTCGCGGACATCCGTTCGCTCCCAAGCGAAATGCTCAATTACAAAACTGACATCCGGATTGTTTTCAATTACCGGGCGCCATCTGGCGACCGCGTGGCGTGAACCAAGAAACTCCAGCACATTGACACGTTTCCCCGACATCAGCGCTACATTTCTCAACGCTTGTGCGCTCGGTTGCTCGTCTTGACTGCATAAAAAACGGAATCCTCTGAATTTCGCATAGCGGCAAAACTGCTCATATAGACGCTCAAAATCCGTAGAATGAATATCTATAAAGCCAATAACTGCCGCTACAGCCGGATGATCATGCAGCGACTCTAATATATACCGGGTTTGCTCAGGCTGAACGGTGCAGGCTACCACGACTGCGCGCGCGATGCCGTAGGACGCCGCGACATCAAGGAAATCAGCAGGCAACACTTCACGATAAAGCGGCGACCCCGGTTCCGGCCAATCAAAGCTCCCCACCTGCGGATCGTACAGATGAATATGCGTGTCTATTTTCATGAGTGACATCACCTCGGTTGCGCTAAAATAGAAGCAATTTTCGCTTCAATTTCTGCGGCTCGTTCCGGAGAGAGCAATCCGGTTTCGATCTCAAAGGCAAAGCGATGACGAGAAGCAAGTGACTTCACATTACCTCTACGCTTCTCAGCGGCAATTCCTAATGCCGTAGCCGTAGCCGGCAATGCGAGGCCAAGCGCATCCTCATCGCCGGTTCGAGCAATCCAGCGGACGACTTTATCCAGTTGCTGTGGGCGATGTTTCACGTATCCAGCGTATCCATCCGGCTGCACATGAAGGCTATGCGCCCATCCCTCGTCATCGGCTAAATACAGATAGGAGGCCATCATGCCAGGATTCAGTTTATGAGACGGTTCCAGGACATCCAAGATTTTCGGATTGTGCGCCAGCCGCTCCATGAAAGCTGCAAGCTCCGGATTACGCGTTTCCTCTGCATCATTTCTATAGATCTCCACATGATCGCTGTTACACGGCGCACTATATATAAGCCTTCCGTAATCGACAGGCCTGAAGTTAATATGAGCCAGGTATGTATATTCCATCGTACGCGACGATAGATTTTCAATATCCATACAGATCCGAACCGTAGTCGCCCCCTCGTAAAGACGGATAACAGGCTTGGCCCTGTAATGATTACCAAAAGCAATCGTATGTTCAAATGTGCCGCCCAATTCCAAATAAGCGCCTTGCCCGTCCGTACCCGCTCGAACAAACGCTTGACGATAGGGGGCGTTCGGCAATTCACCATGCACGGGATGGCGTCCCTCCGGTCCGGGCGATTCCATCGAAAGCAGGCCGCAATGCAGCATAAAGCCACCATATGTTAATGCAAAATGCTGAGTGGACTGTGGTTCGGTGAACATGGATCGCATCGTAAGCTCTTGCCCATCCATCTCCATGGACCAAATCTGTTGCCCCTGATAAGGAAGCGCTATCAAATTACCTCTCGCGTTGGATAGACGGACCGCACACACTCCTGATCGATACCGGAACAGAGTTGCCCGCAACGAAGCATGCTCGATAAACAACGATTCTTCCGATGTAAATTGACACGTATCCAATTGTATCGAAGTCTCAATCTCCATATACCGCTCCCTCCTTCCCTTGCATTATACAAAGAAGGCCATCACATAATAAGTCAACAATCTGCTTATTCCTGTCAACATATGCTTAACATCAACAAAAGCCAACCCGAGTATCGCGGTTGGCTTTTGTTTGGTTTTCCCGTTCATTCGACTGTGCGACTGCGTTATGGCGACGTCTGGAATACAACCGTTGCATCAGCGGACGTATTCTGCGTTTTCTCCAAATAGCTCCCCGTGAAAGACATACTGAAGGTGAAGTTGCCCGGCAACAGTTCCTTGCTGACCGTTCCTCCGACCGTTGTCCCGAAGTCTTTCCATCCGCCGGCATAATATTTCACGATCCCGCCGTCGAGCGAGTTCCCCGCGCTGTCCTTCAACTGGACTGTCGTATTGACTGTCTGAAACGCTACCGTCGCATTCGCACCTGTGTTCTGCGCGATCTCCTTATAGGTGCCGAGATAAGAGGTGCTGAACGTATAGTTGCCCGGCAACAGTTCCTTGCTGACCGTTCCTCCGACCGTTGTC
>PJTO01000513.1_pt1 | contig 13857 bp, 7 predicted proteins | sample 1512101 | NCBI WGS metagenome assembly PJTO01 (sample SAMN08177690, study PRJNA422409) | Soil metagenome, whole genome shotgun sequencing project.
CCTCGTCGCTGGCGCTGCGGATGCTGTGGGTTTTGGGGTTTTCCGTCTTCGCGGCTGCCTCGTCGCTGGCGCTGCGGATCGTGTGAACCGGGGACGTGCCGTCGGCCATGTTGAACTCCAATGACTGATCGATAATTGATTGGGGGCCAGGGAGCGGGTGGGCTCGACCTGTTGTGTCATGCATCTATATTATGACGCACTGCACAATAACAAGTGTCATCAAATGAAATAATCAGATAACGGCCAAAGAAAATTGATATTGATAAAATATATGTCAATGAAAATTCTAATAAATTCGGGGGCGCTCGATGCCTTTGATTTTTCTTTTTTTTCCACAAAAGTCCCGGATGCAGCGATAAGTCCCGGATGTAGCGAGAATAACTGAGGAACTTTTTGCTGCATCGAGCAGGAATGGGCCGGTCAAGAAAGGAGGGAGCCCGCCGCACGCCGCGATTTCGGGCTCCACGCCGTCGTCGACGGCGGTGGCCGGTCATCCTTGCCGGTCGGTTTATCGAACGACGCGCTGGGTCACCCGCAGCCGGCGCTGCACGGCCAGGGAACCGCCGACCGCCGCGGCGACGGCGCCGAGCAGCAGGACGGCGAAGCCGGCGAAGGAGGTCCGGGACGCCGCCGACGCGCTGGAGTCCGCCGTGTCCTTGGCGGTCTGCACGGCCTTGTCGCGGGTCTGCTGCAGCTTGGCCTGACCGTCCTCGAAACGCTGGGCGGCTTCGTCGTGGCTGATCTTCATCTGGACCGCCATGATGGTGATGATCCGCTCCTTGGCCGCCGCCGCCTCGCCGCCGCCGCCCGCATAGGTCACCAGATCGGTCGCGATCGCCTTCTGGGCGTCCTGCGGGCTCATCGTGGCCGGATCGGGGTTCGCCGGCTGCAGATACGCTTCAGCCTGCTGCCGAACCATGTCGGGGGATACTCCCGCCGCCTGGGCAAGCGGCTTGGCCGCGTCGCCGAGCCCGCTGCCCGCCGCCGAGGTCACGCTGCCCAGGGCCGAGAAGCCGCCGCCGATGATCCCGCCGATGGCCGAGGTCAGCAGCCAGAACGTCACGAGGGTGGTGATCCCCCAGGTGACCAGGCCGTGCAGCATCCCGTCGAACCGGATCTCGACACCGGCCAGCCAGGCCGCGACATACCCGCCCGCGGCAATGGCCAGGCAACTGCTGACGACCCACCAGATGCCCGCTCCGATGCCCAGGCTGCTGGCGCTCGGGGTGCTTCCCGCGTTGGTCTCGACCGTGCCCAGGCCGATGCCGGCGCCCAGCAGGCTGAGCACGAGCTGGATGGCGAGGGCCAGGATCACGCCCCCGAAGATCGCCGCCCATGAGATGCGGCGGTGGATGTGCGAGTGCCCCTCCGTCGTGGTGGTGGTCTCGAGCACGCCCGATCCGCGGAGCGGCGGGGCGGCATAGGTGTCCGTTGACATTGCGGTCGCTCCGGAAAAGGGCGTTCGAGGTCCCTGACGGCGCCCCGAACGCAGGTTGGCAGGGTGAGCAGGATTCGGATCAGGTTTTGGCGACGGGCGGAGCGGTCGGAGTCGTCTCGATCTCGACATCCTCGCGGCGCACGGTGTCCCGCACCGTCTCGACGCGCTCCGTCGCGTCCTTGCGCAGCACCACCTCTTCGGTGACGCGGGCGGTCTTGCCGACGACGGCCTCCTCGTCCACCTCGGTCATCTCGACCGTCTTCTCGGTGAAGTCCACGTCTCCGACCGGATGGTCGCCGGTCACCGCGCGGCGCTCGACCGTCACCGTCTCGTCGCGCAGGCTGACCTGCTCCTCGACCGGCGTTTCGACCACGAAGCGGCGGACGCGGGTCGTGCCGCGGTTCACCGCGCGCTTGCCGACCTGCAGCTGCTCCTCGGACAGTTGGATGCTGCCGCTCTCGGTTGCGCCCTCATTGGCCGCGGCCATTCCGGCGGCGCCTTCCCGTGTGGGGGTCACCGGTGTGGCCGTGACCGGCGACGTTGCGGTGCTCGTCGTCGTTCCCGACAGCCCGTAGCCGGACGCCCGCTCGTCGATGTCGGCCGGGCCGTGCCTCTCCAGGATTTCGCTCACCATCGTGGCGTGCTGCGCCGGAGTCCGGACGGTCACGACGGTCGAACCGCTGTCCAGGCTGCGGTCATAGACGGCGTCGTCATGATCCGGGTCGCCGCCGAACAGGCTGGCCCAGAAGCCCGTCTCCTGGGCGGGGGCCGCCGCGGCGGTTCCCGGTGCCTTGCGGGCGTGCCGGCTGATCGCCTCCGCCGGAACGTTGGCCGCCGTGAGGTCACGCACGGCGGCATCGGCCTGGGCGTCCGTGTCGAAGATGGCGACGATGGTTTCGTCCGTCATGTCTGTCTCTCCTGGAGGGGGTTTGATCGGGCTTGCTCTCTGAGCCGGCGCCCATCAGCCGGTGTCGTCGCGCCGGTCCGGCGGAGTGCGGCTGATGTCGGCGTCCTGGCGGCGCAGCGTCACCGTTTCCCGGTGACGCTCGGTGACGCGGACCCGCCGCATGTGGATTTCCTCGCGGAGGACGAGCCGGCGTTCGATGACGACGACGGCCTCCTCCTCCACGACCGGAATGATCGTGAGGTCACCGTCCTTGCGGATGGGCGGCACGCGATCGACCACCCGGCCGACGGCCACGCGCTCGATGGCGACCCGCTCATGGATCAGCTCCTCGTCCACCAGCCGCTCGTTTTCGTGGGTGGTGACGGAGACCCGGACCGTATCGCCGGCGGTGTCGCGGCGTGTGACCACCGCGTCCTCGGCGTGCAGAGGCACCACCGGGTCGCGGGGCGGGGTTGGGGCGGACGACATGCAAAGGCCTTGTCAAACGATGATGAGGATGTCTCGCGGAGGCTGGCACCGCCCTGACACTGGAGTCTGTTGGCGCCGGAGTCCGTTCGCTCCACGGCGAACCGGTCGACAGCCGCATGAGAAGGAACAGCCTCCGATCCGGGAAGTTGGCCGCTCCGGCGAATCCAATTCCGGTGACCGGCTATGCACATCCGCACCGATGCCGACCGCGGTGAAAACAGGTTGTTTCCCGTACTACCGGTTCGCCTCCCTGCCCGCCTTCCCGCCTGATGACCGATCCACCCCTTCCGGAGACAGTGTCTGGGCAAGATTTTGAACGTGGCCGCCGATGTGCGTCAGGACGGTTCTGATGCGGGGCGTGTGGCGGTTGTCGCGATGCACGACGAGCCAGATCGCGGCGCCCGGAGGCGGCGATGGCGGCGTCAGGCGCGTCAGGCCGTTTTCCCGATCGGCGCGGAACCGCGCCAGACAGGCCAGCCCACCGCCCTGCGCGGCGGCCATCACCGCGGCCTCGTGGCTGTTGGTCAGCATCGCGACACGGGCGCGGGGAGCCAGGTCGGCCAGCCAGCTGGTCTGCGCCGCCTCCTGGATGTCGTCGGTCTGGGTGATCAGATGGTGCCCCGGACAACCGGCCTGATAGTCCGGCTCACCCTGGCGATCCAGGTAGGCCGGTCCCGCATAGAGGCCGAAGTCCAGGCTGCCGATCTTCCGGACGATCAGGTCGTGCTGTTCCGAGCGGGTCAGGCGGACGGAGATGTCCGCTTCGCGCATGGCGAGGCTGAGTTCGCGGGGGTTGGAGATCAGCTCGACCATCATCTCGGGATGGTCCGCGTGCAGCGCCGCGACGCAGGGCGCCAGGATCTGGCTGGCGACGGTTTCGGCGCAGGTGACGCGGACCAGACCGGCCAGACGGGTGTCGCGTCCCCCGACGTTGCGTTCCAGGGTGAGCGCCTCCGCTTCGAGCCGCTCCGCCTGGACACGGACCTCCTCGCCGGCCAGCGTCGGCAGATACCCGTCCGGCGTGCGGTTCAGCAGCCGGACGCCGAGGCTCGCCTCCAGCGAGGCCAGCCGGCGGCCGACCGTCGATTGGGCGACCCGCAGGTCCCGTGCCGCCGCCGAAAGGCTGCCGGTGCGCGCCAGGGCCAGAAAGAACCTCAGGTCGTCCCAATCGAGCATGGACCCACCGCCAGGCGTGTTCGCCGTCCCGCCCGCCGGTGCCGGACGCGCGCCGCGGCGAGGGGAACCGCTTGCGGTGATCGGCCCGGCCTTCTCCGGCCGGGGTGGCCACCGCACAACCGCATCAACCGCTCAGCGGGCCATCCGGCACCGGCTGGCCCCCGGCCGGGATAACGCGCTCCCTGTTCGCCGGTCTTCCGGCACCCGGCGCGACGGGAAGACCGGCGCGACGAGAAGAAAGGACGCTGCGATGCCCAAGCCGCCCTCCCGGACCGACGGGGAAAAGAGACATCCGGACGCCGTTCGGACGCTGCGGTGCCGGACCGTCGCCGAGGATCGCTTCCAGCAACGGAACCACATCCGCGATCTTCCGGACGGCCCGCCGGTCGGGAGCGGCGGCACCCCGACCCCCTCGGAGGCGCTGTTGGCCGCCCTCGGCTCCTGTCTGTCCGCGGGCATCCACGCCGACGCCGTCGCGCGCCACATCCCGGTGCACCGGCTGGAGCTGGTGGTCGAGGCGGAGATCGACAGCACGGACGGATGGACCCTTGGCAACGCCGAACCGGGGCCGATCGGCTTCGAGGCGATCCGCGTGACCGTCCACCTGGACGCCGATGCCCCGCGCGACGTGCTGGCCGCTCTGGTCAGGCACGCGACGCTGTGGTCGCCGGTCGCCAACACCCTGCACAACCCCGTGCATCTGGACATCGCCCTGGCCGACGGCGCCCTGGCCGACGACGCCCTGGCCGACGACGCCCCCGACACGCGTCCGGCCTGAACGTCTTCGGGCTTGAGCTTCCGGGGCCGTCAGGGGGTGGCGTCGCCGTCCGCTGCGTCGTCCGCCAACGCATTCCGCACAGCCGCCGCGAGATCCGGCGGGGCGATCGGCTTGTGCAGCAGGGAGAAGCCGCTGCGGCTGGCCTCCCGGATGCGTTCCGGCGAGGTGTCGCCGGTCAGGATGATCCCCGGCACGGCGAGTCCGAAAGCGTCCCTCAGATGCCTGATGGCATCCGCCCCGGTTTCCGCACCGGCGAGACGGTAGTCGGCGATGACCAGATCGGGCGGGCGCTGCCGGGTGAACAGCACCAATGCCGCCGCCCGGTCCACCGCGCCGAACACGTCGAACTCATACCGTTCGAGATACTGCCGGATGCTGTCGAGCACCACGGGGTCGTCGTCGATCACCAGCACACGCCGCCCGGCGCCGTCGAGCGGCGGTTCGGTGGCGGCCTCCTCCATCGCTTCGGCGTCGTCGGCGAGGGGAACGACGATTTCGAAGACCGATCCCCGGCCCGGATCCGATCGCACGCCGATCGGGTGGTGGAGCAGAAGGGCGAGACGGTCCACGATCGACAGGCCGAGGCCAAGCCCCTGGCGGCGGTCGCGGCCGAGATTGCCGACCTGATGGAACTCCTCGAAGATCGCCTTGAGCTGCCCTTCGGGGATTCCCCGCCCGGTGTCCCAGACCTGGACGCGCACCGCGCCGCCGGCACGGCGGCATCCGATGAGGATGCGCCCGCGGTCCGTGTACTTCACGGCGTTGGCGAGGAGGTTCTGGAGGATGCGGCCCAGCAGCTTCGGGTCGCTGCGGACGGTGACGCCGGTGTCGACCGAACGCAGCGTCAGCCCCGCGGCGTCGGCGAGCGGCCCGAACTCCTCGACCAGGCGGCCGATCAGCGTGCGCAGCCGGAACGGCTTCGCCTGGACGTCGACCACGCCGGCGTCCAGACGCGACACGTGCAGGATCTCCTCCAGCATCAGGTGAAGGGCGGTCAGGGTGTTGCCCAGGCTGGTCAGCAGCCGCGCCGAGGCCGGCGGGAGATCCTGGCCGGACAGCAGGTGGTGGAACAGCACCGCGGCCTGCACGGGCTGGCGCAGGTCGTGGCTGGCGGCGGCCAGGAAACGGGTCTTGCCGGCGCTCGCCTGCTCCGCCACCGCCTTGGCGGCGTCCAGCGCCTGCCGGGCGCGGTTGCGTCCGGTCACGTCCTCGATGCCCAGCAGGATGAGCGGGCGCTCCGAGCGGCTCAGCGGGCGGGCGTTGATCTCCAGCGCGCGCGGCCCCTCGGTGTCGTGTCCGGCGGTGATCTCCAGCGCCTCGATGGTGGAGCCGTCGGCGATCATCGCCTTCAGGCGTCTTTCCAGCGCGGCGTCCCGGAACAGCCCGTCGGCCAACGCGCCCATCGGATGCCCCAGCGTCGCCTCCGGCGTGGTGGCGAACATGCGGTAGTAAGCCTGGCTGGCGGCCGCCACCGTCAGGCCGGCGTCGAGCACCAGCAGGGCCTCGCGCACGGTGTCGACGATGGATTCGGCGAAGTCGCGGGCGGTCCGCACCGCATCCTGGATGGCCGCCCGCTCCATGGCGAGGCCCAGGATGGTGGCGACGGCCTGCACGAACTCCACGTCGTCGTCGTCGAACCGGTTCGGCTGACGGCTGTACAGCGCCAGGACGGCCGGCGCCGTCGTGCCGTCGCCGCCGAAGGCGACGCCGACGCCGCTGGCGATTCCGGGGGCGGGTGGACCGCCGGACACCCGCCGGTCGGTGGCGAAATCGCCGACGACGAGAGGCTGGCCGGACCGGAGGATCTGGCCGAGGTGCGACGAGGGATCGCCCGGCACCTCCCCGCGGGGCGCGGTCCCGGACTGGTCCCAGCCGCAGCCCTCCAGCATCCTCAACGTCCCGCCACCCCCCGAGGTGACGAAGATGCCGACGCTGTCGGCGCCGAACGTTCCGGCGATCAGGCTGCAAGCCGCCTGCAGCAGGGCGCCCATGGCCTCGTCGCCCAACGCCTTGCGGCCCAGGTCGGCGACCAGCTTCTGCTGCCGGACCCGCCCGGCGAGGATGGCGGCGGTGCGCTTCAGCGCCGTGACGTCGCTGAAGGTGATGACCGTCCCCTCGATCCGGTTGTCCTGCGTGCGGTAGGGATGGACCCGGCGCAGCAGCGTGTTGCCGCTCTCGGTCCGCACCTCGCGTTCCAGGGGCGACAGGGTGTCGAGGACCTTGCGGACATCGTCCATCAGTTCCGGATCGTTGAAATGGCGCGACACGTCGGTGATCGGCCGCCCGATGTCCGTCGGGATGAGCGAGAACAGGCGCGTCGCCGGGGCCGTGAAGCGCTTGATCCGCAGATCGGGCGACAGGAACAGCGTGGCGATGTCGGTGCTGGTCAGCAGGTTGGTCAGGTCGTTGGTCGCCGATTCCAGCTCGTCGACCTTCTCGTGGAGCTGGCTGTTGAGCGTGCCGAGTTCCTCGTTCAGCGACTGCAGCTCCTCCTTCGAGGTCTCCATCTCCTCGTTGGAGGATTGCAGCTCCTCGTTGATCGACAGGATCTCCTCGTTGGCCACGCGCAGGGCCTCGTTCGACGCCTCCAACTCCAGAATGGTGGCGCTCAGGTCCTCGCGGGTCACCCTCAGCTCGTGTTCGAGCTGCTCGACGACGGAGGCTTCGACGGACGCCTGCAGGTCGTCGGCGCCCCCGCCGCCGGCCGGGGATGCCGGCTCCATCACCGCGTCCCGGACGAAGGTGACCAGCAGCAGGTCCTCCCGCGCCTGCGGCGGGCGGACCGGGGCCACGGTGACGGTGAGCAGGGACAGCACGCCGCCCCGCGTCTGCCGGACCCTGCTGACGGTCACCCGCTGCCCCGACTCCAGGGCGCGCTTCACGGCGCCGCGCACCTTCAGGCGCAGGTCGCCGCGCATCATGGCCATCAGGTCCTGCGGCATCTCCCCGGTCGGCAGGTCGAGGAAATCGCTGGTCGGGCCGTACAGGTAGAGGATGCGGTGCTGCTGGTCGATCAGCACGGCCGCGGGCGCATAGGCGAGCAGCAGCGCGTGCCGGGTGATCTCGGCCGGGCTGACCCGCGCCGTGACGGGCGGCACCGGGATCGTCCCCAACGACACGCCGGCGGGTCGCGGCAGGGCCGGGCTGTACCGGCGGCCGTTGCCGAGCTTGCGGTACAGGCGCCATTTCTTGGACAGCGGCGCGAACAGGTCGGTGCGGTGACCGATGGTCTCGGCCGATCCCAGGAACAGGCCGCCGCCGTCGTCCAGGCCGAAATGAAACAGGTCGAGGATCGACCGCTGGACCTTCGGGTCGATGTAGATCAGGACGTTGCGGCAACTGATCAGGTCGAGATTGGAAAAGGGCGGGTCGCTGATCATGTTCTGAACGGCGAAGGTGACCGTTTCCCGCAGCGTCCGGTTGACCTTGTAACCGGCATCGACGCGGGTGAAGAAGCGGGCCAGCCGTTCCGCCGAGACATCGACCGCGATGGTTTCCGGGTAGACGCCGGTTCGTGCGACGTCCAGCGCGTGCACGTCGATGTCGGTGCCGAACACCTTGACGTCGCAGGATCGGTTCGCCGCCACGCAGGCTTCCATCAGAAGCATGGCGATGGAGTAGACCTCCTCGCCGGTGGCGCAGCCGGGGACCCAGACCCGGATCGGCCGGTCGGAGCCGCGGCTTCGCACCAGCGGGCCGAAAATGACCTCGTTGAGGACGTCGAAGGCTTCCGGATCGCGGAAGAAGCGGGTCACGCTGATCAGGATGTCGCGCGACAGCTGCTCGACCTCGCCGGGATGGGTTCCCAGGAACTCGCGGTAGTGGCGCATGCTGTCGATCTGGTGGATGCCCATGCGCCGTTCGATGCGGCGCACCAGCGTGCGCGTCTTGTAGGCCCGGTAGTCGTGGCGGCTCCGCGCCCGCATCAGTTCGAGAATGTGGTCGAAGTCCTCCCCGTCGGATTGGGGGACTTCGGATCGGGAATCGTCGTCGTCCCCGCCGCCGTCGCGGACGTAGGGCTGGCGGACGTAGCGGAGCAGCGCCTCGGCCATCCGCTCCGGAGGCAGCACGTAATCGGCCAGACCGGTCGCGATCGCGCTGCTCGGCATGCCCTCGAACGCCGCCGTCGCGGGGTCCTGGACGACGACCAGCCCGCCGCACTCCTTGACCGCCTTCAACCCGGTCGTGCCGTCGGCCCCCGACCCGGACAGCACGACGCAGATGGCGCCCTGCGTCCACTCGGAGGCCAGGGACCGGAAGAAGACGTCGATCGGCAGCGCGGCCGCTTCGTTCGCCGCCGTGCCGAGGGCGAAGCGCCCCCGTGTCATGGACAGCATCCGGCCCGCCGGAGCGACGTAGATGTGGTCCGCCTCGACCGGCATTCCGTCCTCGGCCGTGCGGACCGGCAACGGCGTGGCCTTTTCCAGCAGATCGACCATCAACCGTTCGTTGTTCGGCGTGCGGTGCTGAAGGACGACCAGGGCAAGCCCGCTCGCCTCCGGGACGGCCTGCAGCAGGGCGGTGATGGCTTTCAACCCGCCCGCCGACGCGCCGATCCCGACGACGGCGACCGGTCCGCCCGAACGCGTGACCGGCGTGGCTTTCCCAGGACCGGTTTGCGCGTCGTCCTGCCCGGTGAGGTCGCTGGGAGCGGTCATCATGTCCTCAAGTCCGCCGAACGGGACCCGCGCCCCAAGACCTCGGCATTGTGCGTTTCCAGCTTGCGATTCGAACGGCGCATTGATCAGCTGTCGGTATCCAAGCCGGCGGGGGCCGTCGACAAACGAGTCAAAAGAGCCGGCATCGCAGGGACGTTGGAATTCAGCGCGTCTTCGCTAGGAAAGTCAACAAGCGTACGTCGTATTTCAGAGGTGCCGCTCGACTTTCATGGGAATCATTTCCCGATCCGCGAAGCGTCGACGAGACGCCCAATGGTTGCGAAGATTCCCGAGGAGTGTCCTGCGCCGACGGGACGTTTTTTTCCTGAACCGGAAGGGCGATCACCAGCCCTGGCCTCGATGGACACTTGGCATGCCGCCGTTGCTCCCGACCGGTACGGTGATGCGACCGGCTGTGGCTATGGTGCGCGATCCGTGGTGCGCGATCCGTCTTGGGCCTTGGCCGGCGCGGCGATGGGGAGGCGGTGGAAATCGACTGTCGCCGTTATGGGGTGCCTCTCAGGCTTTTGAGCGATTTGGGCGGACGGCCGCGCCGGCGAGGCGCTTCCGGTGCGGGAAGCGGCCGGTCTTCCAGAAGGCCCTGGGCGACGGCCTGCGCCAGCAGGTTCTGCACCGACGAGACCGACCAGCGCGTTTCCCCGCGGGGCGTCCGGCAACGCAGCTCTTCAAGATGCCGGGCAATGTTGGTCAGGGTTGGGTTGTCCAGCGTCCTCACCGCCGAGGCGACCAGGGTGACGAGATCGTCGCTGTCCCGCCGCCGCGGCGTACGTTCCAGCACCCGGTCGTCCACGAACCCGTCGCGCGCGAGGCGACGCACGGCGCGCGCCAGGGCCGCTCCGGTCCAAGGGCCGCCGTCGGGACGCCGTGAGCCATTTCTGGCCAGGCTGCGGGCCACGGTCGCCCAGGAATAGGCGGGGCGCATCGCGCGGACGTGAGGCAGGATGTCGTCGGCCACCCGCAGCACATCGGCGTCGCGTCGCGCCTCGCGGGCGTCGTTGACGGCGCGCACCGCCGACGCGGACCGGAAGCGCAGGCCTGGATTGCCGCCGATCCGCCCACGCTCCCTGGCCGCCTTCAGCCCGGCCTTGGTGCGCTCGCGAATGAGCGCGCGTTCGAACTCGGCCACCGCGCCGAGGATCTGCAAGGTGAAGCGGCCTTGCGGGCTGGTGGTGTCGATGGGATCGCCCAGCGAGCGGAAGCCCGCCCCTTGGGTGTCGAGGGCCTCGATGATCTCCAGAAGGTGGGCGAGCGAGCGGGCCAGCCGGTCGATGCGCACGACGACCAGCACGTCGCCGGCGCGGCAGCGCGCGATGGCACGCTTCAGCTCCGGGCGTGACCGGTCGCCGCCGGACCCATGCTCCCGGTGGATCGTCGAGCAGCCGGCCGCCTTCAGAGCGTCGAGCTGCGGGTCGGTGGTCTGCTCGTCGGTCGACACGCGGGCGTACCCGATCAGCGCCATGGCTTCGTCTCCGGTGACCGGCGCCTTTCGAACGGGAAGAGCGCCCTTGCCGGATCATTTTACCAAAAAAGCAGACGGTACCTAACGGTCGTTTGGTAAAATATATAGGCGTCGTGGGCCGCCGTGCGCCCCGCTGATGGACCGGAACTGTCAGCCGGCACGAGACAAGATGCCAAGCGGCGCCGGCCTCCTCGACCGGCGGGACATCAGGCAAAGAACGGCCCTCGGGCTGAGCGCGTCTTGATCTGTCTTCCTGGAAGAATGTCGGCTTTTCAACGACATGAGGCGCTTCCCCGCGCCCCGACGGGGAGCTTTTCGCATGAACCGCCCGCATTTCGCACGATCCGGTCTGCAAAACGGGGGCAGGCAGGGTGTCGAACCCCCTGGAATCCGGCTTTTCGCACGAACCACCCGACGGCGACAGCCGAAATGGGAGGGCTTTGCGCGGCAGGCCTCCCGCAAACCAGCTTGCGAAATGGCATCCCGCACTCGGAAGTGAACGGCTGGATGACTATCATCACCGTGTGACCGACCCAGCGCCCTGGATGGTTGCCTGCTTCAAAGATTGATGGCTGCCGAGGACAGCAAGATCGATGCGGCCGGATGCGCCTTCGCTGCCGCTCTCGACCGGCTCAAGCGCTGACAGACCCTGAACTGAATCACCTGACAACGACCTCCGCTCTTGAAGCCAATGCGGCGGATCCACGCCTCGGCAGTCCTGCGCCGCGTGCGATGGGATGCGGAAGCGATGTCCGGGATGAGCGTCATGATCGCGGCGAAAGCGCAGAAGGCTGCGGCCTGGGCGGGGGGCTTAGCGCGAAGGAGAGGGTGGCGCATCCGTGTCACCGCCGCCGCCCGCCGCGCCTTCGAAATACGCTCCGGCAATATCGATTGCGCCCATTCCTCACCGCACGAGGCGTCGATCCATCCAAAGGACTTAAGTTGTCCTAAAGTGATGGTTCTGATGAAGGCCTCCATATGGAATGGATATCAATAGAACTGGCGTTTTTTATGAGGAGTAGGAGTTATTCCTTATTAGGAACTTGCGGGAATATGCCTTGGGAATTCATGTCATAGGAAGTCGCACGCTTTGCCATATACGCGGGCGGGGCGCCCGGTCATCCCAACGATCACAACAAAATTTACGGAGAGTTTCCCTTGAACGAAGTCATCATCGCGGACGCTGGGCTTGAGGATCTCGACGGGCTGCTCAGCCACCGCCGTCCCGACGTTCAGGTTACGCTCGTCTCCGCCACCGACGATGGCCATGCCGTGCTGGCCGCCGCCCTCGCCGCCCGTCCGTCCGTCCTGCATCTGGTCGCCCATGGCGAGCCGGGACGGGTCCTGCTGGGCGCCCAGCCGCTGGACGCGCGGTCGCTGCTCGACCGCTCCTGGCCGGACGCGCGCGGCACCGAGATCCACCTCCACGCCTGCCACGCCGGCGCGGGCGCCGAGGGCCGCCTTCTCCTCGACCGGCTGGCCGCCGCCACGGGCGCCGCGGTCGCGGCCTCCTCGGGTCCCGTCGGTCCGGCGGCGCGCGGCGCCTCCTGGAAGCTCGACGTGCGCACCGCGCCGGTGTTCACCCCCTCCCCCTTCGCCGGGGTCGAGGGCGCCGGCGCGCGCGGCTGGGCTCATGAACTGGCCGTGACCGGCACCCCGACCGACGGCAACGACACGCTGACCAGCGATGACGCCGCGGACAACATCGCTGGCGGCGCGGGCAACGATATCCTGATCGGCAACGGCGGCAACGACACGCTGATCGGCGGCATCGGCCACGACACCATGGACGGCGGCGCGGGGGCCGACGTGTTCGACGGCGGCGACGGCTTCGACGTCGTCACCTACGAGAACGCCACCTCCGGCATGGTCATCGACATCGGCAACCCGGCGAACAGCACGGGCGACGCCGCCGGTGACACCTTCACCGGCATCGAGCGCTGGATCGGCTCCAACTACGCCGACACCATGGTGGCCGGCAACGACCCCGTGTGGTTCTGGGGGCACGCGGGCGACGACGTGGAGATCGGCGGCGCCGGCAACGACACGATGGAGAGCGGCGACGGCAACGACACCGTCTATGGCGGCGCCGGTGACGACCAGATCTACAGCCGCGCCGACAACGACGTGCTCTACGGCGAGGACGGCAACGATCTGATCTATGGCGGCTGGGGCAACGACATGCTCGACGGCGGCGCCGGCAACGACACCCTGTTCGGTGAAGGGGACGCCGACACCATCAACGGCGGCGATGGCGACGACAGCCTGGACGGCGGCCAGGGCAACGATCTGATGAACGGCGGCGCCGGCAACGACACGCTGATCGGCGGCATCGGCCACGACACCATGGAGGGCGGCGCCGGTGCCGACGTGTTCGACGGCGGCGACGGCTTCGACGAGGTGACCTACGCCAACGCCACCTCGGGCGTCGTGCTGGATCTGCGCAATCCGGCGAACAGCACCGGCGACGCCGCGGGCGACACCTTCACCAACATCGAGCGCTGGATCGGCAGCGAGTTCGACGACCGGCTGGTCGGCAACGACGACGGCGTCTGGTTCTGGGGCCATGGCGGCAACGATGTCGAGATCGGCGGCGCCGGCAACGACACGATGGAAAGCGGTATCGGCAACGACACGATCTACGGCGGCGGCGGCGACGACCGGGCCTTCGGACGGGCCGACGACGACATGCTGTACGGCGAGGCCGGCAACGACCTGCTGGCCGGCGGCGGCGGCAACGACATGCTCGACGGCGGCACCGGCAACGACACGCTGATCGGCGACTGGGGCGTCGACACGATGATCGGCGGCGACGGCGACGACGTCTTCTACAGCGGCGCGCACGACCCCCTGCCGGAGGCCGACATCATCCAGGGCGGTGCCGGCAACGACACCTTCATCATCGCCGCGCAGAGCGACGCCGGCACGGTCTCCTACGACGGCGGCGACGGC
>PJTO01000533.1_pt1 | contig 12968 bp, 12 predicted proteins | sample 1512101 | NCBI WGS metagenome assembly PJTO01 (sample SAMN08177690, study PRJNA422409) | Soil metagenome, whole genome shotgun sequencing project.
CTGCATGCGGTCTCTCCTCCATTCTTGAGGCTCGGCACCAGCCAGCCTGGTGCAACCCTCGAACGCAGAATGCAGCAGGAGAGGCCACTTACCCAGTCAGCTCAGGCGAACATGGGGTCTAAAGCGGTCCAGCATTCACCTTCTGCGTGATCAACGAGCCTAACCGCCGACGCAAGCAATGCCCATTGAGGCAGACGCTCCTGCAGTCCCGGTTCGTCCAACGAGCCCACAACATCTGCTCCCAACGCAGGCGGGCTAAGGCATGAACGAACGGCAACTTAGACACGATCGGGCGGCGAGAGGAGACGTTCCGGATCGTCCAACACAACAGTCGTGAACGGACTCCTGCAAATCGTAGGCCCCTACTCTGCTCGGATGACAAAAAGTCGCTGAGCTCAGCAGCCTTCGGTGAAGCGTCTCGCCCGTTGAGATATTACCTCTGCGGAGTTCGCTTTGCCTTGGGTGATATCGGGCGGGCACTGATTACAGCTTTCAAACTCTCGATGGTTATCACGGTCGACCGCCCTACCTTCGCTGCCTCGAGTTCGCCGGAAGCGATGCGAAGGTAAATCTTCGATCGGCTGAGGCCAGTCATGCGCACCCATCCAGTATCCGGACGCTAATCGGATCGAACTGCCCGAAGGAGCGCATCTCTCGTTCGGCGTTTTTACCCATGTCCTCACCCTTCCATGAAGATGACGCTATTTTCCACCACGCCCTCGCTCTCGCATGAACTTCCGATCACTGTTCAAGAACGCCTCGAGCATCGCCGGCACGAGTGCTGTCACCGGTTCTTCACGGCCATAGGCGGCAGCGTACATCCTGGCGTAATCGTCCAGTGCCTGGGCAAGTTCAGGCAAAATGTGAATCGATAGCTTCACAGGCGAGCGATTCGGCAATGCAGGAAGTTTCAGTTCGGTCATTATCGGGACTCCTGAGGGCGCCATGGGGGAAGAATAAGATCGCGATGAACGACGAGACGCACGTCGGCCCCTGGCCGGATCGTAATCGTCGGCTGGATCTGGAGGCTGCGTGACACAAGCTGATCGCCTGCCCGCGATACGCTCTGCTGTGTCGACTGCCGAATGGCCCGAACAAGATCACTTTCGCCGGTGAACGTGAGCTCTGAGCCGATCCCGAGCAAGGTGGAAATCGCTGCACCTTTGACGATTTGCCATGTGTGCGCGTCGACCTGATCCTCAAGGCCCGCGTATCCGGAGACATCGCTCGCCGGCACATTATCGAGGCGGATGGAGCTGCCATCGGGCATCACGATCCGCTGCCAGACGATCAATGCCCGCCTCTGCCCGAAGGCAACGAGACTGTCGTAGCTGCCGATCAGCCGCGCGCCCTGCGGTATAAGCAGGACGTGTCCGGTGGCACTGTCAAAGACCCGCTGGGTCACCTGCGCAATGACCATGCCCGGAAGGTCCGAGCGCAATCCGGTGATCAGGCTTGCGGGTATGACGCTTCCTGCCGAGAGCATGGTGGCAGAGGCGGCCTGAACCATGGCATGCGGCTCGACGTCGCTGCTGGAATTCGCCCCGGCGACGAAGTCAGCCTTGCGCTGCTGCGCATTGGGATCAGCGGCAAAATCGATCGCCATTTTCGATCCCGTCACCTCGGGCACCCCTGCGACCGCCGACGCTTCCGCATTTCCAGAAGGATTTACAGGTGATCTCGACGAGGATTGCACGGCGGAGAAAAACAGGCCTGAGGTCCGTGCCGCGAGCCGTTCCTCTTCCGCAGGATCGGTAATGCCGGCCTGGACTGGTTTCGCCTTAGTTTCCGGCGGCTCTAAGGTTTGGAACCCTTCTCGCTGCTTCTCCAGGATCGGGCGACCGAGATCGCCAGGCAGCGGCGGGCCCAACTTGGGAACCCCGTCATAGCTCTGGGGTAGACCGGCGAGAACATCCGGCGCCCCTTTCACCGTCTGACCCCCATCATCCGAATGCCCAGCCAGATGCAAATCGACACCTTGCAACGCAAACCAGGCGATCCCCGCGATTGCCAGTCCCCCCACCCCGGCAATGCCAATGATCACTTCGCGCTTGAAACGGGAGGCGACGGGCGGCCTTGCTCGTAAAGCAAGGCTTTCTGGCTCCTGCTTCGCAGGAGCTAGCGCAGCACCGGAATGCGACCGGTCAGCTTCGGGAGCGATTGGGCGTGCGAACGGAGGCGATTGGCGATCCGCATTTTCAGCCGCGTTCTCGGAGTTGCTCATTTGCCCCTCCTGCTCTCAGCGCCTTCCGCGACCCGCTCGATACGAACGACCTGTTGATTCTTTGCGCCGAGGCGAAGCTCGGCGGCATTGAACATGCGATCGACCACATAGAAGCGACCACTAAGCCGGTAGTTCACCAGCTCAGCCGCACCTTTGCCATCGACCAGAAACAGCGGCGGCGCTTCATCGAGCGCGATGCTGGCAGGCAGCTGGATGAAGGTCTGCTGGCCATCATCAAATGCGCGAAGCGGTCGCCATGTCGGCCGGTCGCCAGCGATCACGTAATTGAAATTGAGCTTTTCCGGCGCCAGGCCCGCCGCAATCGGCCTAGCGGCCTCGGCGGCTGCACTCGCACGCGTCAGCGCCACGAGTTCATCCTCGGGATAAGTCCACGACATGGCCGACAGGGCCGCCCCCGCCGCGCTCGACAACGTCAAATGGTAACTACGGCGGTCAGTCGTCACCACGAGGTTGGTCACGAGCCCGGGGGCAAACGGCTTGATCAGAATATGCGTCCGCTTGGCCTCGCCCTGCCCGCTCGTCGTATCGCCGATCGCCCACCGCGCGGTATCCCCGCTTGCGACCGCGACCAGCGCTTCGCCGGGCTGTAGCGCGACATCGGTTACGCGGTCGGGCGCGGTCGCGATGTGATAAAGGGCGCCCTCGGAAAAGGCTTGAACCTGGACGGCGTTGAGGAAACGGCCTGCCGCCGGCTCGATCGTGGCCGCGTGGTTGGCCCGCTCGATCACGGACACCCTGCCCTCTCGCGGAGGAGCGGCCCGTGCCGCACCGCCCAATGCTGACAAAAACAATACGGCGGCGATGCTCGCAGGTCTCATTGGCAAACCGATCATGGCAAAATCTCCTGCTGCGAACTGGAAATCGGCACTGCGGAAAGCGCCCTCGCTGGTGCCGGCACGGGGTTCGAGTTCACCGGCACATCGAGCTCGCGGCTCCAGTCCACCGCATCGACATAGATCCCGAGCGGGTTGCGACGGAGAACATCAGCGCTTCGTGGCGGCCGAGCGACGGTCGTGAGGATCGCCGTCCAGTTTGCGACATCAGCTTTAGCGCCGCGCTCGTATTCGGTTTCCGTCCACTTGACCTGAAACGATGTGTCGGAAGCCCGCACCACACTCGTCACCTGGACGGAAACTGTTCGCTCGCCGATCTGGGCGAAGGGATCGACGTCGTGGGCATAGCCATCAAGGAACTGGGCACCGCGCCGGGTGACAAAGTCGTAGGCTGAAAGCCAATCCCGCCGCATCAACACCGGGTCCAGCGAGACCGACCGGACGCTTTCCACGAAGCGGGAGAGATGCCAGGCAATCTGGGGATCGGTCGGCACGTAGCTTCGCTCGGCTTTGCTGACTGCACGCGCTTCGCCGAGCCTATCGACTTCGACCACATAGGGGACGACCCGGCTCTGCAGCGACTGCCACACGACAGCGCATGCCATTCCGCCGGACAGCCCCAAGAGGCCAAGCGCGATGAGTCGCCAGTTACGAGCCTGGACCCGAGCCGAACCGATACGTTCGTCCCAGACTTGCCCGGCACGCTGGAATGGCGTCTCCGGTTCGGGCGTTCGCCCATACCGTTGGACAGCTCGCTTGAATGCCATTGCTCAATCCTCCTTTTCCTTGATATCGGGATTTGCCGAAGCACCCCCACGTTCACCTTCCTTCAAGGTTTGGACGGCGACAGCGCGGTGATGTCTGACGTCCTGTTTGCGGCGCAAATCGCGTGCCCAACCCGGAGCTCCGCCCGCAGGCGGCTCTGTCGATGTCTGGCCACCTTCGCCGCCTTCGAACGCCGCGCGCGCAGCACTACGCCCCCGCTCGGCGGCTTCGCCGATCCCGAAAGCGCGATTTCCTTTCTGCCGGGTGGCACCGCCCGCCGCGCGTGCCAATCCGGCGAACCCGGAGGACGCATTTTGCGAGCCGGAGGCAGCCTGCCCCATTTTCCAGGATGTGGATGCGGCAGTACCCATGCTTGTTCCGGCCCGGACCGCACCGATGGCCGCGCCGCTGGCGAGGCGCGCGGCACCGGCAGCTCCGCCCGCGCCCATGGCGATGATGCCGGCGGCCCCGACACCAGTGCCCAGCGCAGCTCCGGCCCCAAGCTGCGGCGCCCCGGCAGCAAGGCCAGAGGCAATCGAGGGGCCGAATATGCCGAGCCCGAACAGTGCCAAGCTTGCCAGTACCAAGCTCAACGCCTGGACGATGTCGGGTTCTTGCCCCTTTAACGAGACGGTGAACTCTTCGAAGAAGTTCGAAGAGATGCCGACAATGACGGCCAGCACCATGACCTTGATCCCGGAACTGACGACGTTCCCAAGAACCCGTTCGGCAAGGAACGCGGTACGGTTCCAAAACGCAAAGGGTACGAGAATGAAGCCTGCAAGGCTCGTCAGCTTGAACTCGAGGATCGTGACGAAAATCTGCACGGCGAGGACGAAGAAGGCGAGAATCACCAGCAGCCAGGCGAGGAGCAGAATGACGATCACCAGAAAGTTGTTGAGCAGGCCAGTGATGCTCACGAGTTTCGCCGCTTGCTGGAGCAAGGGCCAGGCCGCCGAGAACCCCGTCCCCGCGAGTCTTCCCGGTTTCAAGAGATCGGCCGACGTGAGCGTGCCGCCGCCCGCGGTGAGCCCGGCCTGCGAAAATGAACGGAACACGATGTCGCCAAGGACCGCGAAGTTACCCAGGATGAAGGCGAATGCGCCAACATAGAGAATCTTGCGGATGAACCGTCCGAGCACATTGTCTTCGCCGCCGAGCGACCAGAACAGGCCGGCAAGGGTCATGTCGATCCCGATCAGTGTTGCGGTTAGGAAATGCACGTCGCCGCCAAGAAGGCCAAAGCCGCTGTCGATATAGGCGATGAACGCAGTCATGAAGCGATCGATGACACTGAGGTCAGTCATGGCGCTGGACACCTTTGCAGGACTGAACGAAGCGGACTGAGATGGTGTCGCGGGACGCGGCCAGGGGCGCGGAAGAACCGCGTCCCGCGACGCGGTGACGGGAGGGAGTTCCGCCACCGCAGCTCGTGATCTGGGTTGAAGCAGGCCCACCTGCCGGAAAGGCTAGTTTGGCGTGTAGCCCGTGCCGTTACCCAGAAACTTCGTGGTCGCGGCGTCCGCGTCACTGGTCGCCTGCGCGCGGCTTGCTCGGGCCAGTGCGTCCGCGCGGTACTGCGCTGCCAAGAGCTGCTGGATCTGGAATTGCTGCTTGGCCGTCAGGGCAAGCAGCTGGTTGGTGGCCTGGGCCGCCTGCAACGAGCCCTCCGCGCCCTGGCTCCGATCAATCAGTGCCGCGAGGGCAGCGGTATCAGCCTGTACGTTCTCGACCACCTGTGCTTGTACGGACATGGTGTGCTCGAATGCGCTCATCTCATTGTCGAGCCGGTTGCGGGCGGCCGTCACCTGCGCATTCAGTGAAAGCGCGCTGCCCCCCATCGGATAGAGCTGGCGGAACTGCTGGTTGAGGGTCGAGACCTGGAAGCGTACGCCTTGTGCCTGCCCCATCAACACATCGATCTGCTGAAGGGTCCGCGTAATCTCCTGAAGCTCAGGAAAACCGATCGTCGTCAGGTTCTTCGCTTCGTTGATCAGGCTTTGGGCCTCGTTCTGCAACGACCGGATCTGATTATTGACCGACTGCAGCGTGCGGGCGGCCGTAAGCAGGTTCTGGCTGTAGTTGGTAGGGTCGTAGACCACCAGCGCGCGAGCCGGGTTGGCCGGAAAGCTCGTACCGGCGAATGTGGCGCCGGCGAAAGCCAGCCCAAATCCAGCGGAAGCGAGCAGCGAAATAGGCGACTTTCCATTCTCCTTCATAGGTCGTCTCCAAACAGGTCGAGGTTGGATTGGGGAGAGGAGTGCGGTTCCTCCGGCGTGACGAGGTCTGCCGCCCAGGGCACCTTGCTCACGGCCAGGAAGCGCCGCAGGAAATCATCGCTGCCGTTCTCGGCGAGAAGCGCATCGATCCGGGCTTGGCTAGCCGGATCCGATGCCCCGCAAATCGCCAGCCCGAGGGGACCGAGGCCGAGTTCGAACAAACGATTGCCCCGCGCTGATTGCAGGTAATAGTCGTGCTTCGGGGTGGCCCGGGCAATGATCTCGATTTGCCGCTCGTTGAGCCCGAAGCGCACGTAGGCGGCGCGTGACTGCGGCTCGATCGCACGGTCGTTCGGCAGCAGGATGCGCTGCGGACAGCTTTCGATGATGGCCGGCGCGATTGTGCTGTCGGCGATATCGGCAAGGCTCTGTGTAGCGAACAGGACCGAGACGTTCTTTTTGCGCAGGGTCTTGAGCCACTCGCGAATCCGCGCAGCGAACAACGGATCGTCGATAAGGCTCCAGGCCTCGTCGAGCACAAGCAGCGTAGGCCGGCCGTCGAAGCGCTGTTCTATCCGGTGGAAGAGGTAAGTGAGAACCGCAGCGATGAGCCCTGCCCTGCTCATCAGCGCCTCGGTCTCGAAGCATTGCACGTCGGCTTCCGCCAGTCGCTCGTGCGCGGCGTCGAGGAGGCCGCCATAGGCTCCTTCGAGCGTGTAGGGCGCAAGAGCCATTCTGAGGGCGTTGGACTGAAGCACGAGCGAAAGCCCGGTCAACGTCCGCTCGGCTTCCGGTGCCCCGGCAAGGTTTGAAAGGGCGGACCAGACCTGATCCTTCACTTCCGGGGTGATGTCCAACAGTTCCCGTGCGATCAGGCTGCAGATCCAGTCGGCCGCCCAGCTGCGCTCGCTAGGATCATCGATATCCTTCAACGGCTGAAAGCTCAGACCACCTTGCGCATCGGCGCCATTTCCCAGCGCGCTGTGGCTGCCGCCCATGGCAAGAACCGCAGCCCGCGCGGAGCGGCCCATGTCGAACATGACGATCCGGGCACCTTCGTACCGGCGGAACTGACAGGCGATCAGCGAGAGCAGGACGGATTTGCCGGCACCGGTCGGGCCAACTACCATCATGTGGCCAACATCACCGACGTGCGTCGATAGCCGGAAAGGCGTCGCCCCCTGCGTCGAGCCGAACAGCAGCGGCGCATCCTTGAGGTGCGGATTGTCCGCCGGGCCGGCCCAGACCGCCGACAGCGGCATCAGGTGCGCGAGATTCAGCGAGTGGACCAGTGGCTGGCGCACATTGGCGTAGACCTGTCCGGGCAAGGAGGAGAACCAGGCCTCGACCGCATTCACGCCTTCGCGCATGCAGGTAAAGCCGAGACCGTTGACCACGCGTTCAATGGCCCGGACCTTTTCCTCCACGCCTTCGCGGTCCGGATCGGCGACGGTGATCGTCGTCGTCAGATAGCCGAAAGAGACGTGGTCGCCGCCGAGCGCCTGCAGGGCCAGATCGGCGTCGGCCACCTTGTTGTCGGCATCGCTGTCGACCAACTGGGCCGGCTGATTGTAGAGGACCTCGCGAAGCAGCGCCGTGACCGACTTGCGCTTGTTGAACCACTGACGACGAAGTTTGGTAAGCACCTTGGTGGCGTCGGCGCGATCGAGCGCGATGAACCGGGTCATCCAGCGATAGGAAAACGGCTGCAGGTTCAGCGCGTCAAGCAACCCGGGCCGGCTGAGGTTGGGAAAACCCAGCAGGGTCAGGGTGCGCAGGTGTAGCCTGCCCAGCCGGGGTTCGAGGCCGCCAACAAACGGCGTGTCAGCGAGGACCGCATCAAGATAGACCGGCGTCTCCGGTACGGTGAGCGTAACCGGGTGGTCGGAAATGCAATCGTGCAGGTAGGTGAGCGTGCCGACGCTATCGAGCGGTTGCACGTCCGGCATGAAGCCTGCGAACATATCCAGCACGCGGTCTGTTTCGGCGAGGAAGCCTGCGAGCGCCGTGCGCCAATCGCGCGGCGTGGTCCGGTCCTGGCCGGTACTCTCGACCAGGGCGCGCCCTGCTGCATCGCTCGCGTCGGCGGGCGGCAGCCAGACCAGAGTGCCACAATAGGCGCTCTCGAAATGCTGGCCTTCGGCCTCGAAAGCAGCCCGGCGCTCGGCATCGATCAGATGCGATGCCGCGTCGGGAAACCGGCCGATGGGATAACCCAGGGCTTCCCGGCGCTGTGCCTCAAAAAACAAGGCCCAGCCCGAGCCGAGGCGGCGCAGGACATTGTTGGCGCGCGCGCAGGTTCCGATGAGTTCGGCCTCCGTCGCGCTTTCCAGGTCCGGGCCCCGGAACGCGAAGCTGCGCTGGAAGCTGCCATCCTTGTTAAGGACTACTCCCGGCGCGACGAGCGCGGCCCATGGCAAATGATCGGCAAGGCGGTCGGGACGGGAGCGATATTCGGCAAGGTTCAACATGCCAGATATCCTTTCTGGCGAAGGTGCCGCATGAGCACGCCCGCGAAATCGGGATCGCGGCGCGCGGCGAAGGCTGCGAGGCTATGGCCGATCGCCCAGAGCGCTATGCCGACCGACCATTGCTGCAAACCAAACCCGACAGCAGCGCCGAGCGTGCCGTTGAGAATCGCGATCCCGCGCGGTGCCCCGCCCATCAGAATGGGTTGGACGAGGCTCGCGTGGATCGGTGTCTCGAAGCCTTCCAGCCCACTCACGACACCAGGGCTCCGCCGCCGAAGCTGAAGAACGACAGGAAGAACGAGGAGGCGGCGAAGGCTATCGACAGACCGAAGACGATCTGGATGAGCTTACGGAAACCTCCCGCGGTCTCACCGAAGGCGAGGGCGAGACCAGTAGAGATGATGATCAGCACCGCAACGATCTTGGCGACCGGCCCCTGGACTGATTCCAATACCTTCTGCAGTGGGTCTTCCCACGGCATGCCGGAGCCGCTCGCCAGGACCGGAATAGACATCACCGCGGCAAGACCGATCAAGGCGGCGCTGCCGAGGTCACGACCGGAAAAATTGGCTACACGCATGTCATTCTCCTTCAGGTTGAATTTGGGAGGAAATGCTCGCCAGGCGCAGCGCATCGACGACGCGGTACTCCCCGCGCTCGTCGAGCCCCATGACCCGCGCGACCGTGTCGATCCGGCGATCGCTTCCGCGCCCGGCAATGAAGACGATCAGGTCGATGGCCTCAGCGATGAGATGGCGCGGCACGGTGACGACCGCTTCCTGCACAAGCTGTTCGATCCGGTAGAGCGCTGCGCGCGCATTGTTGGCATGGACGGTGGCGATCCCGCCGGGATGGCCGGTGTTCCAGGCCTTCAGCATATCGAGCGCCTCGCCGCCGCGCACTTCGCCGACGATGATGCGATCAGGCCGCAGACGCAGCGTCGAGCGTACCAGGTCGCTCATCGAGACCCGCCCTGCCCGCGTTCGCAGCGCCACGGTGTCGGCGGCCGGAGATTGCAACTCACGGGTATCCTCGATCAGGATCACCCGCTCGTCGAGATTGGCCATCTCGGCGAGAAGCGCATTGGCAAGCGTCGTCTTGCCCGAGCTGGTCCCGCCAACGACGAGGATGTTGGCGCGCTCGACCACCGCCCGAGACAGGAAACCCGCAGCGCCGGGCGTCATGATGCCATCGCGCACGTAGTCCATGAGGCCATGGATTTTCGCCGCGGGTTTGCGGATCGAGAAGCAGGGCGCCATCGCCACCGGCGGCAGCAGGCCTTCGAAGCGCTCCCCTGCCCCGCCACCGTAGGGCGGCAGTTCGGCCGAGACGATCGGCGCGTCGGCATGTACCTCGGCGCGGATGTGCGAGGCGACCAGACGCACAATGCGCTCAACCTGCGAAGCCTCGAAGCGAACATCGGTATCAACGCGCCCCTCGCCCAGAATATCGACGCGCAGCGCTCCGTCAGGATTGACCATGATCTCGACGACGCGCGGATCCTCGAGCGCCGCTCGGATGGCCGGCCCCATGGCCGTGCGCAGCATCGCGCGGCGGCGATCGGCGGAGACCTGATCAGGGGCGTCAGTCATCGCTGCCACCACCAGCGTCATGTGGAGAAAGCGTGCGGGCGCCGCTCGCGAGCTGTCGTCCAACCTGAGCGACGAAGGCTTCGAAGCGGCCGCGCCCGACCGCGCGTGCTGCGGCATCGCTCTCCGGTAGCGGTGCCGTCACCATCAGCTGGTAGCGGACGAACAGCGCGAGACTTTCGAGGACGACGTCGATGTCGCGCCGCGATGCCTCAAGCTCGCGCGATATCCGATCCAGGCGGGGTTTCAGCAGGTCATCGATCTCGCGGGCACCCTTGCGGGATATCCAGCCCTTGAGCGCGTCGTTAACGAGCCGGCTTTTGTTGCCGCGCGTACCTGCCGCGAGACGGTCGAGCGCCACGCTAACATCGCGGTCGAGATAGAGGTTCTGTCGGATCTTCATGATCGTCCTCACAGCCCAAGGATTTGCATGTGGTCGCTCTCATCGAAGGCGAAGCCCCGGGCGACAGGCGTCATCGCCTGCGCCTGCTCCATCGCCCGTTTGTCGGCGGCGACGTCATCGTCATCGGTGGCAGGCACCACCTCCGGGGTCTTGTCCTCTTCGAGCGTGTGACCATGCCCGCCGCCCAATCCCGGTTGCCGCTGCTGCTGCGGACCGCTCTCGTCCTGCGATGCTGGTTCGCCCACAAGTTCAGCCAGGCGAATGTCGGGCAGACCCACGCGCCCGGCCCAATCGTTCGGACGCGGATCCGGGCGGTCGGCATAGGTGCCGCAGCCAAGCGTCGGGGCAGGTAACCGCCGCTCCGCGAAATTCGAGTCTGCATAGTATCGCAGCTTGCGGGCGCGGACCGGCGCCAGCCCGGACAGCAGCACCAGTTCCTCATCCGGCGACAGCTGCATGACCTCGCCGGGCGTCAGGAGCTGGCGGGCGGTTTCCTGACGGCTGACCATGACGTGTGCGAGCCAAGGGGCAAGCCGGTGACCGGCATAGTTGCGCATCGCCCGCTGCTGGGTCGCGGTGCCGAGTGCATCGGAGATGCGCTTGGCAGTACGCTCGTCATTGGTCGCGAAAGCCACGCGGACATGGCAATTGTCGAGGATCGAGTTGTACTCGCCATAGGCCTTCTCGATCTGGTTGAGGCTCTGCGCGATCAGGAATGCCCGAATGCCGTAGCCCGCCATGAACGCGAGGCTGGTCTCGAAGAAGTCCAGACGGCCGAGCGCAGGGAACTCGTCGAGCATCATCAGCAACTGGCGCCGCCGCCCTTCCCCGGATTGATCCAGTCGTTCGGTAAGCCGGCGCCCTATCTGGTTCAGGACCAGGCGCACGAGCGGCTTGGTCCGGCTGATGTCGGAAGGCGGAATGACGAGGTAGAGCGAGCACGGCTGCTTTGCCTCCATGAGGTCGGCGATCCGCCAGTCGCAGCGCGAGGTGACCTCAGCAACTGTCGGATCGCGGTACAGCCCGAGGAACGACATCGCCGTCGACAACACGCCTGAGCGTTCGTTCTCGCTCTTGTTCAGGAGCTCCCTTGCGGCGGAAGCGACCACCGGATGAACCCGCGGTTGCCCGGCGTCGCCGAGGTGATTGGTCGAGAGCATGGCCCGCAGGGTCGCCACGAAGGAGCGCTGCGGATCGGACAGGAAGGTGGCGACGCGCGCGAGTGTCTTTTCCTCTTCAGCGTAGAGAATATGGAGGATTGCGCCCACGAGCAGCGAATGGCTGGTCTTTTCCCAGTGGCTGCGGCGTTCCAGCGCACCTTCGGGATCGACCAGGATATCCGCGATGTTCTGGACGTCGCGCACTTCGTTGGCGCCGCGCCGAACCTCGAGCAGCGGATTATATCGCGCCGAGGCAGCGTCAGTCGGGTTGAAGAGCAGGCAATGAGAAAACTGTGAGCGCCAGCCGGAAGTCAGCGTCCAGTTCTCACCCTTGATGTCGTGAATGACGGCGGAACCGGTCCAAGACAACAGCGTCGGCACGACCAGACCCACGCCCTTACCCGAACGCGTGGGAGCGAACGCCATGACATGCTCGGAACCATCGTGGCGCAGATAGTCGCCGTGCAAACTCCCGAGCATGATGCCGGACGGTCGCACCAGCCCGGCACGGACGACTTCTCGCCGGCTCGCCCAACGAGCAGAGCCATAGGTTGTGACCTTGCCCTTCTGCCGCGCGCGCCACAGCGACCCGACGACCGCCGAACCGCAGCCGAGGAATCCGCTGGCACCTGCCAATGTGCCAGCCTTGTCGAAGACCTCAGGCGCATAGGCGTCGTAGGAGTACCACCACCAGAACAGCGCCCAAGGGTGATAGACTGGAATGCTGCCGAGCTTGAACCAGGGTGCACCAAGTTCCGGCTGATAAGCCAGCATCGCTGCCGCCCACTGCGTCGCCATCCATATGCCGGCGAGCATCATCGCGAAAACGACAGCGATTTGGCCGATAAGCAGTTTGGTCGGGGTCACGGAACACCTCCCGTCGACCGAGAGGTTCGGTTTCGACGGGATCAGCTTCCGCGATCTTGGGCCTGACTAGAAGTGCGCTGAACGGCGTTGAACAGCGCGGAACAGCGCGGAACAGCGCGGAACAGCGCGGAACAGCGCGGAACAGCGCGGAACAGCTATCGCCGGGTGGGGATTATGTTATGATCAGTCAATGACTAGAAGATCGCTGCAGTTTTGCTAACCCGTCCTATTCATTGAGCGCCTGCATTCCCGAGCGCGCACCTGCTTGCGGATTTTCCACGTAATCAGGTCGGGCGGGATCGTAGCGTCTTTTTCATCGCGTGGGATCGAGAGGTTTGCTGGGTTGAAGGGCGGGGTGTGAGCGTTCTGCGGCATGGCCGCCCAAGCTAAGTCGGGGTTATCCTGAGCGCGGCGGC
>PJTO01000534.1_pt1 | contig 12952 bp, 7 predicted proteins | sample 1512101 | NCBI WGS metagenome assembly PJTO01 (sample SAMN08177690, study PRJNA422409) | Soil metagenome, whole genome shotgun sequencing project.
CGGCCAGAATCCGCCCGTCCCGCAGTTCCAATGGCTGGCTGTCGAGGTTCCAGGGCGCGAGGTTGGCTCCCTTGTGCGCGATGACGTGAAGTCCGGGATAGACTGAAGGCCAGACGTCCAGATAGCGCTGGTCGGCAAAGCGGTCGCCGTCCATGTAGTCGTGACACCATTCCAGACACTGCGCCCGGTAGTCGTCCAGACAGGCGAACCCGACGGGATGCCGCCGCCATGTGATCCAGCCCACGTTGAACAGCCCGTACCGCCGCTTGGCCGCGTTGCGGTCGGAAAAGCGGTGCGGGACGATGGCGACTGGAGCGTTTCCGATTTCCTCGAAGACCATTTCGGGGGAGCCGAAGAACTGGATGTCGGCGTCGAGATAGGTCAGTTGGCCGATCGCCGGATTGCGGTCGAACAGAAAACGCCCGAACGCCCCCGTCAGGGTGAAGTAGTAGGAAGCGGTACTGCGCTGGGATTTGACGGCAGCCAACGCTGGGTCCGCGGCCTCCAACTCGGCCAAGGGGACGGGAATGGTATCGCCGGAGGCTTCGGCGGCGAAATGGCAAGCGGTGGCCGGATCGAGGCACAGGATATGTAGACGGAACGCCACGCCGCTCGCCCGTAGGGAATTGCGCAAAATCAAGCCGCGGGGTAGATAGTTGCGGTCAAAGTACGTGTAGAAATGGTGGGTTCTGGGCATCGCGCCGTCAGTTCCGTTTGCAGTCCCGGGCGACGGCGTTTCCGCGTTGGTGCCGCATCCGCTCACGCCAGACACTGTTCCGCGAGCACGGCGTTGGTCAAGCCGCATTCCCATCGCCGGTGAACGGCCTCCCTACCGACCCTGCGGGGCACTTCTTCCCCTCCTCGGCGGCGATGGAAGGTGTATAAGACGCTCTGCGTCCGTTTCGCCCGGTCTCGAGGAGCTTTTTTCACGCCATGACCCATTCCCGCCGCATCTCGGTGATCGGCCTCGGTTACGTCGGTCTGCCCGTGGCCGTTGCGTTTGGGCGGATGGACGTCCCCGTCGTCGCCTTCGATATCGACGCGCGGCGCATCAGGGCGTTGCGGGAGGGGCACGACCACACGGGCGAGGTTGCGGACCCGGATCTGGCGGCGGCGAAACTGCACCTGACCGACGATCCGGCGGATCTGGCGCAGGCCGACTTCCACATCGTCACCGTGCCGACTCCGATCGACGACGCCCGACGCCCGGACCTGCGTCCGCTGCTGGCCGCCAGCCGCACCGTCGGGCGGCATCTGAAGCGCGGCGACGTGGTGGTCTATGAGTCCACCGTCTATCCCGGCGCTACGGAGATGGACTGCGTGCCGGTTCTGGAGGCCGAATCGGGCCTGACCTACGGGCGGGACTTCACCGTCGGCTATTCGCCGGAGCGCATCAACCCCGGCGATAAGGAGCACCGGTTCGAGACGATCACCAAGGTGGTTTCCGGATCCGACCCGGCGACGCGGGCGCTCGTCGCGGCGGTCTACGGCAGCGTGGTGAAGGCCGGCGTGCACGAGGCCGCCTCCATCGCCGTGGCGGAGGCCGCCAAGGTCATCGAGAACACCCAGCGCGACGTCAACATCGCGCTCATGAACGAACTGGCGGTGATCTTCCACCGCATGGGAATCGACACCCGCGACGTGCTGGCCGCCGCCGGCACCAAGTGGAACTTCCTGAAATTCCAGCCGGGTCTGGTCGGCGGCCACTGCATCGGCGTCGATCCCTATTACCTGACCCACCGGGCGGAGCAGCTCGGCCACAACCCGGAGGTCATCCTGGCGGGCCGGCGCATCAACGACACCATGGGCCAGTATGTGGCGCAGGAGACGGTGAAGCGGCTTCTCCGTGGCCGCGCCGGGCAGGCCGGGCCGCTGCGCGCCACCGTGCTGGGCCTGACGTTCAAGGAGGACGTGCCCGACATCCGCAACACCCGTGTCGTGGACATCGTGGCGGAGCTGGCAAGCTTCGGGGTGGAGGTCGCGTTGCACGACCCGTTGGCTTCGGCGGAGGAGGTGGCCCACGAGTACGGCCTGACCCTGACCGCGCGGGACGCCCTGCCGCCCGCCGACGTGGTGGTGCTGGCCGTTCCCCACGCCGCCTACCGGACGGAGGGCTGGGAACTGGTGACCGGCCTGCTGAAGGACCGCCGGGGCCTCGTCATGGACGTGAAGGGCCTGCTCGACCGCGGCAGCGTGCCGGATGGCGTGGATCTTTGGCGGCTGTAACCGCGGCCCCGCACGGGACACTCAACATGAAAAAGCCCCGAACCGCGTGAACGGTCCGGGGCTTTTCGATTCCAGCCGATGGCGGCGGTCAGAACGCCTTCAGCTTCTTCCAGGCGAACAGCACCATGCGCAGCAGCAGCCAGCCGTGGCTGAAGCGGCTGATCTGCGTCTCGCCGTAGCTGCGGTCGGCGTAGCGGATCGGCACCTCGACGATCTCCAGGTTCAGTTTGGACGCGCCGAAGATCAGGTCGAAGTCGCCGAACGGGTCGAAGTCGCCGAAGTAGTGGCGGTTCGCCACGATCTGGTCGTAGTCGCTCTTCCACAGAACCTTCGTGCCGCACAGCGTGTCGGTGAAGCGCGTGTTCAGCAGGAAGGAGAAGATGCGGGCGAAGGCGCGGTTGGCGATCCAGTTCAGGAAACGCATGGCCTGATCGTCCATCGGGTAGACCAGACGGGTGCCGTTGATGAACTCGCCCTGGCCGGACGCGATGGCGCGGTAGAATTTCGGCAGGCTCTCCGGCGGGACGGTCAGGTCGGCGTCGAGGATGATGAGGATGTCGCCCCGCGCCGCGTTGAAGCCGGCGCGCACCGCGTCGCCCTTGCCCTTGCCGGGCTGCTTCATGACCTTGATGTCCCAGTCCGGGTAGGCGGCCTGGACGCGCAGGCATTCCTCGTAGGTGTTGTCCTTGCTGTTGCCCTCGACGTAGATGACCTCCAGGTCCGGGCAGAAGCGCGGCAGGCGGCGGATGGCGTTCTCGATGTTGCCGCGCTCGTTCCGGCAGGGGACCAGCACCGTGCAGGACGGCTGCTTTTCCGGCGCCCGCGGGGCGGGGCGGGCCACCACGTAGTTGCGCAGGCACAGCTTCCGGACGCCGGGCAGCGGGGCGATGCTGCGGTTGATCAGCGTGCCGAGTCCGAGCAGGCGGCGCGGCACGAGCTGGCGCCACTCCCGTTTCACCGGTTGCCAGCCGGCCAGCGTCAGCAGCCCGGCGATGTCGGTGCTGGACAGCCAGTTGAGCTGCCCCTGCGGCATCTTCAGCCCGAGCTTCTCGGCAAGGCCCAGAACCGGCTCCCACAGGCGGGAATGGTAGCTGACGATGATGCGGGTGCGCGGCGTGGCGAAGCGGTGGAGATGGCGCAGCGTGTCCTCGATGTCGTCGAGGAAGCCGATGGTGTCCGACAGCAGGATCACGTCGAAGGTTCCGCCGATCCCCGCCAGGGCCGCCGGGTCCTCCGCGTTGCCGGTGTGGAACTCCAGTTCCGGATGGCGCTGCCGCGCCCGCTCGACCATCGCCGGGCTGAGGTCGATGCCGACTCCGCGCGACGGCTGCAGGAAGGCCAGCGTGTCGCCCGTACCGCAGCCGACCTCCAGCACCGAGGCGTTCTCAGGCACGAGGAAGCGCAGATAGGCGCGGTCGGCCTCGTGGAAGGCGCTGTTGCGCTCCACCCAGCGATCGCGCTCTTCGGCCAGCCGCTCGAACAGCGCCCGCACGCTCTCCTGGCGCGGAGTCAGGAATTGAGCACCGCCGGAGCCGGCGGCAGGGCCCGGTACGGGATCGTCAAAGGCGTCAACGGTCATGGAATTCGTCCGCGATGGCGTCATCGGGAGGTGCTGTTCATGCCTCGCAGGACCCGGTGGTCTTGCGGACCGGGTGGACGCCCGGCGCGGGAATGGACAGGTAGCGCATGCGCTTGGCCTCGCGCCGGCCCAGCGTGACCGTGTCGAGGATCAGGCCGCAGGTCAGGCTGAGGAAGCCCAGCAGCATCAGGCCGGTGGCGAGCACGGCGGTGGGCAGGCGCGGCACCAGCCCGGTGTGGGCATAGGTCGTCACCACCGGCCAAGCGAGGATCACCGCGAGTATGGCAAGCAGCCCGAAGATGGCGCCGAAGAAGGGCAGGGGGCGCTCCTCCTTCACCAGATTGACGATGGTGCGCAGGATGCGGACGCCGTCGCGGATGGTGTTCAGCTTGCTGTGCGAGCCGGGTGGGCGGTCCTTGTAGGGCGTCTTGAGTTCGGCGATGGGCATGCGCAGCTCCAGCGCGTGGACGGTCAGCTCCGTCTCCGTCTCGAAGCCGCTGGCGAGCGCCGGGAAGGACTTGATGAAGCGCCGCGAGAAGACGCGGTAGCCCGACAGCATGTCGCCGATGCGGTTGCCGAAGATGCGCGCGACCATGCCGGTCAGCAGCTTGTTGCCGAAGCGGTGGCCGGGCCGGTAGGCCTTGACGATCTCGGTGACGCGGGCGCCGTTGACCATGTCGAGCTGGTCGTCCCACAGCCGCTTGACCATCAGCGGGGCCGATGGCGCGTGGTAGGTGTCGTCGCCGTCGACCAGCACGTAGACGTCCGCCTCGATGTCGGAGAACATGCGGCGCATGACGTTTCCCTTGCCCTGCAACGGCTCGTGCCGGACCACGGCGCCGGCGGCCTTCGCCACCTCCACCGTGCGGTCGGACGAGTTGTTGTCGTAGACGTAGACCGTCGCGTCGGGCAGCGCCTTGCGGAAGTCGCGCACCACCGAGGCGATGGCCGCCACCTCGTTGTAGCAGGGGATCAGCACCGCCACCACCGGCGCCGCCGGAGCCGGATTGGCGAGGACCTCATCGGAGGCGGCGGCGGGGCGGTCGGCCTGTCGGTCGATGGTCGAGACGGTCATGGTCCTGTGCTTCGAAACGGTGCCGATGGCCGGATACACATCACAGACGGCACTTTAAATCCACTGGGAAGCGCAACCGTGCGCCCCAGGCCCCCCGTCCGCGTCAGGCGGGGACGGGCGGGCGCTCTTCGGCGATGGGGAGGAACTCCTCCAGCTCGGCCTTTTTCCGCGTTCTCGTCCACGGGAAAAGCTCGGAGGTGGGGCGGTGGCCGAACTCCAGGTAGCGGTAGCTCAGGGCGGCGATGATCAGGAGAGCCCCCAGGCAGACGGCGGCGGCCGTCACCTGCCCCAGCGGCGTGCCTCCCTGGTCGATCAGCCGGTGCGCCACCACCAGATGCCAGACGAAGAGGCTCACGGCCATCAGCCCCACCCATTGCAGCGGCCAGGAGGCGAGGATGCCGTTGAGCCGTCCCTGCGTGGCGCCCAGCGCGACGATCGCGGCGGCGAAGCCGGCGGCGGCTGCCAGAACGCCGGCAGGGCCGGGAACCACGGCGCCCACCACCACCAGAAGCGCGGACAGGGCCAGCAGCGGACGCCGCCAGCGGCGGATGTCCTCCGGCACCCGCACCGACACCCAGGCCGCCGTCATGCCCAGGATCGCGACGGACGCTTGGGGCGGCACGGCGGTCCAGAAGGGCGCCGATGGGGCCGTCCCGGTGGCCCAGCGGTAGAGCAGAGGCACGCCCCACGGCAGCAGGCAGCCCGCCAGGAGCGTCGGCAGCGCGGCGTAGCGGAAGGCGAGAACCAGGGCCGGGAAGATCAGGCTTCCCCAGATCGCCAGATCGAGCGCCCAGAACGACCAGTTGTAGGGTGGCAGGAAGTTCTGGCCGATGAAGAGGTGGCTGACGGTCAGATATTCGGCCAGCCAACGCCAGTAGACGGCCTCGTACGGATGGAAGGTGAAGCTGAGGGTGTAGGAAACCAGCCCGCAGAACCCATAGAGCGGCAGAAGACGGCCGGCCTGCCGGCGGTAGAACCCCATGGCCTCCGCCCGGTTCATGGACCGCCGTCCGTCCGCGAAGGGGCGGTAGAGTGCATAGGCCGCCAGCACGATCAGCAGGTCGATCCCGAGCCGCCCGAAGGCCATCAGGGCAACCGCGGGCTCGGTGTCGGGCCGCGGAATTCCCGCCAGATAAAGCAGGGGGTCCGGGGTGATCGACCCGATGCCGCGCCAGAACAGCCCCGTGATGTGGAAGGCCAGCACCGTGAGAATCGCCACGGCCGCCAGCCCGTTGGCCCAGCTGGGCCGGTCGGTCCAGGCCGGCGCGTCTGCGGTCGTGGCGGCGGCCTTCTCCCGCGGGGCCGGGTTGCGGCGCAGGAGGAAAAGCTCGGACACCGGGCGGCCGGGGAACTCGATGTAGCGGTAGCTGAAGGCCGCGACGGCGAACATCAGGGGGAAGAACGGCAGCAGCAGGAACATCCGCCCGCCGGGGGTCGGGTCCTGGCCGATGATGTAGGCCATCATGATGCCGTGCCACACGTAGATGCTGTAGCACATCATGCCCAGAACCTGGAGCACGCGGTTGCACAGCAGCCTGTTCAGTCCCCCCTGGGACCGGGTGACCGTGATGAACAGGAGATAGAAACCAAGCGCCGCCGACAGCTTCTCGGCGGTTCCCGGAACGGCGGGAACGAGCACCGTGATGCCGCCGCGCGATCCCAGAAGGATCAGCACCACGGCGAGCAGGAGCATCGGAATGCGCAGGCTTTGCCGCTGGACCGGATTCCGGTCCAGGGTATGGACCGCCAGCATGCCGAGGGTGAAGCTCGGCAGATGGCTGATCACCATCACCCACAGCGCCGTCGGCGGGGTGAAAGGCAGAGCGTTCGGTGCGTATGTGTGAAGGCCCCAGACCGTCACCGGAAGCAGGGACAGGACGATGGCCGCCACGAACGGCGCGCGGAACAGCAGGACCAGGACCGGGAAGATGAATCCGAACCAGATCTCGAGATTGATCGACCAATACACCCAGTTGTAGCCGGGCATGAAATTCTTGGCGTCAAAAATATGGGTGGCTGTCAGGAACTCTCCGAAGACCAGCCATTGCTCCGGGTTGAAGATGTCGAAGCGGCGAACCACGAACAGGGAGAGAAATCCACAAAGGAAATACAGTGGCAGCAGGCGGGCCGAACGGTGGCGCAGGAAGGAAAGAACATCACGCCGGCTTTCCATCCGCCGCGTTCCGGCGACATAGGGCCGGTACAGCACGAAGGCGGACAGAAAGAAAAACAGCTCGACGCCCAGATCGCCGCTGTCCAGCAATTTGGCCAGCGATACGTTGACGCCGCCGATCCGCCAGTCCAGGGCTTCGAAGAACACACCTCCGGGCTGGAAGAAATTTCCGATGGCGTGGCAATACAAAGTGGCGATAATGGCCAAGCCGCGGAGCCCGTTGATTTCTCCAATTTGGCCGTTCTGAATGATCGGCGAAGTGGATTGCGGCAACGCCTGGGTCTTTTCACTCATAAGAGTTTGTCTTGTGACCAATTATGGAAGCCCAAGAACAATTGACGGGCAAGTTGCCTTGGTGCAATTTCTGTCGCGCCAGATATAGCCTGTCGCCGCAAGGTCTAGCAAGGCAATTTCCATCCGGATTCGGGTGGCCTTCGGATGGCGTATGCCCGGCTCGCCGGCTCCGGCTGCAGTGTCGGTTATTTGGCACAACGCCGCCAAACTGCGTTAGAACGGCACCTCCTGCGGCCGGCGCCCCCGGCCGATCCGATCCGTGAAGCGCCATTCTGATACATTTGGTGCGAATTGCTGGCCCACATGGTGCGGCGGGAAGGGGCGGCGGATTTTCTTCAATCACAATGGATGTTTTTTGCCACTGCCGCGTTGTTGTCTTTCTGCCTTATTGTTTTTCTTGGATACAATGGGGAGAGTGTGTTCTCAAGAAATATGGCTGTGTTCGGTTATTCCGTTTTTGCCATATTTTATGGTTCAGTGCTTGATCTCTGTCTTTTTAAGAAAATAGAATGGTCGATATCTTCTGTATTTTACAACTTTCTTAGAATTTCTGGGAAAAGATGCTATTCCATATAGCTCATACATCAGCCGCGCATCGGGTTTACTTTTATATTTTGGTGGATGGAGCGCCTTTCATCAAAGGCTATAGTGACTTGCCGGCGTTCATCGCAGCCATCGCTTTGCTGGCCGCCCTGACAGCCCTCTCTTGGAGGCTGGTCGAACATCCGAGAATCATCCTGGGGCGGCAGTTGCGCTACCGCCCTGGAAAATTTGGCGTCGCCGCCGAGAACGCTTGATGAGACGGTCCGGTGGGGGCGGACGGCATCGCCCTGACCCTACCCTTCCAGCCCGCGCTCCCAGGCGAGCGCGCTGCGCACGATCTCCTCCAGCCGGTCGTGCTTCGGGATCCAGCCGAGCTGCTCGCGGATGCGCGCCGCCGCTGCGACGAGCTGGGGCGGGTCTCCGGGGCGACGTTCGGCAAGGGCGGCGGGCACCGGCTCGCCGCTGACCGCCTCCAGCGTGCGCACGACCTCATGGACCGAGGCGCCGCGCCCGTAGCCGCAGTTGAGCACCAGACTGCCGCCTCCCCGCCGCAGATGGAGCAGGGCCAGGACATGGGCGTCGGCCAGGTCGCTCACATGGATGTAGTCCCGGATGCAGGTGCCGTCGGGGGTCGGGTAGTCGGTGCCGAAGACCGACAGGGCCGGACGGCGGCCCAGCAACGCTTGGCAGGCAACCTTGATCAGGTGCGTTGCCACCGGCGTCGCCTGCCCGGTTCGGCCCGCCGGGTCAGCGCCGGCGACGTTGAAATAGCGCAGAATGACGCTCCGCAGCCCATGGGCCGCTCCGGCGTCACGCAGCATCTGTTCAGTCATCAGCTTGGAGGCGCCGTACGGGTTGATCGGGATGGTCGGCGCGTCCTCCGTGATCGGCACGCTCTCCGGTGCGCCGTAGACGGCGGCGGTGGACGAAAATACGATTTTGTCGATCCCCATCCGGACGCAGGCTTCGGCCAGGGTTAGGCTGTTGACGGTGTTGTTGCGGTAATAGGCGAAAGGCTTCTCGACGGACTCCGGAACGACGATGGAGCCTGCGAAATGCATAACCGCGTCCACCCGGTGCCCGCGCATCACCCGCTCCAGCAGGTCGGCGGAGCCGATATCCCCCTCGATCAGGGGAACGCTGTCCGGAACCGCCGCGCGCCGCCCCGTCGACAGGTTGTCGATGGTGACCGCCGGAATGCCGGCATCGCTCAGCGCATGCAGCACATGGCTGCCGATGTAGCCGGCTCCACCGGTGACCAGCACGCGGGGCGTGTCCTCGGATTCTTCGAACATGCTTGCCTGTTCCCCTTTTCCGTATCGCCCGTATGCCGCCTCGGCAGCGTCGGCCAAGCGCCGATTCCTGGTTCCGAGCTAGAGAGCCCGGCAAATCCGGTCAAGCTGCCCAGATTGGCTCCTACGCCCGTTCCGGTCGGGGAAACGGGGTGCCACCACCGGGCGGGAGCGGGGATGGAGGGGCCGGCAGGATGCGTCTGTCTGGACCTTTGCGCCGGAGACGGTGTATGTGTTCGCCCGTCCCCTTCCCAAGCACGCCTTCATGGTTGGGAATGAGCCGCGTTCCAAATGGAATACCATGAGATTGTTGGATCATCTACTCCGCCCTTATAGCACGGCCGTCCGTCATCGTGATCTCATCTGGCGGATGGCCCGGCGGGAGATTGACGCCCGGACCAAATCGACCTCCCTCGGCACCATCTGGCTGGTCGTTTCACCGCTTCTTCTGCTCTCGGCCTATACGTTTGTCTTTACTTTCATTTTCAAGTCGCGCTGGGACATCCCGGACAGCGGTCAGGGCAACGTCGCCCTGTTCCTGTTTTCCGGCATGACCGTGTTCGGGATCGCCAGCGAGTGCATCAACCGCGCTCCCGGGTTGGTTCTCGAGAACGTCTCCTACGTCAAAAAAGTCGTCTTTCCTTTGGAGATACTGCCCTGGATTTCCCTGATCAGCGCCGTGGTGCTGGCCGGGATCAATTTCGGCCTTCTGCTCCTGGCCCATCTGCTGTTCTTCGGCCTGCCGCCGGCGACGGCCCTGCTGCTGCCGCTGGTGCTGCTGCCGCTGCTGCTGATGACGATGGGGCTGAGCTGGCTGCTGGCCTCCCTTGGGGTCTTCCTGCGCGACATCAAGCACATCACCGGCTTCCTGGTGACCTTCATGATGTTCCTCGGCCCGGTGTTCTACCCGCTGTCCGCGGTGCCCGAATCGCTGCGTGTCTTCATGTACCTCAACCCCATAACGCTGGCGATCGAGCAGACCCGGCAGGTCATGTTCTGGGGGCAGATGCCCAGCCTCGCGGCCTATGTGATCGCCCTGGCGGCGGGGCTGGCCGTCTCCAGCCTGGGTTTCGCCTGGTTCATGAAGACGCGAAAGGGATTTGCCGATGTCCTCTGATCTGGCGATCTCCATCCGGGATCTGGGCAAGGCCTACAACATCTACCGCAACCCGCAGGACCGCCTGAAGCAGATGATCTGGCGGCGCCGGCAGTTCTACGAGCTGTACTGGGCCGTCCACGACATCAGCCTCGACATCGGGCGCGGCGAGACCGTCGGCATCATCGGGCGCAACGGCTCCGGCAAGTCGACGATGCTCCAGATCATCGCCGGCACGCTGACGCCCAGCCGCGGCACGGTGCAGGTGAACGGGCGGGTCGCCGCGCTCCTGGAGTTGGGGGCGGGATTCAACCCCGAATTCACGGGGCGGGAGAACATCTATCTCGCCGCCTCGGTCCTGGGACTGACCGGGCGCCAGATCGATGAGCGGCTGGAGTCCATCGTCGATTTCGCGGCCATCGGCGATTTTCTGGAACAGCCGGTCAAGCTCTACTCCAGCGGCATGTACGCCCGCCTAGCCTTCGCGGTCGCGGCCCACGTCGACGCCGACGTCCTGATCGTGGACGAGACGCTGTCGGTGGGCGACGCCGCCTTCACCCAGAAATGCATGCGCTTCATCCGGAAGTTCAAGGAGAACGGGACGCTGCTGTTCGTGTCCCACGACACCGGCGCGGTCATCAACCTGTGCGACCGGGCGGTGTGGCTGGACCGCGGCATGGTGCGCGCCGTCGGCCCGTCGAAGGAGGTCTGCCAGGACTATCTGATCGCCATCGAGCAGGAGCGCGACGACAGCTCCAGTTTCCGCATCGGCGGACGGCAGAGGCCGGTCGAAGCGCCGCCGGCCCGCGTCGTGCAAGACCCCCGGCACGAGTTGATCGACAACTCCGTCCACCGCAACGAGATCGAGCTGTTCGACTTCGATCCCGAGGCCCGCTGGTTCGGGCAGCGGGGCGCCGAGATCCGCAACGTCACCCTGCAGGACGCCAACGGCCATCCGCTGGCCGGCGTCACCGGCGGCGAAGAGGTTATCCTGTGCGTCGACTGCCTGTCGGAAACCGACGTCAACCGGCCGATCGTCGGCTTCCAGGTCAAGGACCGGCTGGGCCAGTTCCTGTTCGGGGACAACACCTACCTGACCTACCGCTACGCACCGGTACCGGTGCCGGCCGGGCATTCCTTCCAGACCCGCTTCCGTTTCCAGATGCCCTACCTGCCCACCGGCGACTATTCGGTCGTGGTGGCTCTCAGCGACGGCACCCAGGACGATCACGTCCATCACCACTGGATCGAAGACGCCCTGATCTTCAAGGTCCACTCCAGCCACATCACTCGCGGTCTGGTCGGCATCCCGATGCTGGGCATCCGCATGGACGTCCACCAGAGCGAAACATCCGTGGGCTAGGCACGCCCAGGTCGGGCTGGTGTTCGGAATCGGGCCAGTGTATGCAAGCGGCCAGTTCGCCGCGGAGCCTGCATGACGCCTGCTGCATGACGCCTGCGGCCCGCCCCCACGGGGAATGAGCAGTTACGAGGCCAAGCCATTATGAAAGACTCCAGCCACGTGCAGGATTATGACGAGGCGGTCATGCGGGACGTCGAGAGGCTGCTGCGCAAGGAGCGGCCGGAGGAACTGGCCCGGTGGCTGACGGATCGCCTTCCCGCCATCGCGGCGGACCAGATCCCGGACCTGAGCCAGGGAATGGCGGGCCGCCTGGAGTCGATGGAAGAGCGCGAGGCCGTGGCGGCGCTGCTGTGCGGATCGCTCGCCGAGCCCGACGATCTGGACCAGCTGGCGCAGATGCTCGACAGGTTCGGGCTGGAGCAGGCGGCGACGGCGGCGTTCCGGGCGGTCGCCGCCCTGGAAAGCCTGGATGACTCGCTTCTGGAGGTCTGGGACGGCCCGTTCAACGGCCAGAGCGTCCGCCAGGAGCTGTTCCGGAGCCTCGTCAGCCGCCTCGGCGTGACCTCCATCGTCGAAACCGGCACCTTCCGGGGATCGTCCGCCGCCTTCATGGCGAGCCAGTCGGGGCTTCCGCTGTTCACCTGCGAGGCGAGCCCGCGCTATTTCCATTATTCGTCCCGCCGGCTGGCCGGGTTCCCGAACGTCACCCTGCGCAATCAGGACTCGCGGGTGTTCCTGAAGCAGCTTCTCGATTCCAACACCCTGCCGCCCGGTCCGGTGCTGTTCTACCTCGACGCCCACTGGCACAACGACCTGCCGGTCTGGGAAGAGATCGACATCATCTTTTCCCGGGGCGTTCCGGCCGTGATCGTGATCGACGACTTCCGGGTCCCCGGCGACCCCGGCTTCGCCTACGACAATTATGGCGTCGGAAAATGCCTGTCGGTGCAGGATCTGTGGGAGAAGACGGGGTCCGAGACCGACTGGTTCTTCCCGCACGGATCGTCGGGGTCGGAAAGCGGCCGTAAGCGGGGATGCGCCGTTCTCGCGCGCGGGGAACAGGCCGCCCGGATCATGCAGGAGGTGCCGGCGCTCGACCGGCTCGATTGGCGCACGGCCGTCCTGCTCGACGCCGTCACGGCGGAACTGCCGGCGCTGCGGACCGCCAACGCGGAATTGCAGGAAGCCAATGCGCAGCTTCAGGCCGATCACCAGAAGCTGCGCGCGGAGTTCGAGCACCGGGAGCTTCGGCTGCGCGACGAGGCCGCCCGCCAGGAGCTTCGGCTGCGTGACGAGGCCGCCCGCCAGGAA
>PJTO01000535.1_pt1 | contig 12936 bp, 12 predicted proteins | sample 1512101 | NCBI WGS metagenome assembly PJTO01 (sample SAMN08177690, study PRJNA422409) | Soil metagenome, whole genome shotgun sequencing project.
TTTCTTCCTCATTAACAACATCTATTGTTACATAAATTATTGTCAGAAATGAAATAATTGAGAAAGCTATCAGGAATTTTTTATAAATAGCAAAGTGTTTCATAAGAACGTAGAGTAATATCAAAGATAGTTCTTTTTCAAAATTTTTTTTCTCCAAAAATTTTGAAAGACTTGTGAATTCGCAAAGCCCCCCTGAAAGACCCCCACTCATTCTCAGGGATGACAAACACCCCCCACCATTCTAACAGGAAAAAACATTTTCGAGCTGACTAATAAATTCAAGGTGATAGCTGTAATTTATTTCAGTAGAAATACTTTGTTCCTCGTGGTGAAAATTTACAACTCAAATTCAAATCAATGGTAACGATTATCGATTTCAAAGAAAGAAACAAAGATGATGGAAGTTCATTCTTTGTATTGGAAGTGCAAGGTGGAATTGAACTTGTACAAAGCCAAAAGACAAAGCAGTTTTATGCAACTGCAAAGAAAGCCTACATTCCTTCTACATTCAATGGAGTGACCTGTAAGGCATTGGTGGGAACTCAAATGCCTGGGGAAATAGAGAAAGTGGATTGCGACCCTTATGAGTACACAGTACAGGAAACAGGGGAAGTGATTTCGCTTACTCACAGATACCAATATGTTCAGGAGCAGAAGCCTAAGCAAGAGAAAGCTCCATGGATGCAAGGTAATCCTGATGCATTCTCCAAGAATGGCAAGTCAGAAATGGCGTATGCGTAGTACCAGGAGATTCTTCTAATCTACAATTATCCGAATTTTACTGTTTTATATTATATATGTTTCAGTAGAATTCGGATATTTTTCAAAATCTCAGTTTTTCCTTTTTATCTAATAAGATTTGGAAAAAGTGAGTAACCCTTTACAAAACTCCGAATAATGCCAGAGATTAAAGGTGATTTGTATATACTTTAAGACATTCCTGGTTTTAAATCAGTTCAGAAAATTATAAGCACGAGTTCATCCAAAAACCTATGAATTTCAGTGTAAATCTGAAAATTTAAACTATAGTAGATTCTTATTAATAGCGTTTTTTGTTTATTTTGTATTATGGAGAGTAAAATAACAAAAACCTATCAGTTTCAACTGAAAGATTTAAATAAGAGACTGAACCCTTTTAAGTTTGAAACTAAAACTGTGTATTATATAAGTGATAATGCTTCTGGCTTCAATCTGAGCAATATTTTACCTGTTTTAGATTCAATTCAGATAACTAAAAAACTGAAAAATAAAGGATATGATTTTGTCTATTGGTCAGGAAGCTATAACGACAACATTGAAGATTTAGCAAATATCTATCAGTATTATGTACCTATTAACAGATTATCTTTTCCAGATAATTCATCAGAAAAAAAATCAAGTACAATTAATAAAATTCATTATGCTGATTTAATACAGCAATTTTTAGCAATAGAAGAACAGTCTAAAGATATCTTCATTTACACAGATACCGAAACTCTTTATGTGTTACAAGTACAAGAAATAATAAACATCAATACTAAAAGTATTATTGATGAAGTTGTTCAATCTATTCCAGATATTAGCGCTTATGTAGAATTATACAGTCCTTTTGGTTATGACCCAGAAAAAGACGAAGATTATTTCGAGTTAGACAATGTCACTAAAGAGTTTGTAAAAGAGATATTTGAAAAATTCGACAAGTTTAATAAATCAGGACAATTTCTGGCAATACTGCCCTTTCTCGAAAAGCAAATCAATATTGCTAAAAATCAAATAGAAAGAGAGTTAAGCTTTCTGTATGTTGATGAGAATTACAAAATATTTCTAAAAGATTATGACAAAGAAGTCAAGATGAGTCATCTAACCAAATCTTTATATTTTTTGTTTCTTATGAAATCTGAAATTGATTTAACTGAAATACAGAGATTTGAAGAAGAATTACTGGTTATATACAAACATATTTCCAATCAGGAGAATATAGATAAAATGGAGGAAAGTGTTTCTCTATTATTGAGAAATGAAAATAATGAACTGTATATCCACTTTTCAAGGATAAAATCTGCATTCTGTAAGGTTATAAACCAGGAAATTGCTAAGAACTATTATGTAAAGGGAGCAAAATCAAGCCCCAAGAGTATAGAATTGGACAAGGGGTTAACCAATATATTTGATTTACGTAAACATTGGTTTCCGAACACAATTCTATTTGATGCTGAAGACTTTAGGTTTTTTAATGAATTCTTCAAAAGCTCCATTGATGGCTCAAACTTTGACAATAGTGATAAAAATGGAGATTTGCCTTTCTAATATAGTTGCAACCTTGCAAGTCTCAACTTCTGCTAAAAACACATATTAGATTTGTCAAAAATAAAGTTTATGAAATTACATTGGTTATTTCTGATAAAGGAACATTCAGGTTTTGAGCAATTTTGTACAATGTATATGCTGTTGGGTTTGTATTCCCTGCCTCAAGCCTGCTCATATTGGATTTCTCGAAGTTACAGAGAGAAGCAAGCTCTATTTGAGAGATGTTCTTTTCTTCCCTAAGCTGACGTATTCTCTTACCTATCAGTACCTGAAAACTTTTCTTGTCCAATCTTTTTTGAATTAATAGCCAAAAGTTGTCATATTTGATAAATTTATGGTTATCAAGAATGATAACTTTGTATTTTTGAACAAATTATTACCCAATTACGGAAACCCGTAAAATAGTGAGTATTAACAATTATATATTCAACTCTTTAAACAATAATATGAAAAGAATTCAAGCATTTTTCCCCTCCGCTTTATTTGCAGTTGATATAAATTACTCTTATTCCCAAGAAACTTATAATTTCAATGACAATGATGAGAATTGGTAAAGTGTAAAAAATTATAGGCATAATTGTAACATATGCAACCATAGGGCTTTTAATTATTGCTTTGGCTAATGACAAGAATTTGGGGTTATTGGGAGTCTTTGCTGGTTTAGGGGCAATTAGTATAATTTGGTATATAGGTGTATCAATTTACAGCTTATACGATGGCTATAAAAAATACTTAAATAAAAAAATAACTATCACAAAATTTAAGTCTAAATGGTTTAAATCTTTGGCTGGTTGCATAATAATTATTCTTACTTCAATCATATTATTTAGTTTTAGCTTTATTAGCTATTTGCAGGACAAAAGTAAATTGAGAGATGGAATTATTAAATTAGAGCAATTAGATAGTCAGGTTGAAGAATATGATATCAATGAATTTAATGAACTTAAAAGGGAAGTTGAATTTCTTAAATATTCAATAAGCTCAAATTTTAGTTCTCAATTTCTATCTCTATTACCTTCTTTACTACTCATTCCTCATATAGTTTTTTTGCATAAGACCAATATAGAATTTATTAAATATGTAATACCTCCATTTTTAGTGTATTTTAAAAACATAAATTTCTATAGAGTAGATTTGAAAAAATTGGATAGTAAGGAAATTACTATTATATCATTAATAATTGGAGCTGCAATATTTTTATTGTTAGGATATAACTTAGGCGAAACTGAGAAGATTTATTACAATACCCAAAGCTCAACAGGCTCTGCTCCCAGAATTAAATATTCATCTCATAAAGAGGAAATATTCCGATTTAACTATGCTACTGCATTTGCAGGTTTTATAATTTCTTCTGGTATATCTTATTTACTCCTAAATAAAATTATGAAGGGGTATGTAAATAAGCCTTAACAACAATAATTATGAAAACATTAAACAGAGTATTATTTGTATCATTTCTTTTAATGTTGTGTTCGTGTACAAATAATCAATTGGAAGCAACTAATCTTGAAATTAAGGTTCTTTCAGAATCAGAAATCAGAAACATCGACAATGCCAAAAAGAATCAGAATCAAGAGTCCGGTTATGAAAATAGAACAAAAAAAATAGCATCTTACAAGAGATTGGCAGCGCAGACTAACCCTAATTCTATTTATTATAACGACCCTAAATATTTAGAAGGAGGAGACCCTTTCACAAAAAATCTTGAAGATTTTACAGAAAAATTTGAAAATGGAAGCCTCTTTGAAAGCGAAGAAGAAGCTAAAAAGTTTTGGGAAAAACAAAATAAAGCAGAACTTGAAATACAAGAAGGGGCTAAATATCCACAAGAAGGAGAAAAAGATAAAGGGTTAAACTTCAATATCAGAATTAAAAATAATACGGAAGAAGTTATTGAAGATTGTTATTTAACAGTTCGTATTGTTTTCAAATTTAAAAACAAACAATACGATTACCTAAAGCCCTATAATTTGTTAAATAACGATAAAACTTGGATGCCTAATAAATCTTTAATTTTTGATTTATACGACATTATAACTTTGGCTGTTGGAAACACAAAGGTTCTTAATATTCATAAACCTAAAAGCGTAGAACTTGAATTTTACATAACAGCACAAAACTCTATTGGTTATAACAATATGGAGAAAAACACAAAAGAACTGAGAACAAGTGGTTTTTATTCTGGTTCTGAATTTTCATACGGAAAATTTACAGATGAGAGATTAAGCGAAAATCAGATTTTTGGTTTAGGTAAGAAAATATTGGATAAGGATATTACCGATTTATGGAATAAGCTATAATCGGACTAATTTAAAAACAAAAAAAAATTAAAAAAATTACTTTATGAAAACAACAATTCTATTTTTTATGATGCTGATGTTTTCAGCAATCATTTTTAGTTGTAGCAGTGATGATGATAACAGCAACAACGACGAAGTTTATCAAAAACTAATAGGTAAGTGGTATTTTCAAGACCCTGATGTTCACGGATACGATTATAATAATTCTTTTACTTTTTCATCTGATGGAAATGTTACATATAGATATTGGATTGGCACTGGAAATGATTTTGAAAGCGAAACAGGTTCATTTAGTGTAAACGGAGATATATTAACTATGACTTACCCTGAAGGAGTTGAGTTAGTATTTGTTCAAAAGGTTGTATTCCTCAGTGATAGTGAAGTTCAATTTGTAGAAGTAGAAGGCTCTAATGAAGAACCTTATGACGGAACATATTATAAAGCAGAGTAATTGCTGTGTTTGTTAGATATGATTTTCCTATTTAATTAAAATGGCTCAAAATTCCCCTATACATCATCACTACCTATTGTTTGAATTTGACAATATAGGATATGTGCTTAGATATTTGAAATGCCCTAATGGTGATAAAAAAGCAATTAGAAAGAAGAACAAAATGTACTATCTCGTAGCTTCCAAAGAAGAACAAGGTTATTCAAATCAGGAAATTATGAGAGAGCTTGGCTTTTTAAGCAGTTACCCCATCCAAACTCACAAGGCAAGAATTGAAGGGCATATTAATGACCCTTCTTGTGTAAGGTTTACTTCGGCTTCTGAGAATAATGTTCTCTATTATTTGAGTTCAACTTGTGAAATTAAGGACTTTACAAAACTAACAAGGTATGATGAAAGCCGTCATATTATGTTCTTGAACAATATAACAAACCCCGAAGGTTTTGAGGATAGTGCAGAACTTTATTTGAATTAACTAAAATGAAATGAACAATGAACACATAGAACTGAAATTTAAGTTAGGCTCTCAATTGGAAAATTGGGAGTTTGATTTATCTACCCTAAGGGAATATATACAAGACGGAATAAGCTATGAGGTTTATGAATATATAGGTAACGAGAAATCCTTTTTAGGGGTTGAACCTGATAAAATAGAACTCACATTTAATGCTGATATTTTGGTAAAAGTGGAGTATTATTTCAAAGTGGAATTGTATGCTGAACTCTTAGTCAAACTTGAGCAGAAATTAGGTAAGCCTGCGGAAAGTAATCAATTATTAACTTCCTGGTACTACAAAAACTATCGTTTAACTATGGAGAAGCTACCAGTATTCAAAATAATAAGAGTAGACTATAAGAGATTAACTAAAAATACCAAAGGGTAATTTTAAGTATGTTTCATGTAAATTATTGATGCAACCACCTATATATTAACTATATATAATATTATTAAGAGTCCCGTCCGGATCGCAAGCTCTTCAGAAATGAGGAGCTTTTTTATTCGCCCAAGTGTTGAAATTGGTAGACAAGCTAGTTTCAGGTTCTAGTGTCAGAAATGACGTGCTGGTTCGAGTCCGGTCTTGGGCACAAAAGCATCTCAGAAATGAGGTGCTTTTTTGATTTAACTAAAACAGAATGTCAAACACTCTTTAGGATCGGGGAAATTGATTTAAACGATATCTTTCTGCTTGCCAGCATGAAATTTTCTTCATTTTTGTAACATCCTCGCCAATTTCCCTACTTACATAGGTATAAATTGAGCGCATGTTTAGAAAACTCATTTTACTCGAATGGAAATCATTTTTTCGGTCTGCCACGATGGGCAAAGAAATCGCAATCAAAATTCTGATTGGTTTTTTTGCGCTTTATGGAATTGCAAGTATGCTGGTTTTGGGAATCGGATTGCGATTTTTACTGATTGAATTATTTCCCGACACAGAACCTCTTTATCTGGCCAATCAGTTTGTGGTGGTTTGGTTTATAATTGAATTGGTGATGCGCTATATGATGCAAAAAATTCCGATTATCAACATCAAACCTTTTCTCATTCAAAACATCAAACGAAGCACTTTGGTCAATTTCATTCTGACCAAAAGTATCTTTTCCTATTTCAACATCTTTACGCCCATTATGGTCATTCCTTTTGCCGCCATTAGCTTTTGGCAAACGGATTTCAGTTTTCTTCAGATGTCAGGCTGGACGATTTCGATTTTATCAATGGTGTTGATTGCGAATTTCCTCAACATTTACATCGAAAAGAAAATCCTTGACAATAAATTATTATTTGCCTTATTCTTTGGCGCAATCGCCATTCTTTACGGATTGGAATATTTTGAAATCTTTCTGACCACTCAATTCGTAGGAAATATTTTCAACCAAATCCTGCTTCAGCCTTGGATTTGCCTAATTCCCGTTGCGATTGTAATTTTCTTGTTCAAGCTCAACCAAAGAAATTTAATTCAGAATTTTTATCTAGATGCTTATCTGAAAACCGAATCCAATAGTTTTGACGACACCGATATGGCGTGGACGCAAAGGTTTGGAAAAGTAGCGCCTTTTATGCAGTTGGACATGAAACTCATCTGGCGAAACAAACGCCCCAAAACCGTGCTTTATATGTCCTTGTTTTTTGCGCTTTACGGATTGCTTTTCTATACCCAGGATACTTACAACGAATCGGCGATGTGGGCTTTCGTCGGGCTTTTTATGACCGGAGTTTTTATGATGAATTTCGGACAGTTTATTCCCGGTTGGGACTCGACGTATTATCCGATGATGATGACGCAGAACATCCCGATGAAACTCTACCTGCATTCCAAATCAACTTTGATGAATTTTTCCATTCTGATTATGACGATTGCCACTTTGCCTTATGGCTTTTTTGATTCTAAAATTTTAATTTTAAACATGGCTTGTGCCATTTATAACTTCGGAATAAACGTTCCGCTTTTATTGTATGCAGGCTCATTTAACAAGAAAAGAATTGATCTGGACAAAGGTCAGTTTTCCAATTATCAGGGAACCGGTATTACGCAATGGCTCATCATCCTGCCCTTAATCGGCATACCGATTATCATTTGGGCGCTGCTGAAGTATTTCGGAAATTTTTACATTGCTTCGGCGGTTTTGGCCATCCTTGGGCTGATTGGGTTTTTGCTGAGAAATTATTTTATGAATACAATACTCCAAGGCTATAAAACCCGGAAGTATATGGCAATAAACGGATTTAAAGAACAAAATGCTTAATCAAAATCAGGAAAATGATTGAAATCAATAACATATCAAAAGCTTACGGCGGAGTCAAAGTTTTGGACCTCGGCGAAATTAAAATCAACAAAGGCGAGAGCATCGGACTGGTGGGAAACAACGGTGCCGGTAAAACCACACTTTTCAGCCTGATGCTGGACTTAATTCAACCTACGACAGGGGAAATCCTGCTCAACGGAATTAAAGTCCACGAAAGCGAAGACTGGAAGAAATTCACGGCGGCTTTCATCGATGAAAGTTTTCTCATCGGCTATTTAACCCCTGAAGAATATTTTTATTTCATTGGCGAATTGCGTGGCGAAAACAAAGCCAGCACAGATGCGTTTCTGTCTCAGTATTCTGAATTTTTTAATGATGAAATTTTAGGCAAAAAGAAATACCTTCGTGATTTGTCCAAGGGAAATCAAAAGAAAGTCGGTATTGTAGCGGCTTTGATTGGCAATCCCGAAATTATTATTTTGGACGAACCTTTTGCAAATCTGGATCCTTCCACGCAAATTCGTTTGAAAAAACTAATCAAAGATTTAACCTCCAACAAAGAAAAAACGATTTTGGTTTCCAGTCACGATTTGAACCATACAGTAGAAGTTTCCGACCGGATTATTGCCTTAAACAAAGGAGAGCTCGTAAAAGACATCCAAACATCAGAAGAAACGCTGAAAGAATTGGAAAGTTTCTTTGCGGTTTGATTTTAGGAAAAAATAACGACCTTCATGGGGTAGTTATTTTTTATTTGCTTAAAACTGATACGCTACTCCAAATCCGTCTCCGTTGACATTTAATTTTAATTGTGAAGTCTGAATCTCACTTTCCCCATTTTCAACATCCACTGCTTTTTTAATGTTTTTGGAATAACCAATCCAAAGTGGAATACTGCTTAGAATTAAGCCAACTCCTCCTCCGGCAATAGCCCACCCGGTACCTTTTTCCATCAAGGGATTTTCTGAATTTGACAAGGCACCGCCGATTCCAAAACCCAAACAAAATGACCCCGTATAAGTAATGATCTCAGCAAAAGTTTTATTGGTTCTGGCTCTTCTTATATGGTCAATGGCTACTTGGTTGGTAAAAGCCTGTTTGTATTGATTCAGTTTATAACCTTGTCCGTCTTTGATAAAGAAATTTTTTCCACCGGTTCCCAATTCTATTTGTCCATTTTGAGGTTCCTCTACCTGAGCAAACGCCAAAGCCGGAATCAGCATCAATGCAAATACTAATTTTTTCATGTTAAGTTAATTAATTTGGCGGCGAATTTACAATAATTTTTCATCCACCAAATTCGGTAAAGTCACTTTTAACAAAGGTTCATCTTCCATCGCACGTTTGATGGCGAAAATGGCTTCTTCATTTCGCGCCCAGCTTCTGCGGGCAATTCCGTTGTTTACGTCCCAATGCAGCATCGATTTCAACCTTTGTTCAGCTTCTTGCGTTCCGTCTAACAACATTCCGAATCCACCATTGATCACTTCGCCCCAACCGACACCGCCACCATTGTGAATAGAAACCCAAGTCGCGCCGCGAAAACTGTCGCCAATCACATTGTGAATCGCCATATCTGCTGTGAATTTCGAGCCATCGTAAATATTGGAAGTCTCACGGAAAGGTGAATCCGTTCCTGAAACATCATGATGGTCACGCCCCAAAACAACCGGGCCGATTTCTCCGCGATTGATAGCATCGTTAAAGGCTTTAGCGATTTTAATCCTGCCCTCGGCATCGGCATATAAAATTCGAGCTTGCGAACCTACCACCAATTTATTTTCCTGCGCACCCTTAATCCACGTGATGTTATCCTGCATTTGCTGTTGGATTTCTTTAGGGGAATTTTTCATAATTTCCTCCAAAACCTGACAAGCGATTTCATCGGTTTTTTGCAAATCTTCCGGTTTCCCCGAAGCACAAACCCAACGGAACGGCCCAAATCCAAAATCAAAACACATCGGTCCCATGATATCCTGCACATAACTCGGGTATTTGAAATCGATGCCGTTTTCGGCCATTACATCAGCCCCGGCACGTGAAGCTTCCAACAAAAACGCATTTCCGTAATCGAAGAAATACGTTCCTTTGGCTGTATGTTTGTTGACCGCCGCAGCGTGTCTTCGCAAGGTTTCCTGCACTTTTTCTTTGAATAATTCCGGATTTTCGGCCATCATCTGATTGGCTTCTTCGAAACTCAATCCCACCGGATAATAACCTCCCGCCCAAGGATTGTGCAAAGAAGTTTGATCGGAACCTAAATCGATGTAAATATTTTCTTCGTCAAATTTCTCCCAAACTTCCACCACATTTCCATCGTAGGCAATCGAAACGACTTCTTTATTTTCTTTGGCTTCGCGAACTCTTTTCACCAATTCATCCAAATCCGAAATCACTTCGTCTACCCAACCTTGTTCATGTCTTTTGTAAGTTGCCGCCGGATTGACCTCGGCGGTCACCGAGATTACTCCGGCAATATTCCCTGCTTTGGGCTGTGCGCCTGACATTCCGCCTAATCCTGCGGTAACAAAGAGCCCCACCTCGCTCCTCCCCGAAGGGGAGGAAGTTCCCCCTCCTTTGGAGGGGGTTAGGGGGAGGCTTTTTCGAACCCCATTCAATAATGTAATTGTCGTTCCGTGCACAATTCCTTGAGGCCCGATGTACATATAACTTCCGGCGGTCATTTGCCCGTATTGGGAAACACCCAATGCATTGAACTTTTCCCAGTCGTCGGGTTTGGAATAGTTGGGTATCACCATTCCATTGGTCACCACCACTCTTGGCGCATTTTTATGCGAAGGGAATAACCCCAGTGGATGACCAGAATACATCACTAATGTTTGTTCTTCAGACATTTCTGACAAGTATTTCATCGTCAGCAGGTACTGAGCCCAGTTTGAGAAAACCGCACCGTTTCCGCCATAAGTAATCAATTCTTCCGGATGCTGTGCTACAGCAGGATCGAGATTATTTTGAATCATCAGCTGAATCGCTTTTGCCTGCTGGCATTTTCCGGGATATTCATCCATCGGACGTGCATACATTTCATAATCCGGCCGAAAGCGGTACATATAAATTCGTCCGTATTTTTCCAGTTCTTCCTTGAATTCGGGTAATAATTCCGCATGAAATTTTGGTTCGAAATAACGCAAAGCGTTTTTCAACGCAAGCTTTTTTTCTTCCTCCGAAAGGATTTCTTTTCGCTTTGGCGCGTGGCTGAAGTTTTTATTTAATGGTTTTAGTGTTGGGAGTTCTGTCGGTATTCCCTGTTGTATTTGTTGTTGGAATTCTCGGATTTTCATTTTTTTGTATTTAATAATCTTGTCAAGGTTAATGTTTTCACGCATAGAACCTTGACAAGGTTTCTCGGGTTAACTATAAAACTTTTCTAATTCAATTTCTTTTTTATGTGAAATTATAAAATTCTCTTTATCATCAAATAATTCCAAAACTTCATTTCTATTCAGAAAATTTTGAGAGCCGCCTAACAAACTTCTGTAGGATGAAAACGAATATTTCCTAAAATCATTTATCAATTGATGATTTTCCGGATTTCTGTGAATGTAAATGATAACTTTTCTTAAATATTCTTCAGAGATAATTTCCTTTCTCTTAAATGGTGATTCGATCAAAGAACCGTGTCTGCCGTTCTCTTTGTTAAATGCCTGCGAATAAGAATTAAAAATTCTTGAAAATTGTTTAGAAAATATATTTTGAGGAGAATGGAGCCCCTGCTTAGCCTTGTCAAGGTTTGAAACCTTGACAAGGCTTTCCAATTCCTTTTCAGATTTAACTTTGATTAAAAAATGAAAATGATTGGATAATAAACAATAAGCATAAATCTCACAGACCGGAGTTAAATGTTCCTTTATTTTATGGATAAAAAACTCAAAATTTCGACTGGATTTAAAAATTATTTCCCCATTCACACCTCTGTTGTATATGTGATAGAATTTATCGGGTTCAACTGGTTGTGTCCTTATATCCATATTATAGATTTTGAGAACCTTGTCAAGGTTGATACGCTAAATCACAGAAATAATCTCTTTTAATTCCTCTCCCTGAATCAATTCAATAATTGCATTGATGTCTTCACCTATTAATCGGTCGTCTTCTAATTTCTCCACTTTGGTTCGAACCAAATCAAATACTTCTTCTATAATAGAACTTGATTTTAACGGTCTTCTGAATTCCAATCCCTGACAGGCATACATTAATTCTATTGCCAATATTTTCTCCAGATTATTCAAAACCTGGTTGAACTTTCTTCCCGAAATACTTCCCATCGAAACATGGTCTTCCTGCCCCAATGAAGTTGGGATACTGTCCGCCGAAGCCGGGAAACACAAAGTTTTGTTCTCCGTGCATAATGCAGCCGAAGTATATTGCGGAATCATAAATCCACTGTTCAATCCTGATTTTTCGGTTAATAACCTCGGCAATCCGAATTTCCCTTCCAACAATAAATACTGTCTCCGGTCGGAAATATTTCCCAATTCCGAAGCCGCCAAAGTCGCATAATCCAAGACCATCGCCATCGGCTGACCGTGGAAATTTCCACCACTAATGGCTGTTTGTTCATCCAAAACAATCGGATTATCGGTTACCGAATTCAATTCGATTTCCGCCATATCACGAAGGTGCAACCACGCATTTCGGGAAGCGCCGTGCACTTGTGGCATACAGCGAAGCGAATAAGGATCCTGAACTCTCGGATGATCGTTATTATCGATAATTTCAGAACCTTCCAGTATTTTTCGGATTCTTTGCGCCACCAATTTCGTTCCTTCATACGGACGAACTTCGTGCAATTCTTTCATGAAAGGCGATTTCAAGCCTGAATATGCTTCCAGACTCATTGCTCCAATGACATCTGCTAAATCAAGCAAGTATTTCATTTTATCCAATCCGAAAAGTGCGTGTGCCAAAATGAATTGCGTTCCATTAATTAAACCCAAACCTTCTTTTGCCTGGAGTTCAATAGGCTCTAAACCATGTTCTTTCAAAATTTCTTTTGTTGGAACGGCTTTGCCATTTTTCCAGATCTTTCCTTCGCCAATTAACGGCAAAAACAAATGAGCAAGCGGTGCTAAATCACCTGAAGCACCTACAGAACCTTGCTCCGGGACAACCGGAATTACCTCATTTTCCAAA
>PJTO01000549.1_pt1 | contig 12588 bp, 9 predicted proteins | sample 1512101 | NCBI WGS metagenome assembly PJTO01 (sample SAMN08177690, study PRJNA422409) | Soil metagenome, whole genome shotgun sequencing project.
AACCCTTGTCCTGCTCATCGTTTCGGGAGCTTATGCCCAGTCGCTTCCAGACATCAGCTATCGGGATTACGGCTATACCAAGCCTGTAAAAAAAGTAACGCAAATGTATTACAGCATTGATTATGCAAATGACGGAAGTGTGAAAAACGTAGAAGAAGTAGAAAAAATAACCCAAATATTCAATACGGATGGCAACATGGAAAGCTACGAAAACAAAAGTTTCCTCGATGACAGTTGGGCAAAATCCCAAAGCACCTACAAACAAGGGCGTTTACATAAACAAGCGTGGACACACAGCAATCCGTACCTGAACAGAACGTACTCCTACGTTTACGACAAACAAGGAAAAATTACCGAAGAAAAAATCCGTTTCAAAGACGGAAGCAAAAGCTATATCAAATTCCGTTACAAAGACAGTTTATTGAGTGAAATAGAAGCCGACATAGACGGTACGCAGTCCGTTACCGAACGTTATTATTCTGCCAAAGCAAAATTATACAAAGAAATTCATCAGCAAAAAGTGCCGAACGAAGCTGACATCGTAACGAATTATTTTTATCTCGAAGACAAAGAAATACTGTCTTTCGTAGAACCGCAAAGCTATTTCTATGCCACCGCTTACCTCAAAGATGCAATGGGTCATCATTCCGGCGAAATCAAATTTAAGCTCATCGAAGACAGCACCGCACAAAATAAACTATTGAAAGGCATTCAGCGGTTTGATAAAGAAGCACCAAACGACAATCTGCCTTTTGATTTACAAGCCTATTCCGACCAAACTTTACAGGCATACAGGAAAAATCAAAAAGAACTGAAGCCTTACCGAATGGTACTGTATCTGCGGGACGAAAACAACAACATCACAGCCGAAGCCGAAGTAGATTTGAAAGCCAAAAACATTGCCGGTATCGGGTTTTTCAAAACAGAATTTGCCGATGGAACAACCACCGGAACAACAGAGTTCAGTCATAAAAAGCTACATCTATTTGAAGCGATGTTACAACAAACCAAATTACCTTAAATACGACCGATATGAAAAAGATAAATTATCAAACTATACAGTTCTCCCCCGCCAGCTGGCGGGGAGTTAGAGGGGGATTTATCATCGTCATTTTCCTCATCACCCTTACCTCATTTCAAAAAGCCTTTGCCAATGCCGCACAGCCCGGCATCTGGAATGCAGGCGGAACGGTCTTTACGATGCTCTATCCCGAAGACAGCCTCACGTTCAAAAAAGTGCAGATGCAACAGGAACGCATCTACATACAGCTATATAAAGGCTATGCGGTAGTAAAAGGCACTTACCTGTTCCGCAACACCAGCAAAGAAACCTTGAATTTCAAAATGGGCTATCCCGTAAACGGCATTTATTACGGTGGCGGAATAGACCTCAATGAAGTAACGCTCGACAGCTTGAGCAGTTTTAAAATTAAAGCCAACGACAGTTGGTTGCCCCTGCTGAAAGAAAACCACCCCGAGCTGAACAACGATTACAAAAGTCCCATACCGTCAGGCGATAACTGGACGGTGTGGCAAATGACATTCGCACCCGAAGGAACCCAAACGATAGAGGTTTATTTTATCGTCAATACCAATAATGCACAGGTACGGCAAGGCTACAATGCCGAACAACGAAACGCCTTTATTTACCTTCTCGAAAGCGGAAGCGTTTGGAAAAACCCGATTGAGAAAGGGAACTTCTATGTGCAGTTGATGGACGGTTTAACCCCCGAAAACATCAACGGAATTTCGCAGGGCTTCGGTTTCCGCTACAACGAAACGCATAAGCTATATGCCGGAGCAAAAGCCAATTTTTCGCCCACACCCAAAGACAACCTCGTGATAACCTATCACGAACACAACGAACATTTTATGTTTGACAAAGCGCTCGTTCAAACCGAAAACCTCTTTTCAAAAATAGACGAAATGAGTCAATTGCCTTTGGAAACGCTGACCTATACCGAAGTACAAACAGGCGACCCCTACGAAGTAGAAAGCACATTTTTGGGAGCATTTCCCGGACTGCTCACGCTTTTTGTCGTCTTCGCACCGTTCATCATCGGGTTTATTGTAGTAGTCATTATCATTTGGGCTGTGGTAAAATGGATTAGAATTAGAAAAAGAAAAAATAAAGGAATATAATATGATAGCTTTAGCCTTATTATTTATCGTGATTATCAGTTTGTTGTGGCTGGTAATGCGGTTGCTTAAAAATTTCTTTGAGGCATACAGCAACGTCTATATCTCCGAAAGCAATCAGACGGCAGAGTTGCAAAACAATTTGAATTTGCAGAAAAACGAAATGGAAATCCTCGAAACGGAAAAGCAAATCAATGCTCTGATAGACGAGCGGTTGGTACAAATGGAAGAGAAATTTCCAACAGGGCAAACGCAGGAAGAATTGTCTGAACAGGCACCGGAAATACTGGCCATTACCCTGAAAAATATGCTTCACTCTTCGTTGACCTTGATGAAGAATGAAACACTCGGCACCAAGAATTAAAAAAACACTATATTTGAATTATTATTTGCCTAAAAACACCAACGCAAGGGGTAACAATTCTTTACTACGACTGATATATAGCTATACGAAAGCAAGTAAGATTAAAAATTTAAGATCATGAAAAATTTAAAACACTTAGTTACGTACACGTTGGCAGTAGCTATTCTGACGTTATCTATGAGTTCCTGTAAAAAAGACCACGATGCCGATGGTGATGGTCACGCCACCCTCGCTCCACCAAGTAGCGCTGCCTACGCCGACCTGAAGAAACTGGCCGATGAGCTGGTCAATGTTCAGTTTAATGTAGAAGACGGACTGGAGTACACAACTCCTAAGGGAACGGTAATCACTTTTGGTGAAAACAGCCTTGTGGACGAAAACGACAACGATGTGACCGGAGAAGTCGAACTGACCTTCGTAGAGATGTACGACCGGGGAACCATGGTCGCGACAGACAACGCACTAATGGGGTATCTTGAAATCGGAAGCATTCCCGGCGAATTACATGCCCAACCATTGGTAACCGGAGGCCAGTTTTTTGTAGAGGTCAAACAAGGCAGTAAAACCTTGAAGGCAAAACCCGGACATCCGTACAAATTGGTGGTAGATGCCCGACATACCGGCGGAATAGACAATGAAATGACCATGTGGAGACTTATTGCGGTCAATATGGCTGGCGACCCTATACCGGGTATTGACATAACCGTAAATCAATGTTGCCCTCCCGAAAACGGACGGATTATTTGGAATGAAGTTGACGGCGCCGACAGAGAACAGACCTGGATGGGAGCCGATGTGCAACTCAGCACTTACAATGTATTCAGCACCGAGTTCGGATGGACGAACATAGATCGTTTCTACAGCGATGAACGTGACAAGACACAGATTAAGGTGTTCGTGCCGAACGGTTATGACCACACAAACACAGATGTTTATGTGGCGTATGAAGACGAACCGGGTGTACTCGCTAAACTAGACGCTTTTGACACCGCGGATAAATTTTTCTCCGAACATTACGGATTCCTCCCGATAGGGTTAAAAGTCCATCTGATCTTTACATCCGAGAGCAACGGTGCTATCGTCTATGCCATCAAAACGGTAACGATCGTAGCCGGAGGTACGTTTACCTTTGCAACGGATGATCTGAGTACAACCACAAAAAACAATCTGGTATCTATGATCAACGTCTTAGATTAAAATTATGGAGCTATTCATCTAACTATTTAATGTATGGATATTTTTAAAGGCGCAAGCTTAGTTAGCTTTTTTTGACAGGTTCAGGAGTGATGAAGATTGTTTGGTACGGATACCCAATCACTTAAACCGCAACATCGACGCCAAAATACCGTTTATTTCGTTCCGTTTTTGCCGGGAAACGGAAATTTCCTTGCCCCAACAGGGGCAATGCACCTGTTTTATGGACAGCAATCCACTCTCTGATTTTAAATATACAGCACTATGCCATAGACATCGAATAGCACCAAAGCTATCACAAGCACAGTCAAAAGCCATTTGGAGCTTTTAATGTATAGTTTCTCATAGCTACTTCACTTCTTTTCCTGTCTTGTCGATGAAAATGGTTTTGCCGTCTTTTACTACCCAGGTCTTGCCGTCTGTAAAGCCTCCCGTAAATACACTTTCGTAAACTGCCGGAATGACCACCTTGCCGGAAAGGTCGGTATAACCCCATTTGCCGTTTTGCTGTATGGCTGCCAGACCGGACTTAAACCCCTGCGCTCCTTCAAACTGCGGTGCGATGACAATTTTTCCGGTTTTGTCGGCGTAGCCCCACTTTCCATTTTGTTTCACGGCTACAAATCCTTCGCTGAAGAAACCGTTTCCGTGTTCATATACAGGGGGGATGATTTCTTTACCGGTTTTGTCGATATAACCGATTTTTCCGTTGAGGGATATTCGGGCCATGCCTTCTACAAATTCCATCGCGGATGCGTATCTGAGCGGTACGATTTCGTTGCCGGTGTCGTTGATGTAGCCATACTTGCCACTTTCCTCGACGATGGCTATGCCATCCTTGAACTGCCCTATTAAACTGTATTTTGGCGGCACGATTTCTTTGAACTGTGCATTGATAATCCCCCATTTGGTAGTTTTGCCCGCTCCGTTGCGTATCTGGGCAAAGCCTCCTCTGAAATTGCTGATAAAATCGTATTTCGGCGGCAGCAGTTCCTTGCCCGACCGGTCTATGATACTCCATTTGCCTCCTGTACTGACACTGGCCATATTTTCGCTAAAATCGAGCACCTGCTTGTATTTGACGGGAACGACTTCGGTTCCTGAAGCATCGACAAAACCCCACAGTTCCCCGAGCCGCACCTTTGCCCTACCGTTGATAAGGTTTCCTCTTTGCTGGTATTGCTTAGCGGTGGAAGAAGATGTCTGGGTGCTGCCGGAAGTTTTTGCCGCCATATTGCCGAGCGACTGCCGGACTTTGAGGGAAACCCGTGGCAGTGCCTGCTTGGCTTTCTCATGGCCTTTGCCTGCGGCTTGTTGGTACCATTTAAAGGCTTCGGTATAGTTTTGAGGGATACCCTCCCCACTTTCATAGAACGCACCGAGGTTGTACATTGCACCCACATGCCCTTTATCAGCACTCATTTTTGTCCATTTTACAGCTTCTGTATAGTTTTGCTGTACTCCCTGCCCACTATCATAGAGTGAACCCAGGTCGTACATAGCATTCACATGTCCATTTTCGGCGGCTTTTTTAATCCAATGTAATCCTTCGGTTTCGTTTTGGGCTACACCTTGACCTTTTAAATACATAATACCAATGTTGTGTATGGCGTCTATATTTCCTTTTTCTGCTGCTTTTCTAAACCAATTGAAACTTTCGGTAAGGTTTTGAGCTACACCTTGACCGTTATAATACATCGAAGCGATATTTTGCATACCGCCAGGACTTCCGTTTTCAGCTGCTCTACGAAACCATTGCGAAGCCTCTTCGTAATTTTTTGCGTTATATGCAGCCAATCCTTTTTTAAATTCTTCTTCCCCTGTATCTTTAATCTGTATAGGTTTGCTATTGGCAGCTGTAGTACCGGCACTCCCCAATGGATTCCTGACAAACAATGTTTTGCCGTTTTGTACAACTTTTGCATAACCATTCACAAAACAACCGAGTTCTATGTTGTCGTATTGAAAAGGAACAGCCATTTTTCCGGTCTTGTCGATAAATCCCCATTTCCCATTTTGTTTTACGGCAGCCAGTCCCTCTATAAAGGAATATGGGTCGGCATCTTCATATTGAAAAGGAATAACGGTTTTATCATGTAAGTCGATAAATCCCCATTTCCCGTTCAATTTGGCAGGTGCTAATTGTTCAACTTCTGCAATCAAGCCACCGTCTTCATATTTGGCAGGTATCCAAATATCGCCGTTAGTAGGGTCTTTATAACCCAATTTCCCGTTAGAACCTTCCCAATCGTGTAGTTGATTTGGGCCAAGCAATAGAATCGCGTAACTTTTCTTATCCAACTCCCAGAGTGTTTCGGGTGATTTAGGATAGCCTTCTTTTGCCGCTTCTTTCAGCCATTTTCTGGCTTCGTTGAAATTTGCTTTTACACCAATACCATTCGCATAAAATACGCCCACATTATGTTTGGATTCTAATTCACCTTTTTCGGCTGCTATTTTATACCATTTGAAGGCTTCTGCATTATTTTTGGCGGTTCCTTGCCCACTATAGTACATCAGCGCTACAGCGCTAGCAGCTTTTGCATATCCTTTTTCTGCAGATATTTTAAACCAGTTAAAAGCTTCTGCGTATTGTTTTTGTTGATAAGCCTGAGCTCCCTTGGCATATTCTGAACTTCCGCTTCCAGAAGAGGTGTTTGTCGTGATGACGGTTTTATTTGTTGTATTTGTTGAGGCATAATTTACTTCTTTTCCGTCTGTGGTTACATAAGAAAATTTACCGTTTTGCTTTGCCCAAAACTGGTTGGGATTACTTATGGTGAAGAGGTTTTCATATTCAACGGGCATTACGAGTTTTCCTTTGAGGTCGTAAGCACCGTATTTGTTGTCTTTTTTGACAAGAATATACCCTAATTTTGGCATTTGTACCGATTGGTATTCGGCGGGGACTATTATTTTTCCGCTTGGGTCTTTCAAACCGGTTTTACCTTGGCTATTCATAAAGAGCTTGTACTCCTGTGCCTGTGCAGTGGTTGTGTTGGCTACTGCGGCCGTTTGTGGCAACACTTTGCCTATTTTATCGATTTTCAGGGTATTTCCGTCTTTTTTTACCTGTGCCACACCGTCTTTAAAGCTAAATGCCTGCTCGTATTCAAAGGGTATGATGATTTTACCCGTTTTGTCGATGGCTCCGTATTTACCATTTTGGCGTACCCAGGCCCGTTCTTCATAAAAAAGCTGAGCCATCTCATATTGCGGGTGGATGACCACTTTGCCGTCTTTGTCGATAAAGCCGACTTTTTTATCGAGCGTTACCCTCGCCAATCCATCTATCATTTCCCCGGCTACATCGTATTGAAAAGGAATTACCGTCTTTCCCTGTTCATTGATATAACCGTATTTTCCTTTCAGCTGTACCGCCGCAACGCCTTCACTGAATTTTTGAGCATACTCGTACTTCGGCTTAATGACAATCTTTCTGTTGTGCATATAGCCCCATTTGTCGTCATTGGTTTTGTGCGGGCTTATCTTCTGCTGTGCCTGCAAAGCTATTGCCCCGAAGAGCAAGAGGCAGATTGTAAAGAATATTTTTGTTTTCATATCGTTGGTTTTTTATTTCCATTTCGGACAACCTTTATTTTGTAACCGGGCAACCACAAGGGTTATCCCTACTCTTTGCCGGTTTTATCAATGTAAAACGTTCTGCCGTCTTTTCTAACCTTGGCTTTGCCGTCTTTGAAAACAGGGGCAAACATTCCTTCAAATTCGGTTGGGATTGCTGTTTTTCCTTTTTTATCAACAAAAATCCACTGAAAATCTTTAGTGGTTTCGCTTTTTGTAACGGCTACCAATCCTTCGGAAAAAGTGCCGACCATATAATACTGAATGGGGATAGTTTCTTTACCTTTTTTATTGAGAAAGCCCCACTTTCCGTTAAGTTTTACGGCAGACAATCCTTCCGAAAAAGCATCTGTATCATCATATTTGGGTGCGATGAGTTCTTGCCCTTTTTTATCGATTAATGCCCATTTACCCCCTGTGAAATAGTATTGTTCGTCATAACCTCCTCCAAGGTTTACCCACGCCACACCTTCGGAAAACAGGAAAGCATTGTCGTATTGAAAAGGCAATATTTCAGCACCTGCCTTGTCGATAGCTCCCCATTTCAGGTCTTTATCGGAATGTTCCGCTTTTATGGCAACAAAGGCAATGCCTTCATTAAAACCGTAATTGGACACTTCGTCATAAAGGAAATCAATGACCTGATTACCTGCTTTATCAATAAATCCCCACTTACCACCCGAACCGAAAAGTCCTTGTTTTCCTATATTAACAGCAACCAATTCCTCGGAAAAAGAAGCGATGTCGTCATATTTTGGTTCTATGATTACTGTTCCTTTTTCATTTTTAAATCCCCATTTGCCGTTGTCGGTTTTGAACTTGGTAAATTCCTGTGCTTGTAAAGCCACGCCCAAAAGCAACAGGCAAACCGTAAATAATATTTTTATGCTCATACTTCCCTTGACTTATAAAATTAAAACCGAATACCCAATAGCGGAAGAATTAACATCGCCAAAGAACACAACAGACCGATAAGCAACAACACAGGTATAACGGTATTCCGCTTCCTACCATCTTTTTTGATGTTTTTCCAGATGAAAAATGATGCTACGCCAAAAGGGTAGGATATAAGCAAGGGTATCCAAAACAGCCAGAATATGCCTGTAACGGCAAACCACAGGGCAAATATAATTGCCAGTACGAAAAGTATGTTGTTTTTGTTCATAATTTATTGGTTTTTATTGGTTTCACTTCAATACCTCAACGAGCCCACTACTGCCTGTGCTTCTCTTTGCCCTATATCTGCGGCTGACCGTATCCATTGACTGCCTTTCTTTTCGTCGAGCACAGTTCCGGCACCGGTAAAATAGCACATCCCCAGCTGGTACATCGCATCGGGGTGGTTGTATCGGGCTGCTTCGGCAAACTCCGAAAACATCAGCTCAAAGTTCTTTTCTTTTTGGGCTTCCAGTGCTTGCCCGTAATGGGCAACGGCTGCTTCGGGTATCCTGACGAGAACGCCCACAATGGGGTCTTTGCCGCCTTCCCAAAGATACAAAGTATCACGATGTATGCTTTTAAAATAGATGGGCAGTGAGCGGCTTGTTCCCTGTATTGTAATGTGCCAATCCGCCCATTTGATTGATGTATCGAGTGTATAAGGACCTTTCAGGTTTATTTTCGGACTGCTGAACGACAGGCTGTCTGCCGTGAAAACATACCTTTTCGCCTTTTCCGAAGCACTAATCTGCTTATTGACAAGGGCATCCTGCCGCCAGTAACCGATAAGCTCTTCGGGGTTGACCTGGGCCTGTAAAGAGCCCGACCCCAACCCTCCCAGCAGAAAAACCTTGAATAAAAAGGTGAATGGTTTTCTTGTTATTGTTTTCATAATCGTTGAATTTTCTGTTTTCATTTCGGGGCAACCCTTATTTTGCAACCGGGCAATCACAAGGACTGCTCCTACTTGCTTTGGGGTACTGTACCCAAAACGGTTACCGTTTTGCCGGTTTTGTCTATCAGGATTTTTTTTCCGTCTTTGAATACTTCAGCAACGCCGTTACTGAACACAGGCGCTATATCATCAGACAGGTAAAACTTTGCGGTGTATTCCAACGGGATAACCACGATGCCCCGCTTGTCAATAAAGCCCCACTGCCCCAGCAGCTTAACGGATGCAAGTCCTTCTGAAAATCTTCCGACATTATCGTACCTGAGCGGCACTATCTCCCGGCCTGTTTTGTCCACAAAGCCCCATTTGCCAATACGCCGCAATACCTTGAACTCTCCGTTGCCTACGGCGGCCATACCTTCGGAAAACCTTTCCGCCCAGTCGTATCTGGGCGGTACTATTTCTTTGCCGGTTTTGTCCATATAGCCCAATTTATGGTTCTTTTGCTGATAATAGGGCATACTGAAGGCCGCCATGCCTTCCGAAAAGCTTTCTACTTTACGATACTTTATGGGGATAACCTCTTCGCCTTTAGTGTTAATAAATCCCCACAACTGGCCGTTTCCGTTTACTTGTGCCAGGCCTTCGCTAAAGAAATAAGCAATTTTGTACTTGTCGGTCGGGATAACTTCTTTGCCGGTTTTGTCTATGTACCGGGGCTTCCCGTCAATTTTAACGCTGGCCAGTCCGTCTCTGAAAAAAGTTCCGTTGTCGTATATCATGGGGATGTTTTCTTTGCCGGTTTTGTCAATGAACCCCCATTTTCCGTTGCGTTTTACGGCAGCCATGCCATTGGTAAAATTCCATACTTCTTCATATTTCGCGGGAACGATTTCTTTTCCCGTTTTGTCAATAAATCCCCACTTATCTCCCATACGTACCGGTGCCATGCTTTCGGAAAAACCCTTTGCCTGATCGTATTTTGGCGGAATGACTTCTTTTCCGGCAGTATTGATGTAGCCGTATTTACCGTCTTTGATTACATCTGCCAGTCCTTCCGAGAAACCGCCCCACAACATTTCTATGATGGTGTATTTGCCTGCGGGGATTACTGTTTTTCCGGTTTCGTCCTTAAAGCCGTGTTCATAACTTCCTTCTTCCTGAAATACGAAAAGCTGTTTGGGCACTTTGCTATTTGCATGAGCTGCTTTGGCATTGGCCAAATGCGGTTTGTTTGCTCTTATGTTGTTTAGCGGTCCGGCGGCTGTCTGGCTCCCGGCGCTTACCGCCTTCTGATACCATTTTTCGGCTTCGGTGTAGTTTTGCGTGGTGCCAGCTCCATGTTCGTATATTGAAGCCAGAAATTCCATAACCAGCACATTGGTATTGCCCTTATCCACCGCTTTTTTAAGCCACTTGAAGCCTTCCGAAGCATTTCTGTCGATGCCATTTCCATAATAGTACATTGACCCCACAGGTGCCATAGCAGCAGCCACATCTTTGTCGGCCGCTTTTTTCAACCACCGGAATGCTTCTTTATCATCTCGTTTTACGCCGTTACCGGTAAGATACATTACTCCAAGATTGTTCATAGCAAATGGCTGTCCTTTATCTGCGGCCAGTTTGTACCATTTGAGGGCTTCGGCATAGTTTTTTTGATTGGCAGCCGTCAAACCTTTGTTGTATTCGGTTGCTCCGGCGGTGGAAGTGCCGGTACTTGCGGTGTTTGTGGGTTTATTGCCGGATGCTGTTGTACCTGCCGGTTTCGTTTGGGTATTGGTGTTTGTGGAAGCGATGGTGGTGCGTCCCCTTGCCGACCAGGGCTGTCCGGGAGCGGGAGCCATAGCGGGGTAAGGTGTTTTGTTGGTGGTATGCTTGGCCAGCTCTCTGATGACCTGTTGCTGTGGCTGGCTGAACGTGGCGAGAAGCTCTTTCGTGTCGATATTGATGAGCTTCATGATGCCCTGATATGTGCCGTAAAAATCAATGTCTGCCATCTGCAGCAGTTTTTCTTTTGCTTTGCGGTTGATTTCCGCTGTCGGCACACCGTCTTTTTTCAGGCGGTCGGCATACAGGGCAATGGCTCTACCGCGATGCGCCGAGGGGTCTGCCGTGTTGCCGGCCTGCGCCAGCATTTTGGTGTATTCTTCTTCGGCAGTGCCTCTTTTGGGTACGGTTGCCCCTACACGCTGCAGCTCCCGGCTCATGTCGTCGCCCAGTTCATGTGCTTTCAGATACCACTCGGTGGCTTTTTTGAGGTCTTTGTTTACGCCCCAACCGCCGTATTCGTAGATGTGAGCCACCCGGCGCATGTCTGTGCGCTCGCCACGTTCTGCTTTCGGCAGGTAGTATCCGAGTGCTTCGATATAGTTTTTTTCGGTGTATTTATTGCCTGTGTAGTACAAATCGGCCAGTGCTCCGGCCGCTTCGGCATCGCCGGCCTGTGCCAATACGGCGTAGCGTTGACGACCTTTTTCGTACCATTTTTTGGCTTCTTCCGGATTTTTCGCCACGCCGTAGCCACCTTCATACAGGTCGCCGATGCCCAGCATGGCTTTTGCATTGCCTTTGGCGACTGCCCTTTGGTAGTGGGTCATGGCGGTGGCGTAGTCTTTTTTGAAATAGGCCATAAAACCGTTGGTGTAGTCTCCTTTGCCGTTGTTCTGGGCCTGCAATGCCATTGCCCCGAAGAGCAGGAGGCAGATTGTAAATAGTGTTTTTACTGCTATTTTCATATCGTTGAATTTTCTGTTTTCATTTCGGGGCAAGTTGTTCGTCGAAATAATCTTTCCCGAAGATGTTTTGCGGGTTTTTCAGCCGTTCGTCATCCATCGTAAAGCCTTTGATGATGTATTCTCTGAGCCTTTCGGTAGCCCAGATACGGAATTGCGTAGCCCGGGTGCTGTTCACGCGGTAGCCCACGGAAATAATGGCATCGAGGTTGTAAAATTCTATCTGCCGTGTTACGCTTCGACTTCCCTCTTGTTGAACTTGTGCAAATTTTGCACAAGTTGCATCTTTTTGCAGTTCGCCTGTTTCATATATATTCTGCAAATGCTTCGTTACCACACTTCTGTCCACACCGAAAAGGTCGGCGATTTTTTGCTGTGTCAGCCAAATGGTTTCATCTTGCAGGTACATTTCTACTTTCACCTGTCCGTTTGGAGTGGTGTAGAGTAATATTTCGTTGAAGCCTTCTGCCGGTGTGGTGTTCTTTTTTGCCATTTTTTCTTTGTGTTGTACGCTATTACAAATATAACTAATACACGCTACCGTGTATTCTTTTTGAACCATTAACCTGCCGGCAGGCAGGCAGGGAAGTTAAGGATATTAAGGCTGTTTTCTTCATGTATCTTCATTGCTGTCCCATTAAAGTTTAAAAAAGTTCTTTGAAATATTTGAAATATAGTTAGTTACAGAGGTTTTTCGACCGAACGGACTTGAAAACATAGTTTTGTATCAGATGAATCTGATACCC
>PJTO01000551.1_pt1 | contig 12534 bp, 9 predicted proteins | sample 1512101 | NCBI WGS metagenome assembly PJTO01 (sample SAMN08177690, study PRJNA422409) | Soil metagenome, whole genome shotgun sequencing project.
GCCAGAAGGTTTGATCTTGGGGCATGAAATTACGGGGATTGTGATTGAAACGGGCTCTGATGTAGAATTTACCAAAGTAGGTGATCTGGTCTCCGTTCCGTTTAACATCGCTTGTGGCCGTTGTCGCAACTGCAAGGTCGGACAAACCGGAATTTGCCTCAATGTGAATCCTGCACGTCCCGGAGCTGCTTATGGCTATGTGGATATGGGCGGATGGATTGGTGGACAAGCTGAATATGTGATGGTACCCTATGCCGATTTCAACTTATTGAAATTCCCCGATTATGACCATGCCATGGCCAAGATCAAAGATTTGACTTTATTATCGGATATCTTTCCGACGGGTTATCACGGAGCTGTCACAGCAGGTGTGGGCCCGGGGAGTATTGTATATATTGCCGGAGCCGGTCCCGTTGGTCTTGCATGTGCTGCTTCTTGTCATCTGTTGGGAGCTGCAGTAGTAATCGTAGGAGATATGATCGATGAACGTCTTGCGCAAGCCAAAAGTTTTGGTTGTGAAATCATTGATTTGAAAAAAGACGCAACGTTAGCTGAACAAATCGAAGCGATTGTTGGAGTTCCGGAAGTGGATTGTGCAGTGGATTGTGTTGGTTTTGAAGCAAAAGGACATGGGCATAATGCCAATAAAGAACAACCGGCAACGGTTTTGAATTCGATTATGGACATTACCCGTGCCGGCGGTCAGCTGGGGATCCCCGGATTATATGTCACCGGAGATCCGGGGGCAGTTGACGAAGCAGCCAAGAAAGGAAGCCTGAGCATCCGCATAGGATTGGGCTGGGCGAAATCACATTCCATCCATACAGGACAATGCCCGGTGATGAAATACCATCGGCAGTTGATGAACGCCATTCTCTATGACAAAATTAAGATTGCAGATGCCGTCAACGTTCAGGTCATTTCTTTACAGGAATCAGTACAAGGTTATCGGGACTTTGACAAAGGCGCAGCTAAAAAATTTGTCATTGATCCACACGGGATGATTGCGAATTAAAATAAAAAAACGGATTTGAATTTTCAGATCCGTTTTTTTATCAGAGAATCATTTCTTCATTGAGTTAGAAACCAATAAATTTATCTGATTTTATAATTTTGATAAATGGTATTTAAAAATTTAATCAGTTTCCTGTTTCTAACTTTTACTTTATTAATTTTTGCTCAAGATAAAATTTCCTATGCCGATTGGGTCAATCCCTTGATGGGAACCCAATCGAGCTATGAACTTTCAAACGGGAATACCTATCCGGCGATCGGTGTGCCATGGGGAATGAATTACTGGTCACCTCAAACCGGGAAAATGGGTGATGGTTGGATGTATACTTACAACGCCAATAAAATAAAAGGTTTTAAACAAACCCATCAGCCTTCACCCTGGATGAATGATTATGGTCAGTTTTCCATCATGCCAACCAAAGGGTTGAAAATAACCGAAACAGAACGTGAGAGCTGGTTTTCACACAAAGCCGAAATCAGTAAACCTTATTATTACAGTGTTTACCTGGCGGATCATGACATCACAACCGAAATTACAACTACCGAACGCGCTGCCCAGTTTCGGTTTACTTTTCCCGAAACAGATGATGGCTGGATTGTAGTGGATGCTTTTGACAAAAATTCCTATGTGAAGATTATCCCGGAAGAACGGAAGATCATTGGGTATAGTTCACGTTACAGTCGTGGGAATTTGATCAATTTTAAAAATTATTTTGTCGTTGAATTTGATGAAAAGATCACAGATTACAGGGTTTGGGATGGAAAGAAAATACAACCAGGTAAAACGGAAATATCGGCTCCACATGCCATTGCAGCTGTAAAATTTAAAATGAAAAAAGGAGAAACCCTGCGTGCGAAAGTAGCTTCTTCATTTATCAGTTTTGAACAGGCAGAATTGAACCTGGATCGGGAAATAGGAAGGGATTCTTTTGATAAAACCAAAGAGAACGCTCTGAATCTTTGGAATGAAAAATTAGGAAAAATAAAAGTGGAAGGTGGTACGGAAGAACAAATGAGGACTTTTTATTCTTGCCTGTACCGTACTTTGGTGTTTCCCAATAAGTTATATGAAATAGATGATTCCGGCGAAATCATTCACTGGAGCCCCTATAATGGTGAAATTCTGCCGGGTTATATGTTTGCCGGAACAGGATTTTGGGATACATTCAGGGCGCTTTATCCCTTGTTGAATTTGGTATATCCGTCCATCAACAAAGAAATGCAGGAAGGTCTGGCCAATGCCTTTCTTGAAGGAGGGTTTCTGCCTGAATGGTCGAGCCCTGGATATGCCGATATCATGATTGGGAATAATTCGGCTTCTGTGGTAGCAGATGCTTATCTGAAAGGATTGAAAGATTATGATATCGAAACACTTTGGCAGGCCGTGACTCACGGTGCAAACAATGAAGGCCCGATGACAGCTGTAGGCAGGGCAGGAGTGGAATATTATAATTCGCTGGGATATGTTCCCTATGATGTGAAAATCAATGAAAACGCTGCAAGGACTTTGGAGTATGCATATGATGATTTCTGTATTTGGAAACTTGGAAAAGCGCTTGGCAAACCTGATTCGGAAATAGATATTTATCGTCAGAGAAGTTTGAATTATAAAAATTTGTTTGATCCGGAGACGGGATGGATGCATGGGAAGAATAAAGACGGCTCCTTCCAGTCTTCCTTTAATCCACTGAAATGGGGCGATGCTTTTACGGAAGGCAACAGCATGCACTATACTTGGTCCGTATTTCATGATGTGCAGGGTTTGATGGATTTGATGGGGGGAAAGAAAAAATTCATTAAAAAATTAGACGAAGTTTTTGAAATGAGTCCGGATTTTGACGAATCCTATTATGGTCAGGTCATCCATGAAATCCGCGAAATGCAGATTGTGAATATGGGTCAATATGCGCATGGGAATCAGCCCATCCAGCACATGGTTTATTTGTACAATTATGCCGGAGAATCTTACAAAACGCAATATTGGGTACGACAAGTGATAAACCGGCTATACAGTTCAGCACCCGACGGATACTGTGGTGATGAGGATAACGGACAAACCTCCGCCTGGTATATTTTCAGTGCGTTGGGTTTTTATCCGGTTACACCGGCTGTAAATCAATATGTTTTGGGCGCACCATTATTTGAAAAGGCTATAATTGAATTGGAGAACGGAAATTATTTTGTCATTCAGCAGAATGAAAATTCTGCTGACAAATTTTACATCAACAAAGCCTGGTACAACGGGAAGAAATTTGAAAAAGCATATATTGATTTTGAAGAAATTACCAATGGAGGTACTTTGTATTTTGAAATGAGTGATAAACCCAATAAGTCTTGGGCTTCCGGTAAAAATGAAGTTCCGTATTCGCTTTCAAACGAAAACTAATTTTTCATAAAAAACCTTGTCAAGGTTAATCTTCATTGTGAATAGAACCTTGACAAGGTTGCAAGAGGTAAAATAAAAACTGAAATGGAAGAAAATTATTTAGACAAAAACCGGAATTCCTGGAACAAACGTGCGGAATTGCACATCGGTTCCGAATTCTATGACGTAAAAGGATTTCTGGAAGGAAAATCTTCGTTAAATTCCATAGAAACAGAGCTTTTGGGTGATCTGCAAGGAAAATCGGTTTTGCATCTACAATGTCATTTCGGGCAGGATTCTATTTCGCTTGCGCGATTGGGAGCAGAAGTGACAGGTATGGACTTGTCCGACAAAGCGATAGAATTTGCAAAAGAATTAGCCGGGAAAGACACTACCAATGCAAAATTTATTTGTTGTGATGTGTATGATTTACCCAATCATTTAGATGGGGAATTTGACATCGTTTTCACGTCTTACGGAACCATCGGCTGGCTGCCCGATTTGGATAAATGGGCCAAGGTGATTTCGCATTTCCTGAAACCGGATGGAAAATTCCTGATTGTCGAGTTTCATCCTTTTGTCTGGATGTTCAATGATGAGTTCAATGAAATTGCATACAATTATTTCAAAGATAAACCGATAGTTGAGGTAAAAGATTCATCTTATACTGATGGGAATTTTTCTGAAAAAATTGAAGATATAAGTTGGAATCATTCTTTAAGTGAAGTAATTAATTCATTGATTAATAATGGTTTAAAAATTAGTCATTTCAAGGAATATGACTATTCTCCTTATGATATTTTTTCAGGTGGGGAAGAATCGGAGAAGGGGAAATTCAGAATAAGGAAATTTGGGGATAAAATCCCAATGGTGTATAGTTTAGTAGCGATAAAATCTTAAAGTTATCTTTGAAATTCAAACAAAAATATATAATTTTGTGATATACTATTTAAATATGAAAAACATATCACTAAAAATAGATGCCAATATTTTTGAAAATACGGAAGAAATACTTTCCGGTATGAAAATTTCAAGAAATCGTTATATAAATGATGCGATAGAATTCTATAATAAAGTTCAGAAAACAAAGTTATTAAAACATCAGTTGAAGATTGAATCTGAAATGGTAAGCGAAGAGTCAATGTTGGTTTTAAACGAATTTGAAGAATTGGATGATGAAGATTAACCAATATGAAATCTGGATTGCTGATTTGAATCCGCAAATAGGTACTGAAGCTGGGAAAACACGTCCAGTATTGATTATTCAAACTGATTTGTTAAATGAGCTGCCTCATCCGTCTACCCTAATTTGTCCCATAACAACCAATGTCAAATCAAAGGCACAAATTCTCAGGGTACACATTGAAAAAGGTGAAGGAGGTGTTTCCAGCAACTGTGACATAATGATTGATCAAATCAGAGCGATTGATAACAAACGACTTACGAAAAGAATTGGTGTTTTACCTAAGGAATTAACCAAGAAGGTAAAAGAAAATATATTGATAGTTTTAGGATTATAAACTTCACAAAATCTCAATAAATTCAATAAATAATTTTTGTAAATCTTCAAAATCAGATAAATTCAGGGTTTCAGCCGTATCAAAAATATCATGGTAATGTCCCGGCCCGCCCAAAGTATAGGTGAAAAATGACGGGACACCTTTTTCATAAAACGGGCAATGGTCTGAATTACAGGCTTCGCCTCGTTTTTTGATTTGTTTGACGTAATTATTTTTTGAATTGATTTGATTTAGTAAATCATATTCCTTGGTAAAAACTGCACTGTTCACAATCTGAATGCCTTCTTCTCCTGCGCCCATGATATCGAAATTCAACAGGAATTTGATTTTTTTCAAATCAATTAATGGGTTCTCAACAAAATAAGTTGAGCCCACCAAACCGGCTTCTTCGGCCGCAAAAGCAATGAATACCAATGAATACTTAGGTTTATTCTGACTAAAATATTTAGCCAATTCCAGCAAAAATGCGGTTCCGCTGGCGTTGTCACTTGCGCCCGGAAAATAGACATTTCCTACTTTCCCCAAATGATCAAAATGGGCGGTAATCACAATCAAGGAATCATTGTTTTCGCCTTCTATTTCACCAATTATATTTTTTGTTTCAAATTCATCAATAAACTCACTTTCAATTTTATAATGATTAATAATTAAACCGTTACTGTAAGAATTATTTTTTACAATAAATTGCGAAACACTATCCTGAATTTGTGAAAGTGAAGAGGTCAATTTATCTTTAGAAAAATAGAAGATGGCCCGGTTTCGGTTTTCTTCCGGTTTGTAAAATGAAGCCCAGTTTTTATAATATTGGTTGAGTGAATCTACTTCAAACTGATGTGGAGGAAAAACCACATGTTTTCCATTTTGAGCCGCCATATCCCGGTAAATAAAATCGATAAAGGAGGATTCAAATTGTAGGGAAGTGGCGTAATCCGTCGGATCAAAATAATAAATATCCCTTTTGTGGAAATCCTGGCTTTTGGAATTGGGTTTTACGATGAAATCTACACCATATTTCAATTCTTTTCCGTTTAAGGTCAATTCGGCATTTTGAATGACATTGATGGGCATTGTAAATTCCTGAAAATAGGAATTATTAATTTTCTTTAAGCCGAATTTTTCAAATTCACCGGCAATGAATTCCGCAGACTTGTTCATACCATTGTCCACATAACCGCGTCCGGAGAAGGATTCTGAGGTCAAGGAGTCAATTATAGAACGTGTGTAAGGAATTGATTGAATGATTTGTTCCTGAGGGAAACACAGGGAAGACAGTATACAAAAGAATAAAATGTATTTTGAAATCATATATACGAATGTACAAAGATTCTAATATTTAATGATTCATTTCCTTTGCTCTTCGAGTAGCTATAATGCTGATGATAAAAATCTGCATGGCATGAAAAACCATAAGAGGAAGCAAGATAATTCCCAATGAGACAGTTTCAGGAAATAAGATTTTAGAGAATACGGTTCCATGAACCAGAGACTTTTTAGTCCCGCAGTATTGGGCCGTTATTTTATCTTCACGATTAAAATGAAGCCTATTGGAAAGATAACCTGTAATGAAATATACCAGCCAAAATAAAATGAGAACAAAAATTAAGATTGAGATTAAGTTTAGGATATTGACTGATTGAAAAATATTTTGTTTAAAAGATTCTGCAAAGCTTTTGAAAATAATTAGCAAGATGATGGTTTTATCAAACAATGTCAAATAAGCATTATAACGAATTGCATATTTTCCCCACCATTTTTGTAAGAAAAGGCCTAAAACTACCGGAATTAAAATTTCTATCAGAAGTTTTAAATAGACTGAACTCAAGTCAAAATCTATAGATTGGTTTTGGAGAAATAATCCCATCCAAAGCGGGGTGATAATAATTCCAATTAATCCAGATATACTGGCGTTAAAAATTGCGGCTGGAACATTTCCTTTAGCAAGGGAAACCATCACTACAGAGGAGGAGACGGTTGAGGGTAGAGCTGAAAGAAATAAAAACGATAACCAAATTGTTTGATTATTTTCTGTTTTAATAAATGGATAAAATATAATAATGAGAATCGGGAAAAGTACAAATGTAGATGATTGCACCAAGATGTGCAGTTTCCAGTTTTTCAAACCTACTTTGATTTTCTCAGGGCTTAATTTCAATCCATAAAAGAAAAAAATAAGAGAAACCCCCATCGTACCAATAGAGTCCAAAGGTATAGGGCTGCCGTCACTTCCCAGTTCAGGTAATAGGTATGCAAGTAAAACCACAAAAACTATGGCCGGTATAAATTTGTCAAATTTCATTAATGATTGTTTCTTAAGTACACGAAAAGACTAAAATTAATTAAAAACACGAAGCTCATCTTATTTTTGGTATACAGAATTTCGTTCAAATAACAGTTTCATGAAAATCAATATAAATAATTAAAGTTCTTGTATAAAAAAAGCCTGTAAAGATATTACAGACTTCTATTTTTGGACTGTTAATTTATCCATTAATTGCCTCCACATATTCTACTTTTCCGGGCATCATTTCCTTTAGCATCGTTTCAATGCCGTTTTTGAGCGTGATAGTAGAAGACGGACAACCAGAGCAGGCGCCCTGAAGCAGCATTTTGGCGGTTTTGGTCGCTTCTTCAAATTCAATTAATTCGATATTACCACCATCACCCGCAACTGCCGGCTGAATGTATTCGGTAATGATATCTTTGATCTGCAATTCGGCATCGGAGTATTCTTTTGCCGGCGCTTCATCTACCACCTGATTGTGGGAGGGAACATAATTTTCCGTTACGATTGTTTTCCCGGATTTTAAATATTCTAAGATGGAATAACGTAGCTCCAATGAGATTTCGTTCCAATTGGCTTCTGGTATTTTGGTCACCGAAACATAATTTTCGCTGATAAAAACTTCTTTTACATAGGGAAAAGCAAACAATTCTTTGGCCAACGGGATTTCATTTGCATAATCAATTGATTTTGCTTCTGCAATACCCTTGTAAAGCATTTTATTGCTGGCAAATTTCATCACAGCCGGGTTGGGTGTATAATCAATATATAAAGTAAACGGATCTTCTTTTTGGCGGCGGGTTAAGATGGTTTGTTCTTCCAAATGTTTATTTACCAATTCTTTTATTTCATCAGCCACCATTTCCCATTCAATCCCGTCAATTTTCTGAACCGCCACGAAATTAGCTGTAATATAAACTTTAGATACAAATGGAAATTGCAATAGTTCCTGCGCCAAAGGTGAATCTTCCGCAGGGTCATTTTTGCTCAACTCAAGCGCTCCAACCGTTAAGGTCTCATCACAAACAAATTTCAAAATGTTTGGATTGGGTGTATGGTCTATATAAACTCTCATCATACTGCAAAAGTACTTCATCTTTGCTTATATTTAACCCGAAATTGATAGTTTAATTTTATGGCTTTAGTAAAAGAATTATTAGGGAAGGATCCACAATTTGGGGAAAATTGTTTTTTAGCCGAAACCGCTGTCATTATAGGTGATGTGGAAATGGGCAATGATTGCAGCATTTGGTATAATGCGGTTTTGCGTGGTGATGTCAATTTTATCAAAATGGGAAACAAAGTAAACATTCAAGACAATGCAATGGTTCATTGCACCTATCAAAAATTCCCAACGACTATGGGAAACAATGTATCGGTTGGACACAATGCAATTGTCCATGGCTGTACGCTTCATGACGATGTTTTGATTGGGATGGGCGCTATTGTGATGGATGATTGTGTAGTGGAGTCTTATTCGATTGTTGCCGCCGGTGCAGTTGTAACGCAGGGTACCCACATAAAGGAAGGTGAACTATGGGCCGGAATTCCTGCCAAAAAAATCGGTATGGTTTCTAAAGCACTTAAAGAAGGTGAAATTGAAAGGATTGCCAATAATTATGTGAAATACAGTAGTTGGTATAAATAGTTTCAGATTTACAATTTAGAAATTTCGATTTCTTAAATAATTTATAACGAATTGAATATCTAAATCTTACAAAAGAAAAAGCAGTACAAATAAAACTATCTGCACTGCTTCATAATTAATTTTATTTATTTAATCCTGTATACTTTTTCAGGACATTACAATTTAATTATTTTTTGATTAATTTTTTGGTAATAACCCCATCGGTTGTTTTAATACTGATTACATAAACACCTGTCGGAAGACTGCTTACATCAATTGTAGCTCTTTTGGTCGCAAAATCTGCCGTTGTCTGGAAGACGATTTTTCCGGTTAGGTCAGTCACTTTTATTTGAGAGTCACCGTATGCTTTTTCAGTTAAAATGTAAACCTCACCGCGTGTTGGGTTCGGATATAAGCTTGCCTGAGAATTTTCCAGATTAGAAGTAGCCATTAAATGCGTACAATCAAGCACATCGGTTGGTGGCATATCAAAGGCTTCCACACCATCACTCACGTTATTTGAGCTTCCTTGTGTTGCACTGTAGCCTAACCCTCTTTTAGCAAATGCTCTCCAGATTCTACATTGGTTTACACCCTCATTGTTTACCGCATCGGCTTCCAAAATAGCATCTCTACCTGTTACAAACCCCGGGCTGCAAGGTTGCATTTTCAAGCCATCAATTACAAGCTGCATGGCTAGGTTGTTTCCTCCTGTTCCATGATACAAATCAGGGTCAAAACCATATTCATCTACTAATTCCCAGGTCATTTCCCAAAGCATAGTGGCCCATACATAACCTACTCCATGAGGAACGGCTGCTGTTTTAATTCTATCATAAGTAGATGAATTAATAGACATATTGGTTGAATAACGCGTTGGTCTGATTCCATTTCCTGTTATAGGCTGACCGGCGGCATAAGTTGCCATCCCTCTTCCGTCTGTGCCTTCATCTCCGGGATGCATGGTCATAACAAGGGCGAAATAATCACTCCATCCTTCTCCCATTTGTTCATCATTGTTTAAACAACTTGTATTGGTAGGTGGCCCTGTTAATCTGTTGGAAATCCCATGTCCATATTCGTGAGCCACAACTCCGTTATCAAGCGTTCCGTCCTGGTAACCGTCCCAATGACCTTCTTTCGGAACCGAGCCATTTAATGGGGTTCCACTTAAAAGAGCGGCAATAATAGGGTCTCCGTCTGTATTTCTAATCATGACGGAAGGAATGGTAATGGTATTGTCGTCTCCTCCCATTACAATAGGAGCTCCGGCTACATTATTTACCATAACTACCGCTTTTGCACCATTGTCTTGTGCTTTTTTGACTTTGACAACAAAATCACACTGCCCACGTCTGATCAAAACAATTTTTTCATTTAATTGTGCGCCATTCGTTATATTGTCACATCCGTCATTGGCATCTGTGCTTTCTCCACCTGAATTATCATCTTGAATTACAACCAAATCCTCTGTGATGGCAGGAATGGGTAACGCGCCACCAAACCCTGCGAGAACGCCGCTATAATTTCCCTGGTAATCTCCTGCTGTATTTACAGAAAACAAATGATCGTCTCCTTGATTGTTGTCCCACATAAACATAATCATATAGGGATTCTGTCCGTCAGGAGGTGTTCCAAAACGCGCATTATTCATTTCTCCTAATGATTCGCCTGTTTGCCCGAATGCCCATACCTGATCACCATCATTTCCATCATTTCCATAATTATTTACTTGAAAATTCCCTGCTTCTTCGGTAAACCCATATTGGTACCAAACATCATGCATCATATTATTCATATAAAATAAATTGGTGGTAGATGCCTCGGCACTATTATAAAGGTTAGTGTCAAAATCAAGAGGGAAATCAAAAGAGAGACTGCTCCCACCTTCTGCAAATCCTTGAAAAGTATAGGCTCCGCCGCCATATAACCAGCTTAGACCGGCACTATTTTGGTCATTTACAGCAGTCACATTGTTTCCTTGTGTATTGTTAAATTCGGCGCCTTCGACACCATTGGTATCATGCCAGCCATAAGGGGAAGCATCCGGATCTGCAGGTGAAATAACCAAATCTCTTTCATCAAATGTAGGTGCTTCTGTGGGTAATTTATAAACCCTGTATTGAGCACCATCATCTAATAAGCTAGATGTGGAATATTGCTGGCTTAACCAATCGATATTTTTACTTTGTTTTTTATCAGTCAAAGGATTGGAAAAACTGCCATGGTCAAAATTACAGCTTAACAAATGATTATGCTGGCTATAAACCTGTCCTGTTTGGGCATTGGCAACAACTTCAAGGATTTGTGTTTCTTCCTCTGTTTGGACGTTTAAATGTATGATCCAAGAGAGGTTAAGCTTGCCATCTTCAGTTGGGAAATACATTAATTCATTTGTGAATTCCTGATTAATTCTGGCATTATGATTCAAAGTAAATCCTAGATTTTGTGCAACCAATGCTGCAAATTGATCTAAATCTGAAACGGCTTGCTGGTTCCCAGTTCTTTGCCCCAGATTACCCTCAAGCGTATGTGTCATATAAACAATCTCGCCATTTTTTAAAGTGAAATTGGCTATGGCATTGTAAATGGGAAAGCCAGAATATTTTTGCTGAACATAGGCGTGTTCAATATTTGTTTTTTTATCTGTATAATCATTTACCAAATACAAATCCTGTAAATCAGAAGATTGTAATTCTAATTTTTGCGCATTTTGCAACAAATAATTTTTTGCCTTATGTAGAAGCTGGTCATTTTGTGCCCACACAAAATTGACCGAACAAGCCATAAGCGCAATGAAATAAAGTTTTTTCATATAAATTTCGTTTAATTAACTAAAAGGTTATAAATGTAATAATTAAAATTAGGAATGATTTAACTTAAATTTGAAAATGTAATCAAAAGATTAAATTTATTATTGTAATTAAAGAATAACCCGTTGTTCATTTTGAAATAAATTCGTCAATTCGAGTGATTTTTCAGAACAAAATGATAAAAATTGTATCGAGAATAGAATTTTATCTTCAAAAACCTGATTATCGATATAAAATTCTTTCAGAATTCTACTCGAATTGACGGTTTTCATGATAAAATTTTCAAAATGTACAACGGTAAGGAATAATAAAAAAACAGGAGTAATTGTAACACTTCTTAGTATGGTACTATAATTGTTAATGGATAGCTTTTAATATTTTAAATTTTGAACATGTTGAGACTAAATTATACATTTTGTAAGGTGGCCTTAATACTTCTTTTATCAAACTCTGTTTTTAGTTGCCGTGATCAGAACAAATCAAAAGAGTCTAATGACTTAACCTTGCCTGTTTTGAAAGTAGATACGGCTACAGCCATTATAACCAAGGATTATATGGGGAATATTGAAGGTAAGATAAATGTGGAAATTCGTCCGCAGGTTGAAGGTATTTTGCAGGAAATATATGTAGATGAAGGAGATTATGTTCAGGCGGGTCAGGCGCTGTTTAAGATAGACGGGTCTGCTTATCGTGAGGTTTATAACAATGCCGTGGCCAATGAAAATGTTGAAAAAGCAAAACTTAAAAATGCACAACTAGAGATAGACCGGTTACAACCGCTTATTGATAATGAAGTAATCGCACCTGTAAAGCTCCAAACAGCTAAATCCAATTATGAAATAGCAAAAGCTTCTTTGGCAAAGGCTTCTTCAGCGGTAGGGTCGGCCAGAATTAATTTAAACTTTACTGTGATA
>PJTO01000555.1_pt1 | contig 12394 bp, 7 predicted proteins | sample 1512101 | NCBI WGS metagenome assembly PJTO01 (sample SAMN08177690, study PRJNA422409) | Soil metagenome, whole genome shotgun sequencing project.
CATCGCTCCGATGCAGAAGGAAGGCAATTCCTTGGCGCAGCTTAGCGATTTCACGCTTGAATTGAACTATAAGCTCAGCGTAGACGGGCTGTCCGTTGCCTTGCTGCTGCTCACAGCGATTGTCGCCGCAGCTGCGGTGCTCGCTTCCTGGCATATCAAGAAGCGCTGGAAGCTGTTCTATATTTTGTTCCTGCTGCTGCTGACCGGGATGTTCGGCGTGTTCAGCGCCAGAGACTTGTTCCTGTTCTTCGTCTTCTTCGAAGTGACGCTCGTCTCGACCTTCTTCCTGATCGGCATATGGGGCTTCAATGGCCGTGAGAAGGCCGCGACGAAATTCCTGATTTATAACGGAATTGGATCGGCACTCATGCTGATCGGGTTCATCATTGTAATTGCGAGCGCAGGCTTCAACTTGAATATGGGAGAGACTGCGGCAAGCTTCTACTACACATCCGATCTGGATGTGATTCAGGAAAATCTGGTCTCGCCGGACGCGGTCGTGAATATTCCGAATGAGCAATTCGGTCCGGGTGGCAATCCGTTCGGTCTAGGCGGAGGCGTAGCCTGGCTGGCGTTCATTCTGCTGTTCGTAGCGTTCGCCATCAAGCTGCCGATCTTCCCGTTCCATACATGGATGCTGAAGGTTCACGCGGAAGCGCCGCCTTCCATCGTTATGATTCACTCCGGTATCTTGCTCAAGATGGGGGCATATGGGCTCATCCGCTTCGGGATGGGATTGTTCCCGGAGCAGGCTCGGGATTTCGCGTTCGTGCTTGCGCTTCTGGGCGTCATCAATATTATTTACGGCGCGATTATCGCCTTCCGTCAGACCGATATCCGGCTTGTGCTCGCCTATTCGAGTATTAGCCATATGGGCATCGTCCTGTTCGGACTGGCGGCGCTCAATCAAGTCGGACTGGAAGGCGCGCTGTTCCAGATGATCTCGCACGGCCTGATCTCTGCGCTGATGTTCCTTATTGTGGGCAGCATCTATGAGCGCACGGGAACGATGGAGCTGTCCGATATGAGCGGGCTGGCCAAGAACATTCCGTTCATGAGCGGCATGTTCCTCGTAGCCGGAATGGCATCGCTCGGCTTGCCTGGCTTGTCCGGGTTCATCAGCGAATTCATGTCGTTCATCGGGCTGTTCGGTTCGATGCCGATCATTACCGCCGTCGGTGCGCTGGGGATTATTCTTACCTCGGTCTATGTGCTGCGCGCTGTGCTGCGCATGACTTATGGCCCGTCGATCGCCAGATTCGAGACAATCCACGACGCCCGTCTGATTGAAGCCGTGCCGATGATTGCACTTGTTGCGTTCATCATTTTGATCGGTGTATATCCGTCTGTACTGAGTGAGCCGCTCAAGTTCACGGTCGATCAGCTCGTACAGAACATTGCTGGAAAGATCGGAGGTTAAGGAGATGGAATTTCTACGTTTGCACTTCGCTGACTTGCAGCATCTGACTCCCGAGCTCTCGATCGTCATCACGATGTTCTTGTTGACGGTTATCGACCTGCTCCTGCCCAAGCGAGTCAATCGCACCCTGATTGGCGCACTCGGCTTAGTAGGCATCGCGGTTGCCGCATTGTTCGTTATTCTGAAGATTGGCGATGAGCCGGTCAGTCTGATCGCGAACAGCTTCCGGGTCGATGACTTCGGCAATCTGTTCAAGCTGTTGTTCCTCGGCGGTACGGGCTTGATTGTGTTCATGAGTCTCGGCACGGTGAAGGAAGAGGAAGTGCCTCATGTCGGCGAGCTCTATTACTTGCTGCTGCCGGCTCTGCTCGGTTCGATGGTGATGGTGTCTTCAGGCGATCTGATTACGCTGTTCATCGGCTTGGAGCTGCTTAGCATCACCACTTATATTCTGGTTGCGATGCGCAAGAAGAACATGGGCTCCGCAGAAGGCGCGTTCAAATACGTCATCCTCGGAAGCATTGCTTCGGCGTTCATCCTATACGGCATTTCGTTCGTCTACGGCATGACGGGGACGACGAACTTATCGGGCATGTCCGCAATTCTGTACCAGAATTTCAATTCATATGGCACCTTGATCTATCTGAGCTTCTTCCTGATCTTGGCCGGTCTGGCCTTCAAGATCGCCGCAGCGCCGTTCCATCAATGGGCGCCGGATGTGTACCAGGGAGCGCCGATGTCTGTAACGGCATTCCTGGCTGTCGTGTCCAAGGGCGCGGCAATTGCGATGCTGTTCAGAATCGTGTATATGATCTATTACGGTCTGGGCTCTGCGGAGCTGCCGTTCACAGAAGATATGTTCCTGGTCATCTCGGTGCTGGCTGCCGCAGCGATGATTATCGGTAACTTCCTGGCGCTGCGTCAGCGCAATCTCAAGCGGTTGTTCGCTTATTCCGGGGTTGCGAATGCCGGTTACCTGCTGGTGCCGATTGCCGAGCAACTGACAAACTTCCATGTGAACAATATGCCGGAGTTGTACTACTATCTCGTTGCCTACTTCCTGATGAATATCGGAGCATTCGCAGTCATCACGGTCGTAACGAATGCGTCCGGCCATGAGGAGATGAGCAGCTTCGAGGGCTTGTACCACCGGGCGCCATGGACCGCGGCAGCTATGCTGCTGCTCGTGCTGTCGCTGGCGGGCTTGCCGATCACCGGGGGCTTCTTCGGGAAGTTCTTCATCCTCTTGGGAGCTGTCCATACCGGCCTGTATTGGCTTGCGATTGTAATGATCGTTACGAGCATTGCCTCGTACTACTACTACTTCGCTATCGCCAAGCAGATGTTCATGCGTTCGGCCGAGATCGACTTGCCTGTGCGGGTGACGGTTCCGCAGACGATCACAATTTGGCTGTGCGCCGGACTGAGCGTATTGATGGGTCTGTTCCCGCAGTGGATACTCGGGTTTGTCCATGAGCACTTCTCGCTGATCACAGATTTCTTCTTCTGAGTGGCGGCGAGGGATATAGCTTGACCATAGTTGTGTAATGAGAGCGGCTCCTGTTTGCAGGGGTCGCTCTTTTTTATCTGGCACTTATGAAGTTTCGGGACGGGAGGGGGGCGGCAGAAGCAAGCTCGGAGGCCTTCTTCGCGCTCCTATAGCGATTATCCCCTTCGCTCAGGGAGCGGACGGAAGCGGTTTACATACCGGCTATAGGCACACGTATCGCAGGACATCAGTATTCGTACCGCAGGGCACATAGGCACACGTATCGCGGGACATCGGTACTCGCACCACAGGGCAAATAGCGCTCACTTCACAAGACATCAGCACTCTTTCCTAAGATACATAGGTATTCATAAGTGAGCACAGATACTTGCTGCGTAAGATATAGATAGTTGTGTGTCACATATACAGATGCGTGCAGCAATAGACAAGCAAGTTTCACCGTAGCTACAGTTCGCGATATTCGCTGGTGACAATAAGCTTGGGCGCTGCATTGAAATGCCAGCAAGCAATATGCCAATTCGCTAGAGTCATTAAGCGATCTTAAAGTACTGCTCTCGTGTCGGCACATATTTCATGTATTCTTGCTGAGGAGAGCAGTGGTCGAGCGGAAGCTTGGCGTATCGTGCGCATGCGGACAGCATGTGATGCTCAATGGGCTCGCCACGGAGCGCATGATTGATGCGGAAGGCATATTCGTGGAGGTAAGCCTGGATGTATTTTGGTCCGATGCCATGGAAGGTCGTGTTCAGCCAGCGCCGCGATTTGCGATACTCATTAAGGATCAGCGGCGTTCGCTTATGATGGATTGGGGTGGCAATCGGGTGAAACTCGGCATCTGGCTGTACATACTGGCTGATGAATGCGGAAACGCCCCAGGAGCGTACATGATTCGTTCGAATGATCTGGTCGGCGGGAATATGCTTGAATTTGAATTGCAGCGGGGTGTTATGCGCGTCGACCCCAGCGGCGATGATGACGGGAGATTTCAGCAGGGATGCATCGTAGGTGGCGTAGAACGGGTCTGTATAATACTTCATGATGGACTTGACTGTGCCGCTCAGCGGGTCGGATTGCTCTGCCTGGGACAGCGCTTGCCGAACGCGGTGCAGCATGAGCCAGGCGGTCTTATAGCTGACTTGAATGACGGCCTGCAGCTCGACGGCGGTGGTGCCGACATCCGTGCGGGAGATAAGGCGAATAGCTACCGCCCACTTATGCAGAGGAGTGCGGCTGCCCTCCATAATTGTTCCGGCCTGCAATGTTGTCTGGTGCCTGCATGATTTGCATTCGTAGAGCGGATGTCGGCGCGTCTCGATCACATAGCATCTGCTATGCGAGCATCTTGGGCATGTAAAGCCATTCGGCCACTTATAACGGAAGAGGATTTGGTACATTTCTTGTTCCAACATGTTCATTAGCAACACCCCGAATCGAACGTTTGTTCCTATTTTGATAATACCAGATAGTATGTGCAATTGCAAATAAATGTTTCACACTCCACTGAGCGAAGGGGATAATAGCCATAAGGAGCGAAAGGGGCATATACAGCCCTGTGAGCACGCCACGATTATACAATGATGCGGATAAAGCCTTTATAGAACTAGCAATTAAGTGTATGATTAGTAGATACGTGAAAGAAATGACCAGATCGCTCATAAGGATGACTTGCCATGACAAAATTATGCCTAGCAACTAAACGTTCGGTAATCGCTATTCCTGCTATAGGAGCTCTGATTATTTGCCTGTTATTTGGGGCTTCTTATCCAACTGCGGCTGCAGCAGCGCCTGATGCGGAGGCTTCTTCGACATGGATTATGAAGTGGAAAGGCGAGCCTGCCCCGGAGTTCTGGGAGGAGAGCGAAGCCGTCGACTATTATTCGTCGATGTCGGTCTGGGTTGTGCGTCCGAAGAACAGCGACGACAGGCAGGCGTGGAGCGAGAAGTGGTCGGGACATGCCGATGTGGAGTATCTGCATCTGAATCAGAAGGTGCAGCTGCTCGCCGCGCCTAACGATGCGTATCTGGCCAGGCAAAGTTATCTGAATCAAATTCATGCGCAGGCTGCATGGGATACTGTAACCGAGAATACTTCGATTACGATTGCGCTGATTGACACCGGTGTGGATTTGGATCACCCGGATCTGAAGGATAGTTTGGTGGATGGCGTGAATCTGATCTCGCCGGGCGAGCTGCCGAAAGACGATCATGGGCACGGCACGAATGTGGCCGGCGTGGTGGCCGCTACAGGCAACAATGAGATGGGTATAGCCGGGCTGTCATGGAAGTCCAAGATTATGCCGATCAAAGCGCTGGAGGCAAGCGGGCAGGGCGATGAAATCAATCTCGGCGAAGGGATCCGTTATGCGGTTGATCATGACGCCAAAATTATTGTGCTGTCGGTCGGCTTGGTCCGCTACTCGCCATTCCTGCAGGAAGTCGCGAATTATGCGGAACAGAAGGGCGTTCTGCTGATTTCGGCATCGGGCAATGAAGGGCGCGAGGTCAAATATCCCGCCGCGTTCCCGACTGTTCTGGCTGTCGGCGGTGTGGATAGCCGGAACAATGTGATGACCGAATCCAATTACGGTCCGGAGATTGATCTTGTGGCGCCGTGGAGCGTATTTACAACCGCAATCGGCGGACTGTATCAGTACAACCACGGCACCTCGATGGCGGCGCCTCAAGTGGCCGGCGCGGCTGCATTGGTTTTGGCGCAGTATCCGGACATGAAGCCGTTCGAGGTCCGCAGCCTCCTGCAGCAGACCGCAGAGGACGTCGGGGCGCCGGGCTGGGATGAGTTGTCCGGCTATGGCTTGCTGCGCGTGGACCGGGCGGTGACGGAGCCGTATCGCGCGGATATGTACGAGCCGAACGACACGAGGCTGACCGCCAAGCGGCTGCCGCTGGACACGATGATATACGGAGAGCTGAGCAGCGGGCAAGATAAGGATTGGTTCTTCATCAATCCGATGTATAACGGCAAGGCAAGGCTGCATCTGATCAATGCCGATCCTACCACCGCACCGCTCCCTAAGGTGAAGCTGACGTTCTATACCGGCGATTCGGGGGCGAAGACGGAATACCTGGACATTATGAACCAGCCTCCGCTGCTTAACGTGAAGTCCGGCCGCAGCTATATGGTGTTCGAGTATGAAGACGGCTCGACTGCGACAGCGCTCAGATACAAGCTGAAGAGCGAGTTCGAAATTTATAAAGATCCGTTCGAGGATAATGACCGTCAATATAAGGCATACAAGATTCCGATTACGAAGCAGTCCGTCAGCTTGACCGGCACTTTCCACCAGTTGAACGATCAGGATTGGTATTACATTCAGGTCGAGGAGAGCGGTTCGCTGGATTTGTCGGTTACGCCGGATAATGGCCGAATGGATATTGCCGTTATGGTGCAGAAGACCGGCGAGAAGGCTTTCATTATGGATCAGAATGAAGAAGGCGGCACGGAAACGATCTCCTCCTATGATTTGATGCCGGGGCGTTACTATATTCTCGTCAGCAATGTGATCGCGGACGAAGCTTATCCGGTGCGCGGGGAATATGAGCTGCGCTTATCGATCTCGCCGAAGCTGATCGACCCGAACGAGCCGAACGACAAGGCGTTCCAAGCTACGGAAGTGGTGATGAACACGGAGTATAAAGGTCTTATTCATCATGCATCGGATAATGACTGGTTCACCTTCGACCTTGCAGCCGAAAGCTATGTGAGCATTAAAGTGGACGATATCCCAAGCGACAAGCTGATGCTGATGACGCTGTACAACAGCAATCAGACGCAGCTGGCGCTGAATATCAATTCGCAGAGCACAAGCTCGCTGATCATGAATCAAGTGCTGAAGCCGGGTACTTATTATGTGAAGCTGGCGGCCAATAAGGCATTCTTCGATAAGATGTACCGGCTTACGATCCAGGCCGATATGATGACGTCCGGCTTCCGGGACATTAACGGCCATTGGGCGCAGACTACGATCGCCAATATGTCGAAGTCCGGCCTCATTCAGGGATACGGCGACTATACATTCCGGCCTGACCGTGATATCACCCGGGCCGAGGCTGTTGCGATGCTTGTGAAAGCATTCAAATTCCAAAGCGGATCGTCGCGGGGCCAGACGTCGTTCAATGATGTGCCGGTCGATCACTGGGCGGCAGAAGCGATTCGGCTCGCAGTCAATGCGGGAATGATCAGCGGCTATGACGATGGCACATTCCGGCGGAACCAGTCGATCCGCAGAAGCGAGCTGGCGGCTATGATCGCGCGCGGCATGGGGCTGAAGCAGACATCGCCGGCGACCCGTCCGTTCCCGGATGTGGACAAGGGGCATTGGGCGGCCGGCTGGCTGGCACAGCTGAACAGGCTGGGCATTATTAGCGGATACAGGGACGGTTCGTTCAAGCCGAACGACTCCGCAAGCCGCGCGGAGATGGCCGTGCTGGCATCGAAGGTGATGAAGTAGCAAGCAGTTGATACTGAAGCGAAGGGGCGATGAGGTGTTGAAGCGATGAGCGATGCGGAAATTTCCACGATGATGGACAGCATCAGCGCTGCCGCGAGGATGGAAGGAATGTCCGGCATTCTGTATATCGTCATCTGTGTTATTTGCATATGGGCGGCGTGGTGGGCGCTGCAGAGCTTCCGCTTCGACGTGTTCCTGCGCAACCCGAAAAGCCCGCAGGCAAGGCTGCTGACGGTGCTTGTGTCGATCATCATCGGCTATTTGACCGCGCGGTTTATTATCGACTACTTGTCGTGGTCGCTAATGATCAAATCCTTGGTCTGAGCGCGGCTGAATCCTTGAATTGGCGATTGCTGTTCGTATAACCCGGTATGGCTTGGAGAACAATGAACCATATATCTTCTGTCTACGGCTGCAAAACAGCATTCCTCTTCGAACATTATAATGATTTGAGAACGCGGAGGTATCATAATGAGCAGAATAATTGTCCGCGGTGGGCGACCCCTGACTGGAACAGTAAAAATTAACGGTGCCAAAAATGCTGTGCTGCCGGTGCTTGCAGCTGCGATATTGGCGTCCGAGGGCGAATGCCGCATTCTTGACGCGCCTCCGCTTGACGATGTTATTACGATCAGCCAAGTGCTGTCATCGCTCGGCGCCGAGGTGGCGATTGATTCGGAAGCGATTCGCATTCGCGCAGAACGGCTCGACTGCTGTGAAGCGGCTTATGATTACGTTCGCAAGATGCGCGCGTCGTTCCTGGTTATGGGGCCGCTGCTGGCCAGAGTTGGCGAAGCCCGGATTGCGCTGCCCGGCGGCTGCGCGATTGGCACAAGACCGATCGACCAGCATCTGAAAGGATTCGAGGCGATGGGCGCCTCAATCAGTATCGGTCACGGCTATATCGAAGCCAAGGTGGAAGGCCGCCTGCGCGGCGCCAAGATTTATCTGGACGTTCCAAGCGTAGGGGCAACGGAAAACATTATGATGGCGGCGGCGCTGGCCGAAGGCCAAACGATTATCGAAAATGCGGCGATGGAGCCGGAGATCGTTGATCTGGCCAGCTTCTTGAACGCGATGGGCGCCAAAGTGCGCGGGGCGGGAACCGGCATCATTCGTATAACCGGCGTAGAGCGCTTGCATGCAGCTGTACATACCGTAATCCCTGATCGGATCGAGGCAGGGACTTACATGATTGCGGCCGCTGTTACAGGCGGCGATGTATACATAGAGAACGCGATTGCGGATCATCTTCGACCGATTATTTCCAAGCTGCAGGAAATGGGCGTCGCGATTATGGAGGATGAGACGGGCATTCGCGTCAAGGCCACGGGGGAGCTGCAGACGGTTGACGTGAAGACGCTCCCTTATCCCGGATTTCCTACGGACATGCAAGCCCAGATGATGGCGCTGCAGCTTATTGCGCGCGGCACGGCTCTGATGACGGAGACGGTGTTCGAGAACCGGTTCATGCATGTAGACGAGCTGCGAAAGCTGAATGCGCAAATTAAGGTGGAGGGGCATACGGCTGTTATTACAGGCGGTGTTCGTCTTAAGGGCGCGCCGATGTGCGCGACCGATCTGCGTGCAGGCGCGGCGCTGATTTTGGCTGCGCTGGCTGCCGAAGGCGAGAGTGTGATTACCGGCCTCCATCATATTGACCGGGGTTATGTCGATATTGCGCTGCGGCTGGCGGAGCTTGGCGCGGATATTATGCGCGACAGCATACCGCTTGCGGAGACAGCGGCGGGTGCTGTGCGGGCGCATGCGGCCAAGCCGGAGCAGGAGCCGCCGGCGCGCGTGCAAGAGCGCGGGGAACGGATCGCCGTACAACCGACCTGGGCGTAACGGGTTATGATTTTCGGGCAAGCTGGGCATACTATCGTTCTATCAACTGGATTCGCCTCATAGACTAATAACATAACGTTATGAGGGAGAGAGAATACATTGCATAGAACAGAGCGAGGGCCCCTCTCGTCTTCTTGGCGTGGGCTTGCGAGAAGCCGATCCGTTCAGCGGCTCGCGGGATGGATGCGGCAGCATCCGCATGCCGTACTGATGGCCGGCTGGGTCGCGCTGATGATGGCCGCTGTCGTGCTGATTCCCGGCGTGCTCGTCAAGCCGCTCGGACAAGCCGGCGTCCAGCGGGCGATGGAGCTGCCTCCGATCGCAAGCGAGATCAGCACGCCGCAGGATGAATCGCTGATGATTCCAATCTATCTCTCGGCGGAGAAGCGGGTTGCCGCGGTATCGCTGGAGCAATACGTTCGCGGCGTGCTGGCGGCCGAGATGCCGATTGAGTTCGAGCTGGAGGCGCTGAAGGCGCAAGCGATTGCCGCCCGCACCTACATCGTCAAGCGAATGCTGGATGAAGATTTCAGCAATGTGCCGGTTGCCGGAGCATGGGTGACAGACACGGTTCAGCATCAGGCTTATTTGACCGATGAGGCGATCCTGAACAAGTGGAATCGCGAGTCGGGCGCAGCGGAAGCGAATATCGCGAAGCTGACCGCGGCTGTGGAGCAGACGCGAGGTCAGATTGTTACTTACGAGAATCAGCCGATTCTCGCAGCTTTCTTTTCCACCAGCAATGGCTATACGGAAAATTCGGAGGAATACTGGGTTGAGCAGCTTCCTTACCTGCGGAGCGTGTCGAGCCCCTGGGAGGAGAAGCTGTCTCCGAAATTCCAGACAACAACGGCATTCACTGCCGCCGAATTTATGAACAAGCTCAATTTGCCGGCAGGCACGAAGAAGCTGACTTATAAAATATTGGAGACATCCGCAGGTCAGCGCATTAAGAAGATTCGCATCGGCGGCACAACGTTCACCGGCCGGGAGGTGCGCGATCTGCTGGGACTGGCCTCTACGCAATTTGCGCTGCAGACCGATGGCAAGCAGATCATCGTAACGACTACCGGGAACGGCCATGGCGTCGGAATGAGCCAATGGGGCGCGCAGGGCATGGCGCTGGCAGGATTCACCGCAGAGGAGATCATCGCACACTACTATTCCGGCACGCATATCCAACAATTCTAGTCTTGCAAATATATCGATCCCTACCCACGTATAAAAGATTCGGAACTGGCAACAATGGGTAACGAGGTGATCGACTATGAGTGAGATCAAAGAAAAGACGACCAGGCAGGAAGCTCCAAAAACAATCGATGGAGCGGCTACTGCCGAGACAACCAGCACGCGGACAAGTCAGACGCAGCAATCCGCATGGAAGAGATGGATGGGCAAGAAGTGGGTGTTCCCGGCCACCTATATGGCAGCAGCGGCTATCATTCTAGCATTGATGTGGGTGATCCAGGACTACGGCAAGCAGAATGTGCAGGATCAGCAGTCGCTTGAATCACAAGAGCAGAGTGAGCTCGCTGAGACGGCATTGCCGGACGCGCTCCCGGTCGGAGCGGTTCTGGAAGAGCTGCAATGGCCGGCCAGCAGGGATGAAGTGAAGGTAAGCCGGCCGTTCTATGATTCAGCCGCTTCCAATGAGGACAAGCAGGCCGCGATCGTCGTGCAGGGCAACAAGTTCATGGCGAATACGGGCGTCTCGCTCGCCCGCGAGGATGACCAGCCGTTCGATGTGCTGGCGGCGATGAGCGGGAAGGTAACGCGGTCAGAGAACGTTCCTTCCGTCGGCAATCTCGTCGAGATTACGCATAACGACGGACTGGTGACGATTTACTACAGCCTTGCGGAAGTCGCTGTCGTCAAGGGCGACGATGTGAAGGCCGGCGATGTAATCGCCAAGGCCGGTCGCAATGAGCTGGAGAAGGATCTGGGCGTGCATCTCCACTTCGAGGTGCATAAGGGCGGCGAGCCGGTCAATCCGGAATCGCTGATCGCGGCAAGCGCGCTTCCATCCGAATAACGGGACCAACTGAACGGTATGCCGGGTCTGCCCCGGAAGCCTCTAAAACCACAGCAAATGTGGGATTAGAGGCTTTTTTCTGTTTGAACTACGTAAATAGTAACAAAATAGAAATCGATTGCTATGCATGCTCGCCTCTTGCTATAATGAGATGGATCAACGGAGCAATCCAATAGAGCTATAGTGACAATGACAGCTGGGGGAGAAAGTATGACAATGATTCGCTTGCTGCAAGCCAATGATCGGGATGCGGCCGTTCAATTGGCCGATTCGACGTTCCGCGAACAGGGACAAACTTCAATGGGAACCGCATATCCGCATGTGTTCTCGTCCAGTCTCGGACAGTCCTACGGGTTGTTCGAGCAAGATAGACTGGTTGCCTTTATGGGTTTCGTGCCGTCTGTTGTGCGAATGGGAGAAGCCAGGCTGCACGTATACTCGATCGGGGCGGTATGCACGCATCCGGATGCCAGAGGCAAAGGATATGCAAGCCAGCTGATGTCGGCTGTGCTCGCGCATGCGGATGCTGCGGGCGCTTCGCTGATTCTGATATCGGGACGCCGCTCGCTGTATACAAGGTTCGCATGCTATCCGTTCGGCAGCATGCGCCGATACACGCTCGACCAGGCGAATACCGGCGCCCTTCGCTGCACCGCGGAGGAATCCGGCATATCGGTGAGAGCATGGCGGCCGACCGACTTATTCCGCCTGACGGAGCTGGCCGAAGGAAGAAGCTTCCGCTACGAGCAGAGCTTGACCGATCTGGCGACCTTCATCGACAGCGCGGCATATGCCAGCAACGTGAAGATGCGCCATCAGGTGCTGATCGCGGAGCAGCAGGGCGAGGCTGCGGCCTTCGCCGTACTTGCGATGTCCGACGATCCGGCATCCGAGCGGATACCGTTCGCGGTAGAGTGGGCAGGCGACGCTGCGGCTATAGCTGCGATTTTCGCTTATGCGATCGAAGCATATAAGTTGGGCAAGCTGCATGTGCAGGTCAACTGGTATGAGCTGGAGCTTCATGCCAAGCTGAACGATATCCCAAGCGAAGCCAATCGGAATTCAGGTCTCGTTCATCTGGTGAACATCGATCACCTATGCGCACAGTTGAAGCC
>PJTO01000560.1_pt1 | contig 12209 bp, 9 predicted proteins | sample 1512101 | NCBI WGS metagenome assembly PJTO01 (sample SAMN08177690, study PRJNA422409) | Soil metagenome, whole genome shotgun sequencing project.
ATCATTCAACTCAGAGAAACCATTGGCAATTTCACGGCCAGTGATAAACAACTCATAGCGCTCAGTAATCGCAGGGTTGCTATCCGAGGCACGTGCCAGTGGTGAAACCTCAACAGGGTAATCGATGATATAGGTTGGCTCCCACAGCTGGCTTTCCGCGGTTTCTTCAAACAAGGCCAGTTGCAAAGCGCCCAGACCTGCGTGGGCAAAGGCTTCAACACCAAACTTCTTCAGCTCGGCACGCAGGAAAGTGGCATCCTGCAATTGCGCCTCTGTGTATTGCGGGGCGTATTTCTGGATGGCACCCACAATCGTCAGGCGCTGGAATGGCTTGGCAAGATCAAGCTCACGACCTTGGTACTGCACCACGGCAGAACCACAGGCCGCAATCGCCGCTGCACGTATGCAAGACTCGGTGAAATCCATCAGCCATTTGTAATCGGTATACGCCGCATAGAATTCCATCATGGTGAATTCAGGGTTGTGACGTACGCTCAAGCCTTCATTACGGAAGTTACGGTTGATCTCAAATACGCGATCAAAGCCGCCCACTACCAGACGCTTGAGGTAAAGCTCGGGCGCAATGCGCATATACATTTGCATATCCAGCGCATTGTGGTGGGTGATAAACGGCTTGGCTGCGGCACCACCGGGGATAGGGTGCAGCATGGGCGTTTCCACTTCCAAAAACTCATGGCTGAGCATGAAGGCACGGATGGCGGCAACAATCTTGCTACGGCTGATAAAGGTCTTGCGCGTATCTTCGGAGACGATCAGGTCTACATAGCGCTGACGGTATTTGGTTTCCTGATCTGCCAGGCCATGGAATTTCTCTGGCAGCGGGCGCAGGGACTTGGTCAGCAGGCGTAACTCGCTGACCTTGACCGACAGCTCGCCAGTCTTGGTCTTGAACAGCACACCGCGTGCAGCAATGATGTCACCCAAATCCCACTTCTTGAAGGCATCGTAAACTTCTTCGCCCAGGGTTTCGCGCGTGACAAACACCTGAATACGGCCGCTCTTGTCCTGCACGGTGGCAAAACTGGCCTTACCCATCACGCGTTTCAGCATCATGCGGCCTGCAATAGCCACCTGAATCTGTTGCGCGTCCAGGGCTTCGCCTTCGCTGGCGTCATAGCTGTCATGCAGGCTTTGCGCAGCATGCTCAGGCTTGAAATCATTGGGGAAGGCCACACCTTTTTCGCGTATGGCCTTGAGCTTCTCGCGGCGCTCGGCGATCACATGGTTTTCGTCCTGCGTTACGCCAGCTGCCTCGTTAGGCTTTGAATTCTCTACGTCACTCACCCTTACACTCCCTGCTTCAAACTTTCAGAAATAAATGGATCCAGATCGCCATCCAGCACACCCTGGGTATTACCGACCTCGACATTGGTGCGCAAATCCTTGATGCGCGATTGATCCAGCACGTAGGAACGAATCTGGTGACCCCAGCCAATATCGGTCTTGGCGTCTTCCATGGCTTGTTTTTCTTCGTTGCGCTTGCGTAGCTCCAGCGCGTATAGCTGCGCCTTCAGCATATTCATGGCCTCTTCCTTGTTGCGGTGCTGTGAACGGTCGTTCTGGCACTGCACCACGGTATTGGTCGGCAAGTGGGTAATACGCACGGCAGAATCGGTTTTGTTAATGTGCTGACCACCCGCACCCGAGGCACGGTAGGTATCGATGCGCAAATCCGCCGGGTTGATTTCCACCTGAATGGAGTCATCCACCTCTGGGTAGATAAACACACTGGCAAACGAGGTATGGCGGCGGTTACCGGAATCGAAAGGCGACTTGCGCACTAGGCGGTGCACCCCACTCTCGGTGCGTAGGAAGCCATAGGCGTAATCACCGGAAATCTTCAGCGAGGCACTTTTGATACCGGCCACATCGCCTTCGGATTCTTCCAGCACTTCCACCTTGAAATTCTTGTTCTCGCAATAGCGCAAATACATGCGCAATAGCATGGAAGCCCAATCCTGGGCTTCAGTACCGCCTGAGCCAGACTGAATATCAAGGAAGCAGTTATTCGGGTCCATGGGGTGGGCAAACATGCGGCGGAATTCCATTTCTGCCACCACCTGCTCCAACGCCAGACTATCGCGCTCTATGCTGAGCAGGGTGTCGTCGTCATTCTCTTCACGTGCCATTTCAAACAATTCACGGCTGTCGCGCACGCCATTATCAACATCGGTCAGTGACTTGACGACAAACTCCAGCTCACGGCGCTCCTTGCCCAGCTTCTGGGAACGCTCATTGTCGTTCCAGATGTTAGGGTCTTCTAGGAGTTGCGAGACTTCTTCCAGACGTTGCTGCTTGGTCTCGAAGTCAAAGATACCCCCGTAGGGCCTGGTGACGCTGCTCCAGATCGTCTAGACGATTGGCAATCAGATTGAGTTGTTCCGCTTCCATGAATGATTCCGAACCTGCTGAATTCAAAGCCGGGAATTATACATTAATGCACCACATGCCGCTGTGAGTGATATGTAGAGCAAGCGTCTTAAACCATGCTGGCAGCAAGTATTTGTCATCAGCACATTTGCCTAGAATGAGAATTCTTACCCCCCCAGGAAACGAGAGCTCATTTATGCGCGACAAAAACATGCGCCACACAAAACCCTGCCAACTCACGCCCATACGGCTAATCGCCGGGTTAGCCCTGGCGTCCATGTATGTCCAGCCAGCCCTGGCCCTGAATGGCAGCAGCCCAAGTACAAATTACCCCATGGTGGGTCAAATAGTAGGCGGCGTGGATGGCGTGCTCGTTGCCCCCAACTGGGTATTGACCGCGGGCCATGCTGCCACCACCTCCAAACTGTTTTCCTCGGGCCAGGGCCAGGCCATGATAGATGCCAGCTTTGTGTTACCCGGTTACCAGTTTCCCGGCCATGATCTTGCCTTGCTGCATCTGGCAACCCCCATAGTCAGCAGCCAGTACACCGCACTCAATCTGGACTATCTCGAAACCAGCCACCTGGCGCAAATAGGCAGCGTTACCCTGGCCAATGCCAGTAGCAATGCGCAAGGCAGCCAATGGCAAAACCGTTATGTAGAAAGCACACTGGTGAATGCCCTTACTTGGGCTGGCAATTACGCTGTGCATTGGGTGGTGGCCGATCAACATAGCAGCGGCAACCCATTATTGCAGTCCGGCGATAGTGGCAGCGGCCTGTTTCTTTCTGCCGCCGGGGAGGCAAATCCTTTGCTGGGAGGCATAGCCTCTGCCATCTGCATGACCAATAAATCCTGCTTTGTACAACCTACCGCCTTTCGCGACTGGCTAGATATTACTTTGCTGCGTTATCAGCCCAGCAACCCAGAAGAGCTGCGACGACAACAAATTAATTGGGTGAGCCTTGATAGAACAAACTTGTCATCAATATCCGCGCAAGCCTCTTTCAACCCAGACACGATGTATGTCACTGCTGTGCCCGAGCCTGAGCAAATCACCCTCATGCTGCTGGGCTTGGCCCTGCTCACTGGCGCTTGTTTGCGCCGCTTGAGCAGTAAAGATGGGCCTGTGCAAACCTATGCCAAGCTGGGATGACAACAAAAGTTTACATAGGCAAAATGGGCTTTATGCAAATTTGTCACAAATATGAAATATTTCCTCATTATATTTGCCACGTTGCCGCCATACCGGGTGTAAAAACCGCCTAGTCATCAGCGCAGGCAACATCTACCAATCGACGGAGCCATTATGCAATCCCCATTTGTTCCAAGCCAAATACTGAAGGCAGCAGGTGTTGCTGTCCTCATCAGCGCTGCATTTTCTATGCCTCAGGCAGATGCAGCCAGCAATGACATCGTACGTATAGACGGTTCCAGCACCGTATACCCCATCACTGAAGCCGTAGCAGAAGAGTTCCAGAAGGCCAAGAGAGTCAAGGTTACCGTTGGTATCTCCGGCACTGGCGGCGGCTTCAAGAAGTTCTGCCGTGGCGAGACCGATATCTCCGAAGCTTCACGCCCTATCCTCGCCAAGGAAATGGAATTGTGTAAGGCTGCAGGCATTGAATATATCGAACTGCCAGTGGCTTATGACGCTCTGACCGTAGTGGTTAACCCCAAGAACAGCTTCATCAAGAGCTTCACTGTTGAAGAACTGAAAAAGCTGTGGGAACCAGAAGCGCAAGGCAAGGTTAAGACCTGGAAGCAAGTTAACCCAAGCTGGCCTGATAGCCCAGTGAAGCTGTTTGGCGCTGGTTCCGATTCCGGTACTTTTGACTACTTCACAGAAGCCATCGTGGGCAAGGCCAAGTCCAGCCGTGGCGATTTCACCGCTTCTGAAGATGACAATGTTCTGGTGCAAGGGGTAGCCAATGATGTGGCCGCCACTGGTTACTTCGGCTTTGCCTACTACGAAGAAAACGCCACCCGCGTCAAGGCTGTGCCTATCGTTGCCAAGGCAGGCGCACCAGCTGTGCTGCCATCACGTGAAAACGTCATGAACGGTAGCTACCAGCCTTTGTCCCGTCCTTTGTTCATCTATGTCAGCGCCAACGCTGCCAAGAACAATCCTAACGTCAAGGCTTTCATCGACTTCTACCTGGCTAACGCAAAGCCTCTGGTTGAAGAAGTAAAGTACATTCCATTGCCAGCCAATGAATACACTGCCGTCAATGAGCACTGGAAAGCCCAAAAGGTTGGTACAGGCTTTGGTGGCGAGCCAGAAGTTGGTGTAAAAATCACCGACCTTCTGAAGCGCATCAAGTAAACGCGATCCGTATGGGGGCAGTCTAGTACTGCCCCCAGTCATCGCCTGCATAACGGCATTCCGTTACAATGCACGAATTATTAACGTGATCATGACCAGCCAAGTGTTACAAAAACCCTCAGAACTCTCCATCAGTGCCCGTCTTGCCAAGAATGTGCGCCGCAATGCCTTGGAACGCGTCATTGAATTTATCTTGATGCTGGCGGCTCTTTCCGCCGTGGCCACCACTATCGCCATCGTGCTGATTCTGCTGTATGAGTCATTCACCTTCTTTGCCCATGTGTCCATCATCGACTTCTTGACCGACACCCAATGGACTCCATTATTTGAAGATGCCCACTACGGCATCCTGCCGCTGGTATCCGGCACCCTGACCACCTCCGCTATTGCGCTGTCCGTGGCCGTGCCTCTAGGTACCATAGGTGCAATCTACCTGTCCGAGTTTGCCTCGCACCGCACCCGTGAAATCGTCAAGCCTATTCTGGAGCTGCTGGTAGGTGTACCTACTGTGGTCTTCGGTTACTTTGCCTTGCTGTTTGTCACACCACTGTTGCAAAAGATATTCCCTGAACTGCCAGGCTTCAACATGTTAGGCCCAGGCATCGTCATGGGCATTATGATCATTCCTTACATCAGTTCCATGGCCGAAGATGCCATGCGTGCCGTGCCCATGAGCATGCGCGAAGGCTCTTACGCCATGGGTGCAACCCGCTTCCAGACCGCTGTGCGCGTGGTGACACCTGCCGCCATCTCCGGCATCATCGCCGCCTACATCATGGCCATCTCCCGTGCTGTGGGTGAAACCATGGTGGTGGCCCTGGCCGCAGGTCAACAGCCTAACCTGACCTTCAACCCTATGGAAAGCGCTGCCACTATCACTGCCTATATCGTGCAGGTAGCCATGGGCGATCTGCCGCATGGCAGCATTGGTTATCAGAGTATCTTTGCCGCAGGCTTGGTACTGATGCTGATGACCCTGACCTTCAATATTCTGGGCCATATCGCCCGCAAGAGATTCCGCGAGACTTACTAAAATCATGAGTACACAAGCATCCGTTCTGGAAAATCTCGCCGAAGTGCGGGCCATGATACGCCGCCACAAGCGCAACGATTACCTGTTCTCCATCGTTGGTTTGCTGGCGCTGGCCATAGGCCTGTTAACCCTGCTGACCTTGTTCATCGACCTGGTGGCCGACGGCTATCCCCGTTTCAATCTGGATTTCCTCACCAACTATCCATCACGCCGTGCTGGCAGTGCTGGTTTGCTCTCAGCCTGGGTAGGTTCCATGCTGGTCATGCTGGTGACCTTCCTTTCTGCCGTGCCTATGGGCGTGGCCGCCGGGGTTTACCTTGAGGAATATGCACCCAAGAACTGGTTCTCTGACCTGATTGAAATCAACGTCACCAACCTGGCGGGTGTGCCTTCCATCGTTTACGGTTTGCTGGCTTTGGGTCTGTTTGTTTACGGCCTGGGTTTGGGTGAAAGCATTTTGACCGCTGGCCTCACATTGGGTCTGCTGATTTTGCCTATCGTCATCGTCACCACACGTGAATCCATACGCGGCATTCCAGTGTCTATCCGTGAAGCGGCTTATGCCGTGGGTGCCACCAAGTGGCAAGTGGTTTACCACCACGTGCTGCATTATTCTTCTGGCGGCATACTGACTGGCATCATCATCGGCATGGCGCGTGCGCTGGGTGAGACCGCCCCTATCATCACCATAGGCGCGTTGACTTTTATCGCCTTCTTGCCACCTTCACCCGTGAGCGATGTTGCCCCCTTCATCAATTTTGAATGGCTGAGCTCTGGCTTCACTGTATTACCGATCCAGATGTTCAACTGGCTGTCGCGTCCTGACCACGCCTTCCATATCAATGCCGCCGCCACTGGCGCCCTTATCATCATTGTTACCCTGCTGATGAACGGCACCGCCATCTGGCTGCGCTACCGCATCCGCAAGAACATCAAGTGGTAAGTCTAGACTGACTATAACTAGGCTCACCCTTAAGCAGAAACCCGAATCAGGACATATCACACATGGTTACAACAACTAGCCCGATCAAAGCCGAAGCACGTGACTTGAACTTCTTTTACAGCAGCGGTCACAAAGCGCTCAAGGGCATCAGCATGCCTTTGTACGAAAAACGCATTACCGCCCTGATCGGCCCTTCCGGCTGTGGCAAGTCCACCTTCCTGCGCTGTTTCAACCGCATGCATGACCTTTACCCTGGCAATCGCTACGATGGCCAGATTGTCATGCACCCGGACAACACCAACATCCTCGAAAGCGGTGTAGACCCTATCGAAGTGCGCATGCGTATCAGCATGGTGTTACAGAAACCCAACCCTTTCCCCAAGTCCATCTATGAAAACGTGGCCTATGGCTTGCGTGTACGTGGTGAGCGCAACAAGCGCGCCGTGGATGACAAAGTGGAAGAAGCGCTCAAGGGTGCGGCACTGTGGGATGAAGTAAAAAACCGCCTGCATGATCTGGCGTTCAACCTTTCCGGTGGTCAGCAACAACGTCTGTGTATTGCCCGTGCTCTAGCAACCGACCCTGAAATCATGCTGTTTGATGAACCAACCTCGGCGCTGGACCCAATTGCCACGGCCAACATCGAAGAACTGATGTCCGAACTGCGCAACAAGCTCACCATTCTGGTGGTGACGCACAATATGCAGCAAGCGGCACGTGTTTCCGATTACACCGCTTATATGTATCTGGGTGAACTGATTGAGTACGACGATACCGACAAAATCTTCACCAACCCCAGCCGCAAAGAAACCGAAGACTACATCACAGGCAAATTTGGTTAAACCGCCAACCTCTGCCAATAAAAAAGCCGGAGCAATCCGGCTTTTTTGCTTTCAAGATCAGGCACTGCCTGTTTTCTGCGCTTGATTTATGCGCTGGCCTCGCTGGCAAAACAACATAATAAAAAGAATGATTCTTGATATCAATCAACCTCTGCTTTAGCATAAGCGTTTTTTCTGCGCATCCTCAATGTCCGGCACGCTTATCGCTGAATTGCTGCATTCCTACCGCGAGTTAGGCCATTACCTGCGTGGCAGGCTGCGCAATGCCGAGGATGCGGCAGATATCGCCCAAAGCAGCTTTGAGCGTGTTTATCGCTATGCGCTGCCAGCCCAGGGTGAGCCTCCGCAGATAGAATCGCCACGTGCCCTGTTATTCAAGGCGGCACACCATCTATGCATCAATCTGTGCCGTCACGACAAACTGGTACTGGAATGGCTGCAAGACCGCAGCCAGCAGGCAGCTCACAACAGCGTGCCTTCAGCCGAGCAACAGGCAGCACAGCGGCAATTACTCATGCGCCTGGTTGCCCATCTGGAAAGCATGCCCGCACGCCGCCGTGATGTATTTCTGTTGTTCCGCGTCTATGGCTATAGCCGCGATGAAATTGCCCAACGGCTCAGCATCACCCCCTCTGCCGTCGCCAAACATGTAGTGCGCGCCACCGTAGACTGCGCGGTGATATTTAGCGAAGTACGCCAGGCCTGGTTAGAGGATGCTGCCTGAGCATGGTAAACCTGCATACCTGCTGCCTGCCATGAGCCACAGCGACGTCTTGCTGAAGCAGGCCCTGCGCCAGCTAGCCCAACTCGAAATGGCCAGCGCAGAGCAAACCGAGCGCCTGCAAACACGGCTGCAACACTGGCGTTCACGCTCAGAGGGGCATGAATCGGCATACCAGCAAGCCACCGAGCAAATGCAAGCCCTGCTCTCTTTGGCCCCCAGCCTACAAACTGAATTTAGCGACCCCACTACCCAAGATCACAAGCCACATGCTGCCAAAAAACGCCGAGCGCAAACACATTCCCTGCTAGGCTGGGGCGTGCTGGCATTAGCAGCCGCCGCCTTGCTCAAAGCTGGGCATTGGTATTGGCAGCAGCCTGTGTTTGAGGCGGACTATCACACAGGTGTCGCCGAAGTTCGCCAAATCACCCTGCCAGACGGCAGTCATTTGGCCATCAATGCGCAAAGTGCACTGCATGTAAGTTTGTACCGTCAGCAACGCCTGGTAGCTTTGCAGCAAGGTGAAGTGCATTTCACTGTCAGCCCAGATCGGCAGCGGCCTTTCATGGTGAGCACCCAGCAAGGCAGCGTTGAGGTTGTGGGCACCATATTCACGGTCAGCCAGCGTCAGCAACGCCTGGCAGTCAATGTAGAGCAAGGCCATGTGCGCTACTATCCGCCTTCTATAGCGTCACACCCCCAGACTGAAAAGCCTGTGGCCTATGACCTGCTGGCCAGAGATCAACTCTTGAGCCAGGCAGGCGTGATTGAGCTGGGCAAGGTAGATGCCGCAGATGCCTCGGCCTGGCGTAGTGGCTGGCTGGTATTCAACAACATGCCCTTGGCTGATGCCCTGCCCCTGATCAATGCATTCAGGCAGCAGCCCTTGACCATTGCTGACGCCCACACTGCGCAATTACGCCTGAGTGGCCGCTTCCGCGCCCAAGATCAACAAGCCCTGGAACGGGCACTCCCTGTCATCTTGCCCTTGCAACTGATCCCTGGCGCTACAGAGACACAACTTAAATCTCGCTGATCACGCAAAAAACGCTCACAAGCCTGTCTCCGTTTTTCCTGCTGCGCTGTCTTCTCAGATGAAGTGGCAACTTAGCCACCATTTATTTCAGGGAAACACCACAACATGAGCATCAGCACCACTCACACACTCACGCTAGGCAGGCAGCTACTGTTACTGGCATTTGCCAGCACACTGCTGAGCACAAACTCAGCACTGGCAGAAAGCAGCACTGAAATTGGCATTCAGCCCAGTGTCAGCATCAATATCAGCGCCCAGCCTCTGGCAGACGCCATTACTGCGCTCTCCAAGCAAAGCGGCATGCAGATTTATAGCGATGGCAAGCTACTGGCTGGCAAATCCGCCCCCGCCACCAGTGGCCGCATGAGCGCCGAACAGGCACTCAACAAGCTGCTGCAAGGCACAGGCCTGACTGCCCAGCGCCTCAATGGCGGTCTCGCCATCGTCAGCGCTGCCAGCAGCAGTGCAATACCAACGGCTACGCATATTCAGGAAGCCAAGCTAGATGAAGTCATCGTCAGCGGCGAGAAAATTCAGCGTAAATGGAGCGAAACCTTATCCAGCGTGGCGGTAACCACTGCCGAAGATATGAAAGAGCATGCTGATTACTCCCTCATGGATACCCTGGCGCGTACGCCAGGCGTCAATATCCAATCGCGCAATGAAACCTGGGGCATACGCGGCGTGCCAGTTTCCGGCTTTGATGATCAGGGCCCGCGCACGCTGAATAATGCCGTCTCGGTGTTTGTTGATGGTGCCTTGCAAACCAACCGCTTTATCACCATGAGTCCGCTTTCCTTGTGGGATATGAAACAGATAGAAGTCTTCCGTGGCTCGCAATCCACCGTGCAAGGCCGCAATGCCTTGGCGGGTGCCGTCATCATGCAAAGCAATGACCCGGTATTCAAGAACGAAATGGCCGTGCAGACCCAGATAGGCAATTACGGCCAGCGCGGCGCTGCTGTCATGGCCAATGCCGAAATCGTGCCCGGCCAACTGGCAGGCCGCTTCACAGTCAGTGCTGAAAATGAGGATGGTTATATCCGCAACCCCTTCCTCGACAAAGATGCCGATGCCAGACGCTCGGTCAATCTGCGTGGTAAATTGCTATTGGTGGCTACTGAGCAAACCGATGCCATGCTGACACTGGCCCATACCAACTACCGTACTGGCAGCAACGGAGTGACGCGCAACAACCAGCGACCCCTGTATTACCAGCTGATCCAGAACACCGACGCGGGTGACAGAATTCAGCAAAATGAAGCCACGCTGAAACTAAACCACTACCTAACGCCCAATTGGACCCTGACCAGCATTACCTCAGGCACGCATTCCGAATACCATGCGCTGCTGGATTTTGACCAGAACGCCACCACCAACCAGCGCGCCAATATGGATTACCGTACCCGCCTGTTCAATCAAGAACTGCGTGCGGTATATAGCGCCGAAACCTTGCAAGCACATGTGGGCGCTTATTACAGCGATTCGCAAGTCAAGTTTGAGGATGCCCTGCGCTCTGGCAACACCCTGGCGCTAAACGCTGAAGGCGAGAACAAAATACGCAACCGTGCCGTGTTTGGTGAGGTTAACTGGGCATTTATCCCGCAGTGGAAACTGATAGCAGGCCTGCGTTACGACTCGGAAAAGAACAACACCAACGTCACCTATTTGCGTGATATTTTGGGCTTCTCACCAGTGAGTGCTGCCAATGAAAGCAAATCCTTTGGTGCCCTCCTGCCCAAGCTGGGCGTAAGCTACCAGCTGACCCAGCAACAACTGCTGGGCTTTGTGGTGCAGCGTGGTTATAGAGGCGGCGGCACCAACACCCGCGTGCCTTCGGATCACCGCCCTTATGATGCCGAGTACACCACCAATTACGAGCTTTCCTACCGCGGTCAATGGCAGCAATTACGCTTGATGGCCAACGCCTATTACACCGATTGGAAAGATCAGCAAGTGCGCATGCTGGACACCGCTACCGACACCGTGTTTGTCTCCAATGCCGCACGCAGCCGCATGCAGGGTCTGGAACTATCCAGTGATTATGATGTGAACAAACAACTGCGTCTGTTTGCCGGGGCTTCATACAACCACACCCGTTACGAAGACTACATCACTGCCGATGGCGATGACCTCAGCGGTAAATCCTTTGTCATGGCACCCAAATACAAAATCAACCTGGGCCTGACCTATAGACCCATAGCGCCTTTGTTCTTCACCGTGGATGCTATTTACCAGGATGAAAGCCCGGCTATCTACCAACGAGGCGGCATTCCGCAATACAACGACAGCGTCAAACTGCTCAATGCCTCGGTAGGTTACCAGCTCAACCAGCGCCTGCGTTTTACTGGCTTTGTGCGCAACCTGTTTGATAGGGAATACACCACCAACAACAATGGCACCGTACTGGACGTAGGCGCACCGCGTACCTTTGGTGTCAGTGTCAGGCTGGATATCTAGCTACTACTGGGCGCAATCGCCAGATCAGCAGGTTAAAGCGTTTGAGCGAAGTCCAAACTGATGGGGCTTCGCTTATATTTGCAGCTAGCGGGAACGGCAGGGATGAAGGGGCTTGGCCCCTGCTGTTGGTGGCGAGAGGGTTGGGTCGGCTTGACGCCTGCTGTCGATGGCGAGAGATTGTGTTTCGCCTTGATGGGCGATGCAGACAAAAGTAATCGAGCTTATTTACCAGTGTGGCAACTTGACCCGGAGCCTTTGACTTTCCCTCCCGTTTAGACCCGCCGAGTAGCGCAGGGTTTATCGGATCAGGGCGCGCGACTGTCTGAGCGCAGCGAGTTTGAGCGTGACCCCGATAAATCCGAGCAACGCAGGTTACCCGGCTGTAAGCCGGGGCGGGGATATCCGGGTCGCCTTTTCTCTGGTTACTCTCTTTTGGCGAAGCAAAAGAGAGTGACTC
>PJTO01000562.1_pt1 | contig 12183 bp, 7 predicted proteins | sample 1512101 | NCBI WGS metagenome assembly PJTO01 (sample SAMN08177690, study PRJNA422409) | Soil metagenome, whole genome shotgun sequencing project.
AGTGCTGGCGGTCGCCTCGAACGCGGCGATATCGGCCTTCACCTGGTTGCCCTCGGCATCGGCCTGGGCGATCGCCGACTGGTCGGACAGCTTGCCGACCTCCGAACCCGTTTCAAAGACGACAGCGGAGAAGCCGAGCAGCAGCAGAACCGCGATCGCCAGTCCGGCGACGGTCATCAGCTTGCCCGCGATATGCATGCGGTTGAACACGTCTTTCATTTTCCGGGTGATGGAGCCCAATATTTCCGCCTGGCGTCGCGCGATCTGCGGCGACCTGACCCGAGCTTTCGACTTCGCACATCCCAATCGCGAGCGGACAAGACTGCCGGCAACCGTCGAAATGCGCGACCGGGCGCGGGCCATAGTCGGCCAACCCGACCCAACCGCACCGGATAATGGTGTCCGTTCGGTTCAGGCCAGCGGTCTGCGCCGATCACGCCCTCTCGGCTATGCTCTGGAAGTCAGCGACGCCGTCGACTTGGAGAAAAGCACGATAGCCCTGGATTTCTCGGCACAAGGAACCATCGGTGCGGTCTTTCACGTCTATAACCGCCTCGATCTTGCAGCCACTCCCCGCCGATACACGGTGACGCCGGGGCAGACGCTCAGGGGCGAATGGCCACTGGCGGCAAAGGATGGCCGGTATAACCTGTGGGTCCGTGGCCCGACCGGGTTCCATCGGGAATTCATCGGCACTCGGGAAACCGCCCATCAGACTGAAAAGCTGGATTGGAGCGCCGCCGAGGGTGCATTTCGCATCGCCGTGGCACCCGGTAACGGCGCATGGCGGATCGAGCCTCTTGCATATGCCCAGCATCACCAGCTATGTGCGTTGCCTGCCGAAGGCGGCTCGTGTCGTTGGAGCCTGGAAGCCACCGGCGGTTGGTATGATCTTGCGATATACCAGCCAGCGTACCCCGATTTCAGACGCAGGTTGGCAGGCCGGGTCGAAGGGACTTGGCTTCCTGTCACCGACCCGGCCATCGGAGCAATATCTTCCAACCCGGCGGCGCCGGGATGACGGCTTCCAAAGGTCGATCTCCAGACGCCGAAGAGCGTGGATCGAGGCAGGGCGGTTGCCGCGTACAGGCGCGCAATCGACCTCTATGTCCCACGTCGAGCGCGCCGGTGGGCACCGTCTCGACATAGTTGGTGCGGTCGTACCAGGTGGAGCCGTTGGTGGGAGCGGAGCCTGCGGCTGACGCTAAGGCCGCGCCCATCAACACGGACCAATCCCGGTCATTCCGCTGCGGATTTCGGTTCCCAGCTGCGGTGTGCCTCATTTCTCGACAGGCTATGGCTGAACAGTTCGGTTCACCGCGCTTTTGAACAGAGACCCTGACGGCATCCGCGTAGCCAACAGGACAAGCACGATTCCCCCATAGAGCAGAGGGCTGCTGGTATCGGCCTTCACCAGCAGGAAATAATGGATCACTCCCATGATCGCTATCAGGTAGACCAGGCGGTGAAGTCTTCGCCAAGCTCTCGGCGACATCTTGCGCCGCACTGCATTGGCTGACGTCACGGCGAGGGGAACCAATAAGGCAAAGGCACCCATGCCGATGGTGATGTAGGGGCGTTTGGCGATGTCGGTCGCGATTTCGGCCCAGTCAAATTCGTGGGCGATCACCACGTAGGTCAGAAGATGAAGGGTGACATAGGCGAAGGCCCATAGACCGATACGGCGCCGATAGCGCATCAGGCGCGGCATCCTGCCATACTTGGCGAGCAGCGTTACCGCCAGTGTCAGGCACAGGAAGCGCAGCCCCCAAAGCCCAAGGTCGCGCAGCACGAACTCGACCGGATTGGCGGTAAGATCGCCGGTGAAGCCCCACGCCAGGATCAGCAGCAACGGGGCCGCGCACAGGAGCCAGACAAGTGCAGATTCCATATGCGCGCGGATGGGTCGCCTTTCCCGCCCCATCAGTAAAGCTGGCGCGGGTCGAGCCCGCGATAGAGACCCGCCACCTGCTCGCCATAGCCGTTGAAAGGCAAGGTCTTGCGGCGAAAGAACTCGCCAATACGGCGCTCTTTCGCTTGCGACCAGCGCGGATGATCCACAGCAGGATTCACATTGGCATAGAACCCGTATTCGCGCGGGGCCAGCATCTGCCAACTGGTCTGCGGGCGCCGGTCGGTGAAACGGATGCGTACGATCGACTTAATCCCCTTGAACCCGTACTTCCAGGGAACCACCAGCCGGATAGGCGCGCCGTTCTGGTTGGGCAGGGTCTGGCCATAAAGCCCGACCGCCAGCAAGGTAAGCGGATGAAGCGCTTCGTCCAGGCGCAGGCCTTCGCGATAGGGCCACTGGATCACGGAGCCTCTCTGCCCCGGCATCTGGCGCGGATCGCGCAGTGTTTCGAAAGCGACGAATTTCGCCCCGCTTTGGGGGCCAACCGCCTTGATAAGGCTGGCGAGGGGAAATCCTACCCATGGGATTACCATCGACCAGGCCTCGACGCAGCGCATGCGATAGATCCGTTCTTCCAACGGAAAGCGTTTGATGAGATCGTCGATGGCGTAGCGACCGGGCCGGTCGCAAAGACCGTCGATCACGATTGTCCAGGGGCGGGTACGCATTATTCCCGCATATTTCGCCGGGTCTTCCTTGCCGGTCCCGAACTCGTAGAAGTTGTTATAGCCGGTCACATCGCCAAGCGGCGTCCTGGCTTCGTCGATGGGCATTCGGTTGGGCCTGAACTTGAGCGCCGCGGCTGACGCCGTGCTGCTTCCGCTGCATGCGGCGAGGCCGAGGCCCGCGACACCGGCAATAAACTGCCGCCGTCTAATATAGAGGCCATGGTCAGTGACATCGCGGTCGCTGAGGTCAGGTGCGTTTACAATCAGCATCGAACGATCCTTTGCCGAAACCCAAGCGATGCTAGCATGGGGGCATGAACAGCACATGATCGCCGCTTGTTCGTACAGGCTTGGCAGCTTCCTGAAGCCTGCGCATTGCCATGGGCCTGCCTTCGAAACCCCGCGCGGCCGCCGCTACCCCGCTTTCCGCAGGAAGCGCTGCGACAATCCGTGGTAGAGCTTTTCCTTGCAGACAAATTGGGCCGCAAAATCGCCGATCAGCGCCGAGGCCAGGAGAGGCATCATAAGCCCCCGGCTTGCGGTCGTTTCCGAAATGATGATGACGGCCGTGAGAGGCGCCCGGACGACGCCCGTAAAGTAGGCGACCATTCCGAGGAGCACGATGGCTCCGGAGGGATAGCCGGGAAAAACCCCGCGCAGTAGATCGCCGATGCCCGCGCCGATAGAAAGCGACGGCGCAAAGATGCCACCGGGAATGCCGGAAACCGCTGTCGCCAGAGTCGTGACGAACTTGGCGGCGCCGAACCAGATCGGTACGGCATTGCCAGCGATGATACCATGGGCGGTATCGTAGCCGGTTCCCCAGGTCAGCCCGGTCGAGACGCCGAGCACGGCGACTATCGCGCCGCACAGCGTCGCAAACAGGATCGGGTGGGCGCGAAGCCAGACCATCGGCCGTATTGCCGTGGTACCTGCCGAAAGCATGAGGCGCGAAAACGCTCCGCCGGCAATACCGCCGAGAATTCCCGCAACCGGCGTGGCAACAAGGGCCTGCTGGAACCCAAGGGTCTGCCGCATGGCGCCGAAATAGATGTAGTCGCCGGCGATCCCCAGGCTGACCATGCCCGCAATCAGCACGGCGGCCATGACAAGCAGCGTCATACGCTGCTCATACGCTGCCGCTAGTTCCTCGATGGCAAATGCGACACCGGCAAGCGGCGTGTTGAACGCGGCTGCAACGCCCGCCGCGCCGCCTGCAATGTAGACCGATGACCGCAACGGGACGCGCAGCACGCGGTGCATGCGGCCCATGATGGCGGCGGCAATTTGAACCGTCGGTCCCTCACGCCCGACCGAAGCGCCGACCAGCAGACCGCCGATCGTCAGGAAGAACTTCGCGACTGCCGCGCGGGCAGACACCAATGTCGCAAGCGATCCTTCCGGGTTTTTGGTCGCGGCCATGACCTGCGGAATGCCGGAACCTTTCGCCAGAGGGGCAAAGCGCAAGGTAAGCCAGGCGATGACGGCAAAACCGGCCGGCGTCGCGATCAGCGGCGCCCACCACCAACGGTCCGCGAAGAGGTGGAACAAGGCGTTTGCGCGGTCCGCCATCTCTGCGAACACCAACGCTACGAGACCGACGAGAATGGCCCCTCCCACGATCGCGACCCGGCGCCGCCAGACCAGCGCTTCCGGACCGTGCCGGCGTAGCGCCACGCGGATATGTCGTGGCAACAGGCGATTCGGTATGATCACGGTGAAGGAACTCTCTACGGGCGTAGCAAAAGTGGGCGCGCCTCGCTCTATTGCAGGCCATCAGGGGGCCTGTCCACCTGTTCGGGCGCCCACGTCGGCAACGGCAGAACGACAGCTTGCGTACCAGGTCTGCGCCTGAGAAATGAAAACCAAGCACCGCGTTTCCGCCGCGATGGGTTTGTCAGTCAGTCCAGGACCGGTCCACGCGGCGGACGGCGGGATCAGGGGCAAGTCTCACTATCGATGGCGGCTTTACATTGTAGGCGCTGGTCCTCCGTTGCTTCCCATCAACATGAAAGGAAGGTGGGCCGGGCATCAGGCTCGGCCGCACGCCGCCCCCCGGTAAGCTGTCAAGCATCGGGCGTTTCGCGAAGGGCTGCTTAAAATCCCAAGCAAGGGAACACTGGAGCATGATCCGGTTCCGTTTGAGCGGATCATGCTCTATCCGAGCTGCAGGTTGACGCTCTCAGGCTGAAGCGAGCGGCGTCTACGCGGGCCTGCCTGGCAGAAAGCGGGAATTTTCTTTCAAAAAACCTACATAGCCGTCGGCGCGCCTTCGCCCCCCCGCCCCAGATTTCATGGATGCCATGCTGAACGCCTCAGCAGCCTGTCGTCCGCCGCTGGGGCAAGTCCAGGCGGGCGGGGTGGTCATGAAAGGCGTCAGCAGCGATCCGGTGAGTGGGGGAGTAAACTTCCGCGAGCGCGGCGAAGAGCATCGGATCGTACGCCAGCAGGTCCTTGTCCGAGAGAACCGTGATTTCTGCACCTCGGAACGCCTTGTTCGAATTGAACCAGAACTGCGTGCCCTCGGCCCAGTATTCCTGCACTGTTACAGAAGCATAATCGTCCTTCCACAAGCCCTGCTCGATGGCATGTCGATATGCCGCCTCGACGCGCGCATAGAGCGCGGGATCCGCCCTTTCGATCGCCGAGAGGATGTTATGGGAGAACTCATGTACGAGAATGTTCTCACCGTAATAGCGCGTGTCCGGCACGCCCAGCAGGTTCTCGGCCGCGCCTGTGGTATAGAGACCGCCCATCCCCCGTGCCCGGCTGTTCCAGTATTCGGCATCTGTCATGGCGGCAATCTTGTCGTAGCCCGCGCGTTCGCAAGGCGTCAGGCGCGGATCGTCCGCCGCCGGTTTCTTCCAGTCCCGCTGTTCTGGAAGATCCATCGTCCCTTCGTCGATCGCCATGACACCGACCCGCGCGCCGCTGCGGACGAGTTCACGCCGAATGTCGGGACGCTCTGCGGTCTCGGCCAGCACGATATCCCGGGCGACCAGCAAGGCGCTGTCCGGGACTTTCGCGGACGAAACCACCGGAATGCCGTCCGCATCGGCATATTTGGCGTAGAAAGGATCGAGACCTAGCGCGGCCGGTGGCGCACTTATCATCCAGCTTTGATAACTTACGATCACGGCATTTGCCATGCGCGCATCCTTCCCCGGCGGATGCGTACAGGCCGCGATGAGGAGGGGCAGTACAAGGGCCAGGCGGCAGGGTGTCATCGATCTGCTCCGGTTTCGAGAATCGGCCCGGATCCGGCGAGGCGGAACCGGGCCGACCCTTATCAGCGGTGGAAGCGCAGGCTCAGGAAGAACGTGCGCCCGATCACGTCATAGACGCCCGACTGGTAGCTCAGTTCGAAGTTCGCGCCGCCGGCCTCGGCACCCGGTATGCGCGGAGGCTTGCGGTCGAAGGCATTGTTGAGGCCGCCCGACAGCTCGATATTGTCGGTCAGCGCGACGAAGGCCGAGAAGTCGTTGTAGAACACGTTAGGCGTCCAGACCTTGCCGTACTTGTCCGGCGTGATCGTGGTGGCGGCCTTCATCGGCGAGAAGTGACGCAGGCTCCAGGTCACGCCCATGCCCTCGCGCGAATAGCTCGTGCGCACGACGCCCTTCCACTTGGGCGATCCGAAGATACCGGCATATTCGGTGATCGAGTTGGGATCGGTGGGATCGAGCGTATAGCGACGCTTGAGCAGGCGGGTGTAGTTGGCGTCGATCGACAGCTTGCCCGCATCGTCGGAAAGCCCCAGTCGGGACAGCGGCAGGCTGTAGCCCAGCCCGAAGTCGATGCCCCGCGTCAGGTACTGCGACAGGTTCAGCTTCTGCGTCATCACGGATTCGAGATTGCCGTTGGCATCGCGCTGGATGAGCGGGCAGAAGATATTGTCGAGGCTGGACTGGTCGACGCACTTGTCGATCAGCATCTGGGCGCCGAAGGCGTCGATCGCATTGCGCAAGTCGATGTTGTAGTAGTCGATCGTCAACGACAGGCCCGGCACGAAACGTGGCTGGAGCACGGCGCCGAGCGTCAGGGTCTTGGCGGTCTCCGGCTTCAGGTCGAGATTGCCGCTGGATATGATGTCGCGGTAGAGCCAGTAGCTAACCGTATCGGCGGGGTTGATCGCCGCGCAGTTGACGGCTGTGTACTGGGTGCGCGTCGCGCGGTTGGCGAGGTTGTACGCGTTGCAGGGATCGGTGATCCACAGGCCGGAAATGCTGTCCGCCGTATAGAGTTCGCCGATGTTGGGCGCGCGGACGGCCTGGCCGTAAGTGGCGCGGAAGCGAATGTCGGGGATCGGCGCCCATTCGCCGCCCAGCTTCCATGTCGTGGTCGATCCGGCGGTGCTGTAGTCCGACAGACGCAGGGCGCCGTCGATCGAGAGCGTGTCGAAGAACGGGGTGTTCTTCAGGATCGGCACATGGACTTCGCCGTAGACTTCTTTCACTGAATACTTGCCCACCAAGGTGCCTTGCATGGTGCCGATCGTCGGATCGTAGAGCGGGCTGTCCGGGTCGTACTCGGGGATTGCGCCGATGTCGTTGCGCTCCTTGCGGTATTCGCCGCCGAGCACGACCTGCACCGCGCCGCCCGGCAGGTCGAACAGGCCGCCGGAAACGTAGCCTGAAAGCACCTGCTGGGTCAGCGTCGATTTCGACCAGTGCGAGGTATAGGTGATGTAGTCGATCATCTCCGGGGTCAGCGTGACCAGCGGGTTAATCGCCACGCAGCCGTTGCCGGGATCGTCGAGTGTGCTGCGGCAGACGGCCTCGCCGTTGGTGCCGGTCGTACTGTCGATGCCCATGTACCAACGGTCATAGGCGGTCGAATTTACGTCGCGCACGCGCTGGGTGGTCTTGCCGTAGGAGTAGTAGGCCGAATAGTTCCAGGGCTGGGCGAACAGCGTGAAATCGCCTTCCGCCCCCGCTACTGCCTGGATCAGCTTGCGGTCGTATTCGGTGCGCGGGGCAGGCAGTTCCATGAAGCGCCGCGCGAACTGGACGCCGCCTGCGGGCACCGCGCCGCCATTGGCCTCGCGCATCTCTTCGGTAATGAAGGGACTGTCGGCAGGAACCACGTCAGTGCCGAACGCGGTCATCTGGAGAAAGCCTGCCTTCGAGGTGTTGTGCGCGAAAGTGGCATTGGCAAAGAGTTTCAGCGCGTCGCTGACCTCGAAGCTCGCCGAGGCACGGGTGTTGAAGCGCTCGGAGGGAACCGAAAGATACCAGCCGTCGTAGCGGCCGTTGTATTCGCCCCCGTCCGTCAGCAAAGTTCCGAGCGGATCGGTGGACGTGCCGAGATTGACCGGCACGACATTGACGAGCCCGCCGGGGCCCAGGATCGGATCGCGCAAGGTGCCGCTGTCGCGGTTGACCGAATAGAGCCTGCCGCCCAGTACCACTTGCGCCGCATCGGCCGTGTTGATGTTGCGGACATGATCCTGGATGAAATAGGGGCTGGAACTGCTGGCGCGGGCGTAGATCGGATAGCCGTCCGCCGTCCAGGGCCTATCGGAACCGCTCACGGTGCCGGGCGTGTTCTCGTAGAAGCCGTAGACTGTGACGTTGCCGCGCCCCTCGGCGAAGTTCGTGCCCGCGAGCAGGTCGAACCCGTAAGTGTCCATGTCGCCGCGCGTCGAGGCGTTATAGCGGGTGTTCGCCTCGATCCCCTGGAAGTCCTTCTTGAGGATGAAGTTGGCGACGCCCGCGACCGCATCCGCACCGTAGAGCGCCGAGGCGCCGCCGGTGATCACTTCCACGCGCTGGACAAGGCTAGAAGGAATGTTGCTGAGATCCACTGCGGAAGTGCCGGGAATAGCCGCGACCTGGCGTCGTCCGTCGACCAGCACCAACGTGCGCTGCGTGCCCATGCCGCGCAAGTCGAGCGCATTAACGCCTGCATTACCCGCAAGGTTGCTGGTCTGGTTGGTCTGGGTGACCGCTAGTGCAGGAAGCTGGTTGACGACATCGGCGATGTTCTGCGTGCCGGTCGCCTTGATCTGGTCGGCATCGACCACGGCGATCGGCGAAGGGCTGTCGGCAGCGGCGCGCCGGATGCGCGATCCCGTCACGACGATGTCATTGGCGGGTCGTTCGGTTGCTGCATCGTCGTCGACAGCGGGGGCCGTCTGCGCGTAGACGCCTGTCGAAAGGCCAAGACAGCTGAGCATGAGCAGCGTCCGCAGCCCGGCTGCGGAAGATCGATGGTTGTTCATGTGGTTATCGCTCCCTGATCCGCAACAATTTGTTACGGATGAGTCGTATACGATATTTTTAATACAAATTTGTCAAGGCGCACCGGTCACGTCGATGATCCGGCTTTGCGCAAGGCGGTGAAGCAGGAGAGGCGCGCAACTGCCCGAATCGCCCAAGACCATCAACGTTGCCTTGAGCATATTATACGATATACTTACGTCATTCTGACGGAGATGAGCCTTGGACCGCGCTGACGATGATGCACCCGACCGATCGCTCGAAAGCCGCCGTATTTCTCGCCGCCAGCGTCGCTCGCCGCCGCAAGGCCTGCTCGACCGCCGCGGACTGATCCGCGCGGGGCTGGCGGGCGTGTGCCTACCCGCGTTGGAGACGACGGTTCTGGCCGCGGCCCCGCCTACTTCCGTGCCGCGAAAGGTCAGTTCCGTACTTGCCGGTCGCGGAAAGCCTTTCAAACTGGGCTTCGATGGTGGCCGCGCAACAAGCCTGTCCGCTGCCTCGGCGGAGGTGCCGGGAGACTTCCTTCATGCAGGCGCCGGTCTTGGGAACGCCTCCGGGACCTACCGCATCGCAGGTGGACCGTGGCAGTATTTCGAAACGCGCATGCAAGAACCCGAGCATGTCAGGCAGACCGAGAACGGGTTGGAGACGCGCTATCTCCTTGCTTCCGGCATCTCGGTCACGAGCGGTCTCGCCCTTGAAGCCGAAGGCCTGAACCTGACCCTGACGCTTTCCAACGAGACGGCCGTGCCGATCGAGTTCGGCGATCTTGCCCTTCCGCTGCCGATCAACATGATTCACGCGGCAAAGGATGATCCCGATGCTGTCCTCAAACACAGCTTCATTTCGGGGCGCAGTTCGCACATTTTCTGGCAGCGCAAGGACAGTCGTACCCCTTGGCTTGCCATGCTCCCGGAAAAGGGCGCAGCACTTGAGTACTGGGACGCACCCAAGAATTCGCCAGACCTTTACCGGGTCTTTTTCCACGCCGCAGCAGAAGTGGCGGCCGTGCAGGCGGCAGGCTCTCGCTGGCGCCTGCCCGCGACCAGCCTCATGCTCACGCCGGGGGAGACAGTCCGGAGAGGCGTTCGTTTCCTGCTCGTGGACGGCTACGCCGCGATGCGCCGGACCATCGCCGAGCATGGGCTGATCGACGTCGAAATCGTGCCGGGCATGACCGTGCCTACCGATCTGGAGGTGACGCTTTCGTTGGGTTCCAGTGTCCCGGTCGTCCGGCTGGAACCCGAACACCCCGCGCATACCGAATGGACCACGCTTGGAGAGCGGGCCGGGCGGAAGCTCTTCCGCCTGCGCTTCGCCCGCCTGGGCGAAAACCACGTCACGCTGCATCAGGTGGACGGAGGGAGGACCACGCTGGAATTCTTCGTGACCGAACCGGTCGAGACGATGATCACCAAGCGCGGCGCCTTCATTGCCGCACACCGTCACCGCGATCCCGCCAAGTGGTACGACGGCCTGCTGGCCGAATGGAACATGGAGAGCGAAACCCTGCTAGGCCCGGACAACTATGACCGGATCAAGGGCTGGCGAATCTACGAAGTGACCTGTGACGATCCGGGCCTTTCGAAGCCCGCCTTCCTGGCCGCCAAAAACGCCGAATATCCCGTGCAGGCGGAGATCGACGCGCTGGACGACTATGTCGAGCACTTCGTCTGGGGCGGGCTCCAGCGCACGACCGAAGAGCAATGGCCTTACGCGCTCTACGGCATTCCAGACTGGAAGCGGAACCGCGACAGTGCCGATCCGGGCGACAAGGGCCGCAAGCACTTCTGGCGGCCCTACGATTACCCGCACATCGTGCTGATGTACTTCTCACTCTATCGCATCGCGCGAGACCGGCACGGCTTCCGCACGCGCCTGACGGCAGCCGACTATCTCGAACGCGCTTTCGGCACTGCGCGGGCCATGTTCGTTATCCCGAAGGAGACCATCGGCTGGGAGGCCGATTCCACCGGCTTCTACAACGAGCTGGCCATTCCCGACGTGATCGAGGCGCTGCGCCGCGAAGGCCGTATGGCTCAGGCAGACGATCTGGCCGGGCGCTGGGAGCACAAAGTCGCTCATTTCATCAACGAGGTCGACGACTTGTTCGCCTCGGAATACGCTTTCGATTCCACTGGTTTCGAGTCGACGCAGGCGATTGCCCGCTATGCGCTCGACCGACCGGAACGCTTTCCGCCCGAACGTGCTCGCGCTTTTGCCAAGCGTCAGATGGAAGCCAATCTGTTCTGCCGCGGTTGGCTGCAACCCTCGTACTACACACTCGGCAGTGATTATCGCGCGCAGGCTGGCGATGCCTATACTCTTAGCTATATGGCGCAGATGGGCGGCTGGGCGATCCTCGATCATGCGCTGAACGATACCCCGGATTACCGCCCGCTGCTCCGGCTCGGCCATGCTTCGGCGTTAAGCAGCTGGGCGCTGTTAAACAGCGGCACGCCGAAAAGCGGTTATGGCTACTGGTACCCCGGCAAGGCCAACGACGGCGGCGCGGGTGGCGGTTTCGAACCTGCCGCACTTGGCGAGACATGGCTGGAACAGCCCCATCGGCATGGGCCGTGGTACTATTCCTGCGAGATCGATCTCGGCTTCTGCGGAGCTTTGCGGGCAGCTGCTACGACGCTGGTCGACGACGAGCTTTTCGGCCGCATCGCTCTTTCCGGTGTTCTGGAAGAGCGCGAAAACCAGCTTCTGATACATCCACGCGATGGTGTGCGGCGACGCTTTTACGCACGACTCAAAGAGCGCTCCTTCGATATCGAGGTGCTGGACGATGGTCGGTTCGCATCTGACATGCCCATCCGCGTCAGTGCGCGGCTAGACTGCTGTGAGTTCGAGATCGACCACGCCGCCGGCCCAGCCCGCACATTAAGGTTGCGCATTTCGGATAGGAACGCGTTGCGTTGGAAGGTGGCAGGATCAGATGGGCCCCCGATCGCCGGTATATACGCCATCGACGTGAAAGAAGGCAGTCTACGGACCAGTTTTAGAGCTCGAGCCGGCTAAGCTGCGCAGATGATTTCGCTGTATTTGCGGCCCGTCAGGGAGCCCGGCGGTAGTCGACCAGGAGCCGTCCGGCAAAGTCGTGCTATTCCCGAGCCTCGGCGCTAACACTTTCAATCCCTGTAGCAGACCATCATCTGTAGATGGCCCCCGCGTTGCAAGTGGCAAGTGATGTTCTGACATTCCGTCGAGTGCAGTCGTCTGTCCGGCCTATTGATGCCGTTGGTTTAGACCCAAGTTGAACAGTGCTGGCAGAACATGTGGGGAACGTCAGGCGTTAAGTAGCTGATTTTGCTGGTAGTGGATTTGGCGGCAAAATGGGGTGTGCTAACAACATTTCGCCTGTGACTGGCGG
>PJTO01000565.1_pt1 | contig 12125 bp, 16 predicted proteins | sample 1512101 | NCBI WGS metagenome assembly PJTO01 (sample SAMN08177690, study PRJNA422409) | Soil metagenome, whole genome shotgun sequencing project.
CTCGAAGGCCGGTCTTTCGAAGGCCGCTCTTTCGAAGGAAGGAAGGCACAAACCGGCGGCGGCTCCGCCGAACGGCTGACCGAGCGGGCGGCCCAGCAATTCGCCGCCGGTGGCGAACTGGCCGGTCGCGCGGTCCAGAACATCGCCCGCCCCGCCGAACAGAACCTCACGGCCGCCATGGAGTTCGGCAACACCATGACCTCGCGCTATGAGGCGGCGTGTTCCGAGATCGTCCGGTACATGCAGCAAGCGGCCCAGCGCCAGAGCGAGATGATGAACGACATGCTCCGGGCGCGCAGCCCGAGCGACGTCCTGCTCGCCGGGAACCGCTACCTGCTTGGCGGGCTGCAGGCCTTCCTCGACGCCAACGGCCGCATTGCCCGGTCCTCGACCCAGATGGCGACCCAGATGGCGCCCCATACGCTGGATGAGGCGGATCGCAAGCGGGACCGGCGCCCGGCCTGACCCGCCCGGCAGCCGTCCAACCATCCGCCGATCGTTCGGGGGACGGCGATGCCACCCCATGCAGCGGCAGGAGGACCCCCCGTGAAGGCGCCCATCAACGAACAGCACACGCTTCCGGTGGTCGAGGAGCAGGTGACCATCCGCAAGCGCGAGCGGGTCACGGAAACGCTCCAGGCCCACACCGTCACCCACGAGCATGAGCAGCCGGTCGAAGCCGACCTGTCGGTGCAGACGATCCGGATCGAGCGGGTGCCGTGCGACCGGTTCGTCGATCACCCGATCGCCGACCGCCAGGAGGGCGACACGACCATCATCTCGGTCGTCGAGGAGGTCGCGACCGTGACCTTGCGGCTGAAGCTGGTGGAGGAGGTGCGCATCACCCGCGACACCGCCACCCGCCGGTTCGACGACACGGTCACGGTCCGCCGCCAGGACATCATCATCGAACGGGTGCAACCCCCGCCCGACACCGAGGTCTGACCGGCCTCGCCATCATCTGACTTCAACGGAGACCATCATGAGCACCATCGTCGTAGGACTGTACAAGGAGCCGCAAGCCGCCAAGAAGGCCTTCCAGGCCCTCGTCGCCGCCGGTTGCCGGGAGAAGGACATCGACACCTTCGACGGAGCCGGCAACGCCGACAAGGCGACGCAGGAGTTGTTGGGCCACGGCTTCACCAAGGACATCGCCCAGCGGTACGCCGCCGCGATCAAGCAGGGCCACACCCTGGTGGCGGCCGACATCGCCGATCAGGACGCGGATGCCGCGGAAGCCATTCTTGACGAGAACGGCGCCATCGACCTGCCCGACGCCTCCTCGCATCAGCCGAAGAAGCCGGCGAAGGCGGACAGTGGAAAGGCGGACAAGGAGACGGCGGACAGCGGCACGGACGAGGAGGAGACCGTTCCCGTGGTCGAGGAGCAGGTGGAGATCGGCAAGCGCCGCGTCAGCAAGGGCGGGGTGCAGGTCACGACGGAGGTGACCGAGACGCCGGTTCGGGAGACCGTCCGGCTGCGCGAGGAAAAGGTGGATGTCGAGCGCCACAAGGCCGACCGGGCTCTCGGGGCCCGTGAGGCGGACGCCGCCTTCGAGGAGAAGACCGTCAAGATGACGGCCACCTCCGAGACGCCGGAGGTGACCAAGGAGGCGCGCGTGGTCGAGGAGGTCGTGCTGTCCAAGAAGGCGACCGAGCACGACAAGACCGTGGAAGCCTCGGCGCGGCGCACCGATGTGAAGGTCAAGCCCACCGGCGACCGCCCCGCCACCAAGCGCTGACCTGAAGCCGTCCACCCCAAGCCGTCCCCCAAGCCGCGCACCGTTGCCGGCGAACGCCTGCTCCCCGACGGGGCAGGCGCCTCGGGACGGCTCGATCCAATGAGGGGAAGCCGGTTGGTCCCGGCTGCGGACGCCGTTCCCTTCACCGGATTGCGATAAATTTGACGCGTTTCCGGGGCTGTTTTCAGAAACAAAGCGGAATGTTCCGAATATCCTTGCGCCATGCCGCCGAAGCTCCGCGGCGGTGCTTATATAAGAAACACGGATGCGGTGACTTGACTTGAATTTCATAGCCGCGGATCGGAGGCCATGATGATTGACGATCTGGTTAATGACATTACGCGTGATGACCGGAAATCGGCCGCGATTCCGGGCGATGATGGGGTATGGGACGGGGCAGGGGGCGGATCATGGAACGCGGCCATGTCGGAAGGGTGGCCCCCGCCCGCATCGCCTTCCCCTTCGCACCATGTCGATCAAGTTCCAGGAGACGTCCAATGCTCGCACGCACCAGCCGCAGAACGGTGACGTTCTCGCACCCCTTCGTGTTGTCGGGGATCGACGGCGTGCAGCCGGCGGGAAGCTACACGGTCGAAACCGATGAGGAACTGGTCGATGGCCTGTCCTTTCCGGTTTATCGGCGTGTCGCGACGGTGATCCTGCTGCCGGCGCTCGCCGGCGGCACGACCCTCGCCCAGGCCGCCACGATCGATCCCCTGGACCTGGAGCGGGCCGAGCAGGCCGACGCGGCCATCCCACAGACCACCCCATAGACTGGTGCCGCGGGCATGATCCTTCGGCCCGGTCACAGCGCGCTCGGCAGCCAACCGGCGGCGCTCATCGCCTGCCAGACCGCTCCCACGACGATCACGGAGAAAAGGAGGGCGCCGACCAGCGCGACGCAGAGCAGCGCGCCGTCCTCCTCCAGATAGGCGAAGGCGATCAGGACGATGAGCAGCGCCGGGGGAAGGTTGCTCAAGGGGACGGGGATGAGGAGGCTCGCGCCAAGCAGCAGGACGACACCGCCGACCGCCCGCTTGGTTGCCGTGAACGGGGTGGCCCAGCGCGGGCGGATGAACCGCTCCAGATAGCGCAGCACCGGAACGGCCCGGCGGATGATCGCGGCCAGCCGGCGGGTCTCGACGTGACGGGTGGCGATGCGGCGGGGGAAGGCGGGGCCGGGGCGATCCAGGATCATCTGGAACGCGACGATGGTGAGCAGCACGCCGGCCATGGCCGATACGCCCGGAAGCACGCCGAGGAGCGCCAGGAGGAGCAGGATGACGCCGAAGGAACGATGACCGAGCCTGCCGGCGAGCCAGTCCAGCGTCACATGGTCCGCGGGCGCTTCGCCGAGAATCCCGTTCAGCACCACCGATGTGGGCGCACGCGTGATCATGGGAATGCCTCTTGGACGGTCGCCCCACCGGGAAAGTGGGGGCAGGCGGTTGGGAAGGGTGAAACGTGCGGGGTGGGGGAGAGGCCATGAACCAATCACAGGTGGGCCTGTTCATCGCCGCCGCCTCGGTCATCGCGGTTTCCGTCGCCCTGTACCGGCGCGGCCGCCTCAGCGAGGCCGGGTTGGGCGGCGTGCTGATCGGCATCGCCGCCGTGGTGGCGTGGATGCTCGCCAGTCCATGACGGGTTCACCGGGTGTTGGACCGGGCGTTGGGCCAAACGAATGAAAGGCTTTTCCCATGGGCACTGACAGAGGAACGGAACATCGCCGCCGCCGACAGCAACCCCGTGGAGACGGCGAAGCCGCGAAGCGGGCATCCGGTACGGATCATGATCCCGACCGGCTCCCCTTGAGACCCGACATGGCGCTGGGACTCTGGACATCCTGGCTGGAGGCCAACGTCGGCGCCGTCCGCGATTGGAGCGGAGCCGTCAGGCCCTGGTGGCAGGTTTCGCCCGACGATCTCACCGGCGCACGGCTGGACGCCGGAACACGGCGCCTCAGCGATGCATTGGCCGGGGACCCGGTGCTTCGGTCCATCGATGGCCTGTGGAACGCCAACCCCTTCCGCAGCATCGTGCCGGTCGACTGGGCGGAAATCGCCCGCGCGCTCCGAACCGTGTGGATGCTGTCGCTCCGCCATCCGGACAGGACCCTTCGCAAGGCCGCCGACGTCCAGGCGGGCGTCTGGACATCGGCGATGGAGGCCTGGAACGACGCGGGCCGCCGCTGGTGGGGGCTGGCCGACGGCAAAGGGGCGGACACCGCCGGATCGGGTTCGGCGCCCCACGGCGACAAGCGCTTCGCCGCACCGGAATGGCACACCAACCCGGCCTACCGGACGCTCAAGGAGATGTACCTGCTGGCCTCCGACTGGCTGCTGGAGCAGGGCGAGCAGGCCGACGGCCTCGACGACGCCGAACGGCGGCGGCTGACCTTCCACCTCCGCCAGTTCGTCGACGCCATGAGCCCGACGCTGCTGCTGTTGTCCAACCCGGCCGCCTTGCGCCGGGTGCTGGAAACCGGTGGCGTCAGCCTGGCCGACGGCGCGCGCAACCTGCTCTCGGACCTGCGGGAGGGCCGCCTCAGCATGGTGGACGCCACCGCCTTCGAGCCGGGCCGCAATCTCGCCACGACCCCCGGCAAGGTGGTCCACCGCAACCGGCTGATCGAGCTGATCCAGTACCAGCCGGCAGGGGGGCCGGCAGGGGAGGCGGTGCACGCGGTGCCGCTGCTCATCCTGCCGCCGTGGATCAACAAGTACTACATCCTCGACCTCCAGCCGAAGAACTCGATGGTGCGCCATCTGGTCGAGCAGGGCTTCACGGTGTTCGTGGTCTCGTGGAAGAACCCGGACGCCTCGATGGACGGCGTGGGGTTCGAGGACTACATGGACCTCGGCCCGCTGGAGGCCGCCGACGTGGTGCGCGAGATCACCGGCGCCGCCTCCATCAACGTGATGGGCTATTGCATCGGCGGCACGCTGCTCGCCATCACGCTGGCCTGGCTGGCGGCGAAGCGCGACACCCGGTTCAACGCCGCCACCTTCATGGTGTCGCTCCAGGATTTCTCCCATGTCGGCGACACCGCGGTGTTCCTGGGCGAACCGACGGTGGACTTCATCGAACAGCAGATGATGGAGCGCGGCTACCTCGACAGCCGGGAGATGAGCAACATGTTCAACCTCCTGCGGTCCAACGACCTGATCTGGTCGAACGTCGTCAACAACTACCTGATGGGCGACAAGCCCCCGGCCTTCGACCTTCTGTACTGGAACAGCGACGGCACCCGCATGGCGCGGACGGCGCACAGCTGGTACCTGCGCAACACCTATGTCGAGAACAACCTGATCGCTCCGGGCAAGGTCAGGCTCAAGGGCGAGGCCATCGACCTCGGGCGCATCCCGCAGGACGTCTACGCGGTCGGCGCGGAGAAGGACCACATCGTGCCCTGGGACGCCGCGTGGCGCGTCACCCAACTGCTCAAGGGAAGCAAGGTGCGCTACGTGCTGGCGTCCAGCGGGCACATCGCCGGGATCATCAACCCGCCCGGCGGCAAGGGCACCTATTGGACCAACGACACCAGAGAGTCCGGCGGAGAGCCCGGCGCGACCGCACAGGCGTGGCGCGGGAAGGCCACCGCGCACAGCGGCAGCTGGTGGACGGACTGGACGGCGTGGCTGGCCGAACGGTCGGGCCGAAAGGGAAAGCCGCCGACGCTGGGCAGCGCGACGCACCCGGCGCTCGCCGACGCGCCCGGAACCTATGTCCTGGAACGGTAAGCCCGCCCCGCCGCATCACTTCCCCGCGGGCGCGGACGGGTGGTCAGGACCAGAGGCTCATCATCCCCCAGGCGACGAGCGCCGCCGTGAGCAGAAGCAAATACAGGGGGTTGATGCCGACCGGGCGGCGGCTCCGCTCGACGACCTCGCCGTTCGGGGCCGTGGCGGAGCCCCCTTCCGGCAGGAGCTTCACCAGGCGATCCGCCGTCGCGACGGCGTCCGGGGCTTCGGGCTGTTGCGCCGGAAGACGGCGGAGGATGACGGCAAGCGCCGATGCCGCGGCGTCCCTCGGCAGCGCCGCCAGGCGGGCCGCCTCGGCCCAGGGGTCGATGCCGAGCCGCGCGAGCGCGGAGAGAACGCTGAGGCGGCTTCCGTTCTCCTCGTCCCACAGCGGGGCGCACAGGAAATCGTTCAAATCGGACTGGTGCAGGGTGTATTCAGGACGCAACGGCATATCAACCTCCCGCGCTATTTTATGTTCTGCTCCTGTATATGGCGACATATTGGAAAAAATCAGCGGTGCGCCGATGGGGTCCAATGAATGATGGATTTTTGTGAAAGTCTTTCAGACGGGATTTTTTATCGGGATTTTTTACCCAGCGTTCGTTTTTTTGGCGGCTGGACGTTCAAGGTCCTGCATTCTCCTCCGCCCCGATGCCCGTCAATCGGATGGCGGGGACTCGTCCCGGTGCTGGCGCAGCTCCGGCGCCCCGCGCCAGGGCTCGCCGTGCCGCCGCTCGTAGACGCCGCCCTCGCCCGCGACCCGAACCCCCTGGACCACGGCCCGCACCTTGTCGTCCGAGGAGCCGAAACTGCGCAGGGCGTAGTCCATCAGCCCGAAGGCGAGTTCGCGCTCCCCCATGATCGCCAGACCCACGCCTTGCCGTTCCAGGTGGGCGACCTCCGCCTCGCTGTGGGTCCGCACCGCCGTGTCGATGGAAGGGTTGATCTGGCGCGCGAGATCGAGGACGCGCCGTGTCTGGTAGCCCTGGGGCGTGGCGACGACGATGAGCCGCGCCCGTCGGGTGCCGGCGGCCTCCAGGACGCCCGGCGTCGTCGCGTCCCCATAGACCGCCGGCACGCCGCGTTTGCGCAACGCCTCGACCCGCCGGCGGTTCTGGTCGATGACCACGATCGGCAGGTTCTGGCTTTTCAGGCCCTTGCCGACGATGCTGCCGACCCGGCCGTAACCGACGATGACCACATGGTCCTGCGGACCCTCATGGGCCGGAGGCAGAACCGACAGGCTGTCGTTTCTCTGGCGTTCGAGGCGGCCCAGCATGCCCGGCCGCCGGCGCAGCCAGCCGGAAAGCCGGTCGAGTCCGACGAACACCAGCGGATTGAGCGTGATCGAGAGCAGCGCGCCCGCGAGGATCAGGTCGCGCCCCTCCGGCGGCAGCAGCCCGAGCGCCACCCCGAGGCCGGCCAGGATGAAGGAGAACTCGCCGACCTGCGCCAGACTGGCCGACACGGTGAGCGCGGTCGAGGCCGGATAGCCGAACGCCAGCACGATGCCGAAGGCCGCCAGCGTTTTGCCGAGGACGATGACCAGCACGACGGCGAGCACGGCCAACGGCTCATGGACCAGGATCATCGGGTCGAACAGCATGCCGACCGAGACGAAGAACAGCACCGCGAAGGCGTCCTGAAGCGGCAACGCGTCGGCCGCGGCCTGATGGCTGAAATCGCTTTCGCTCAGGACGACGCCGGCGAAGAAGGCTCCGAGGGCGAAGGAGACGCCGAACAGCTCGGACGAGCCGAAGGCGATGCCGAGCGCGGTGGCCAGCACCGAGAGCGTGAACAGCTCGCGCGAGCCGGTCCGGGCGACCTGCATCAGAAGCCACGGGATCGCCCGCGTGCCGACCACCAGCACCAGGGCCAGGAACAGCGCGACCTTGCCCAGCGTCAGCGCCAGGGTCACGGCCAGGGCGCCGCCGCCGGCTTCGCCCGCCGCGCCGCGCGGCGTGCCGCCGAGCACGCCCGCCAGGGCCGGCAGCAGCACCAGCGCCAGAACCATGGCGAGATCCTCGACGATGAGCCAGCCGACGGCGATCCGTCCGTTCGCCGAATCGAGGATGTTGCGCTCCTCAAGGGCGCGCAGCAGCACCACGGTGCTGGCGACCGAGAGCGCCAACCCGAACACCAGCCCCGCGCCGAACGGCCAGCCCCAGATGTGCGCGACGCCGATGCCGAGCGCCGTCGCCATCACGATCTGGCCGAGGGCGCCGGGAATCGCGATGGCGCGGACGGCGAGCAGATCCTTGATCGAGAAATGGAGCCCGACGCCGAACATCAGGAGGACGACGCCGATCTCGGCGAGTTGGGACGCCAGCCCCTCGTCGGCAACGAAGCCGGGCGTGAAGGGACCGGCCGCGACGCCGGCCAGCAGATAGCCGACGAGGGGAGGCAGCCGGAGCTTGCTGGCGAGAAGGCCTCCCAGGAAGGCGAGCCCCAGGCCAACGACGATGGTGGCGATGAACGTCGTCTCGTGCGGCATGACGATCCTTTGTCCGGTCCTGAGTCCGGTCCTGGGTCCAGCCCCCGGTCCGGCCCCGGGCGGACGAATCCCGCGATGGCGCCCGGCTTCGTCGGATAGGTGGTTGCTCGGCGAGCGGTCGGTGCGGTGCATGGCCGTACGGACGGCGGGTGTTCGTCTGCGCCGTCGCGTCCGCGCCCGCCCGCCTCCATGTCCATTGGATGATGATAGAATATGGGCTTCGCTTTGATTTCGACGGCTGGATGGTCATCGACACCACGGTGGTGAACGGCGAACTGGCCTGTGAGGCGGTTCAGCGTGGTTTGTCCTTCGCCGAGGCGGAGTATCTGGCGGAGTGTCTGATGCGGTACGTGACCGATCTTCACGCCGCCCGGAACTGAAGGCGCCGGGCGGCTGGTAAAATGCGCGGGATCCGCCTGTGCACCCTCGCAAGATGGAGGGTGGAACGCCACATAAGGGAAGGCCGCGGCTCAAACGTTGCCCTTGAGGACACCATGAAGCCCGCCGTCATTGCCCTTTTTCTTTCCTTCGCCATTGGAACCGCCGCCGCGGCGGCCGGTGAGCGCACCCCCACGCACCTCTTCGCCCCCGGCGATCACGTCGATGCCGCCGGCGTCGTCCGAGACCGGGGAAACCGGCCCATCGGGCGTATCGAGGCGGACATCGATGGAAGCCATGTGCTGCGCGACAACGCCGGACGCCACATCGGCAGCGTCGAGCGCGGCTTCTCCGACGGTGAGTTGGTCATCCGAGACGGCGAGGGACGCCGCCAGGGCACGCTCGAACGCCGGCGGTGACACGGGCACCCTCACGGCCTGCACCCGCGGCTCGCCGGATCAGTAGAACACCCCGTCGTCCAGATCCTTTCTGAACGGTCCGCACCAGGCGGAGGGGAGCGACGAATGGTAGACCCGGCAGGTTCGGGTCGGCGCATAGGTCACCGTGATGGTGTGGAACTGGACCGTGCCGCCCCTGACGACCTGGGCCTCGACGCGGTCCTTCATCCTGAAATCGTCCGGGCGGAGCGTGACGTGGGCAACGCACCGTTCGAAGGCTTCCCTCTCGACATTCCTGAGCATGGCGATTCCTCCGGTTCAGGCCACGGGCGGTTCAGGCCACGGGCCCATGAATCAAGACGAAGAGTACGACCGCCAGCACGACGGCGACCGGAATCACCAGCGGCGGCACAAAATACTCCGTTGCAGCGCTCCAAAGGGTCGTGGAGCCGGGGGATGTGGGCGTTTGAGGGATCATGGTCATGTTCCGTATGTTCGGCGGACCGCATTGGGAATGCTTCGGCGACGTCCTCATCGCCGTTGCGCCTCCACCGGGGCCGATCAAGGGATTGCGATCGGCTCTATGGAAGAAGTGGTGCTGAAATCAGTTTCGCGCCGCGGCAATTCCGGCATATGAACCCATGAGGACGCATCCCAATGCAATAAAGTCTTTTCCACTATATTTTGGAGAAAGCCGCCATATTTTTCCTGGAAACTTGGATGAAGCGCCCCATGTTATTTTGAATTCTTTTAGAAAGGCGCCGAACCCGCCGATCAAACGCCGTGGAGAAGTCCCGCCATGCCGCGCCGAATCTTCGAAGCGATGCCCGCCGCGGATGCGGTGGTCCTGCCCCCCTCGGCCACGGTCCACGCTGCGGCGGTGGCGATGAAGGAGCGGCGGCAGTGCGTGGTGCTCGCCATGACCGCCGGCCGGTTGGACGGCATCCTCACGGAACAGGACGTGGTTCGCCGCGTCGTCGCCGAGCGGCGGGACCCGGACCGCGTCACCGTGGCCGACGTCATGACCCGGCATCCGGACACGATCCCCGCCACGGACCTCGCGCTCACAGGGCTGCAGATGATGGAGGACGGCGGGTACCGGCACCTGCCGGTCATCCATGACGGGCGTGTCGTCGGGCTGATTTCGCGCGTCGATTTCGTAGGGTCGGAGAAGAGCGAACTGGAAACCGAGCGCCAGTGCTGGGAACAGCTCCGGTGATCCCCAACCGGCCCACCTTGCACACGGCTCCCAACGGCCCCGGCACGGCAGGAGCACGGCAAGACCGGCCGGGCGGGCTTCCCGAGACACACACCGGAAAAGGCAGCACCATGCCGACGCGGATCCACGGTCCGGACGGACGCGCGGCCACACCGGCGAAGCGGGAGGGCTGAAGCATGGGACACGCGCACTATCTCGTCGCGCAACGCGGAACCGGCTGGTTCATTCTTCTGGAGAAGAACCGGTACGGCCCCTTCCTGAGCGGGCGGAACGGCGCTCTGACCGCCGCCGTGCAGGCCGCGCATCAAGCCGGCAAGGACGGCCACGACGCCCGCGTGTGGTTGCGCGCCGTGGACGGCATCGCGCGGACCGTCTGGGCCTTCGGGGTTGACGTCTATCCCCCATGCTGGGTGGAGCCGTTGCGGATCGTGGCGCCGGAACCGCGTCCCAAGCGGCCGCGCCCGGCGGCGCTCGCGCCGAGGCCCCCCGAACCAGGAGGAGTTCCGTGATCGACCACGAACTTCTGGGGCGTTACCAGACGGTGTTCGGCTGCACCTTCAACGTGGCGCTCTGGACGCAACGGCCCGGCGACGGCGTGAACGACATGATGCGCGCCGCGCTTGCCGGGTATGGACCGCCGGTGACCGACGAGCGCATCGCGTCCCGCCTGCGTGAGCGGTTTGTATTCCCGGACGTCCCTTAGAGCGGAGCGAACCCATGTCCGTTTCCTTCGGCCCGGCGTCGGCCCACCACTGGCGCGGTGGTCAAGGCGTTGGGCGCGCCACGGGGGGCCTCCGGACGGGGGGCCTCCGGGTGGACGGACGGTGGACGGGCGCGTCTCGGAGACCCGCGCGACGGACGGCGCCCGGATTTCGCCGTCCGATGCCGTCCGTGCGATGCCGCCGACCATGAACGGCTTCCGTTCAAACCTCCCGGGCACACCGGAGCGTTCCGATGCGGAACGGACGGTGGGAGCGGTGCAGCAGCAGGGAGGGGTTTTCGTCAAGGCGGTTGCGGTCACCCGTGTGCCGATGATCGTCGCCGACGCAACGCTGCCGGGCAATCCGGTGATCTTCGCCAACGGCGCCTTTCTGGCCATGTCCGGCTACACCATGGACGAAGTGCTGGGGCAGGAGCCGCATTTCCTGGACGGGCCGGACACCGATCCCGCGACGATCCAGCGGTTCAAGGCGGCCCTTGCCGAGCAGCGCGACGAAACGCAGGAAATCCTGCAGTACCGCAAGGACGGCGGCACCTTGTGGGCAGCGCTGTTCGTCGGCGGTTGGGCCGACGCCAGCGGCCGGGTCGTCCATCATTTCCGGTCCTTCCTGGACATCACGCGCCGCCGCGCCGCCGAGGACGACCTGTGGCGCCTCACCCGGGATCTGGAGCGGCGCGTGGCCGAGCGGACGCATGAGTTGACGGCGGCCAACGCGCATCTGTCCCGCCTTCTGGCGGAGAACGGGGTGCTTCTGCGCGAGGTGGACCACCGGGCCAAGAACAGCCTGGCCATCGCGTCGTCGCTGCTGATCACCCAGGCCTACCAGCAAGCCGACCCGCGGGTCCGGGCGCTCTTCCTGGAAACGCAGGAGCGGCTGGCGGCGATGGCGCAGGCGCACGATCTGCTCAGCAAATCGTGGGACCCCAGCCGGATCGGGCTCGCTCCCTACCTGCGGGATCTCTGCGCATCCCTGATGACGGCGGCCGGCACGAACGCCGGCATCCGGATCGAGGCGCAGGTGGACGAGGACATTCACGTGCCGGCCGACCACGCCATCGCGCTGGGGCTGGTGGTGAACGAACTGGTCACCAACGCCGTGAAGCACGCGTTTCCGTCGTTTCGAACGGGACGCATTGCGGTCACGGCCCTGCGGTCGGACGCCGGCCACGTGGTCCTGCGTGTGCAAGACAACGGAGTGGGCATGTCCGGCGACCGCGCAGGTGCTCTTGGCTATGGGATCGTCCGCTCCCTCGTGCAACAGCTCGACGGCGAACTGGACATCAGCCACGATGCCGGTGTTGCCGTGACGGTCACCTTTCCGGGCTGAACAGCCCGGTCAGTGAAGCGTCCTGAGGCGTCCCGGACCACAAAACCGCCGGCCCGCCCCGGCCCAAGCCTTGCTCCGCCGCGGGTCACGGGCAGCGCCGGAGA
>PJTO01000566.1_pt1 | contig 12115 bp, 9 predicted proteins | sample 1512101 | NCBI WGS metagenome assembly PJTO01 (sample SAMN08177690, study PRJNA422409) | Soil metagenome, whole genome shotgun sequencing project.
GGTCGGCAACCAGCCGCTGATCGCTGTGTTGGGGGAATACAATCATCGGCACTCCAAAATATAAGCTCTCATTCACACTATTCATGCCGCAATGGGTGATGAACACATCTGTGCGCTGCAGAACCGATATTTGATCGACGGCGTGCGCGGCTGTCATATTTCCGGGCAGGCGGCCCAGAGAGGAAATCTCCGTCTTCTCGCCAACGGACATCAGCACATCGCAGTCCTTCCCGTCGAAGGCCTGCAAACAATTGCGGTAAAAGTCCTGGTTTCGATTAAGCACGGTTCCCAGCGAGATATAAATTTGCGGCCGTGCTTTTTCTGCATGCAGGATGGGAGGTGATTGGCTGATCGAGGGGCCGATGAACGCATATCGCTCGGAGAACGTTTCCGCCATCGGCTGGAATTGTTTTGATGTATAAACAATCGTGTCGGTATCATTATCATTTTGAACGATGGACAGGAAGTTCTTCACTTCGTATCCATGTTCGTTCAGCCGTTTCACTTTCCTGTGAATGCGCGGCATGCCTGCAAGCATTCGCCACATCTCCAACAAACTCTGCTTCATCAATTTAGCCGTATGCCGATTGAAAGCGAAAGTGGTGGTCGAACAAATATAGGGGACGCCAAGTTTCCGGGCGAACAGCTTCCCCCAGAAGCATATCGAATCGGAGACAATACAATCCGGTTCAATCTCCCTTAATTCCTTGCATACCTTCTCATCCATCGCGATCGTTGTGTCGGCAACCATTTCAATTAATGCGGCAAAATCCTTGCCGGCCTTGCGATCCAGTTCCTTCTGCGAAAGCTTGGGCAGGAATTCATCGCAAGCGATGAATTCGGCGCCGGCATCTTCAATCTTCTGCTGAAATTCCGCAAAGGAATAATACCAAACTTGATGGCCCCTGTTGACCAGCTCAGCTACTACCGGAATCGTTGGGTTCGTATGACCGTGAGCAGGGATCGAGAAGAAAACAATTTTGCTCATATGGACTCGTCCCCCATCGGCTCAGCCTTTCGAATCAACTCGGCAAGCTCCAGGAAGCCCTCGCTCTTCATAATCGCGATCCCTCTTGTCGCATCCTCCCCCAACACAACCAGCTTATCGCCGGCATGAATCTGGTACAGGTCACGCGCCGGTTTGGGAATCACGATCTGTCCCCGTTCTCCAACCTTGACAACGCCGAAGAAATGCTTCCCCTTGGGGCCAAGCTGGTGCATCTCCTCTTCGCTCATGTCGCGGGATAATTGATCCAGGGTGACTTGGAACAGGTCGGCAAGCATCTTGCATTTGATTATATCCGGCAGGGCTTCTCCGTTTTCCCACTTGGCCACAGTCTGACGGGATACATTCACCCGCTCCGCTAATTGTTCCTGACTCAGTTTATGCTTTTTACGCAAAGTACGAATATTCATACCAATCATATTTCCCATCTCCCTTTATTTATAAACTTACAGGAGATTGAGGATGAAATCTATGTACAGATCGCAGCATTTAATGTTAATAATCGTGGCATTTGTATTCCATCCAGAGAAAGCACAGAAAAAGAGGAACCCCAGGGCTCCTCTTAAAAATGAAAGGACTATCGCCGGAAGCCGCCTTAACCGATTACTTCGGCGATTTTCAGCTCCTTCGTCTTGCTCAAATCGACCACTTCACTGTTGACCGTAACGACCGGGCAGGACGGATAGTTGGCGTTCACAAGCAAGATTTTCCCTTGGCGATCATCGGACAAGATGACATCGCTTCCAATCTGCGAGGACATCAGCCGGTTCAAGAAGGTTAATCCGATGGAGAAATCGAACTTTCCGCGGAGCACGTCCTGGTGCAGCGCCTCGATAACGCGATAGAACGGCAGACGCGGGCGATCCGGCCGATCCGTAGTCATCTCCACATAAGCATCGGCCAATGCGACAATTTTGCTGAAAAGGTCGATTTGCGTTCCGTGCAATCCGGAGGGATATCCGCTTCCGTCTTCCCTTTCATGATGCTGCAGCGCGACGAGCGCAGCACGATGGTCCATGCCCGACTCCTTCAGCAGCTCATAGCCGAGCACGGTATGCTGCTTTCTGATCTCGTGCTCATGCGGCATCAGCTCCGTCCGCTTCTCCTGCAGCGCGCTAGGCAGCTTCAGCAGGCCGATATCGCAGAAGCTGGCCCCGGTTACAAGCAGCGCCAAATCTTGATCCTCCAGCTGCAGCCACTGGCCAATCAGCGCCGAGATGCAAGATACTCGTATATTATGTTTGAAGTCTTCGTTGTCCCCATCTCTCAGCTCGGCAAACAAATTGTAGATATTGCGGTTCTTCGTTGTCCCGATGACGGCCGGCAAAATTTCTTCCTCCACTTCCGTAAGCGGTATTTTGCCGGTTTTCAATATGGCCGTTTCCATCGTTTGCAGCCTCGCACCGGCCTCATTCACCCCGATCCGATCAGCCGCCTTCTCTACTTCCAGTCCTGCCGCGTAATGCCCTCCGCCTGCAGATTCCTCCTCTATATCGTCCACATAAATGTCATACACTGAGATACGAAATTGCTCCAACCGGTCGATATGCTCCTCCAGTAGCACGGTGTTGGCGGGAATGAGCATGACCCCTTTCCCCGACATGATGTTCTCCGCCAGTCTTCTGCCAATCAAATGCTGGTAGCTGCTGTGCATCATCCGTTCCTCCTCATCCCTTAATCCGAAGAAGCTGTAAGCGCTTTAAAAATAAAGATCGTCCTACTTCTTTAGAAGCAAGGACGATCTTCAACGTACCCACGTTTCCTATGCTTCGGCAGCCCAGCCGCCATAGGCGCATTACCCTTAGGCCTGCGGCTTTGCGTCCCTGCCTTTCGACAAGTTTGCCTTTATCGAATACTCCCTTTAAAGATAATCTATACGGCCCCGAAAAGCCAGAACTGTTTTCCTTTAAATTCATCTAATTCGTTAAGCGAATGCTGAGGGGGATGATTTTCTCCAGCTTCTCCATTCCCTTAAACTTAAATCCTGCCTCCAATCCACAACCCCGCAAGCAGCAAAATACCCGCCGCATAGCCGAGCAGAAGCAGATCAAGCCGGGAGTAGCCGGTTACATAATAGTATGTTCTGGCCCGCTCCAACTGGAACTGCTTCGCCTCCATCGCCACCGCGACGCGCTGGGCGCGCCTGATGCTCTGCGCCACCAGCGGCACGGTATAAAGCTGCAGGCGGCGGAAGAGGCCCCGAGGCCCGCGCGGATACGTTACGCGCCGGACCTTGAGCGCGCGGGAGCGAATCTGAACTTCCTCGATAATCATCGGGATCATGCGGATCGCAGCCATTGCGGCGTACATATACTTGGCGGGCATTCGCAGCTGCTGCATGAAGGAGTAGAGAAGCAGGACAGGCGGCGTCGTAAGGAGCAGAAGCAGGCTGACGATGCCGATCACCAGCGCCTTGCTGCCCAGCAGCTGCGCGGCCGCAATGCTCTCCTCGGAAATATTGACGATCCCCCACTGCCAGACCACCGCCTGGCCTCTGCCGAACAGGAGCAGTCCGAGCGATGAGGAGAGCGCGGAGAGGGCGATCGGGATCATGAACAGCAGCAGCCTTCTCCACTTGAATCCGCTGCCGAGCATCAGCAACAAGCCGTTGCAGCCGATCATGATCCAGGTGAAGGCCATGCTGCGCTGGAAGAACACAAGGAGCAGCAGCAGCGCCAGCACGACAAATTTAAGCGCCGGATTCACCCGCATGAACCAGGTCTGTCTGTATGGCGTGAACCAATCCCGTATCATCCCGCACACTCCTCCTCTCGCTGTCGATTGTTCTCACTGCCCGAATATGCGCGAGCTTGCCGTCGCTGATCATCCATTCGGTCGTCGCAAACGCTTCGACGATCCGCTCGTCATGCGTCACCATAACAATCGTATGGCCGCTCTGGCGCATCTGCTCCAGTCGCTCCAGCACCAGAAACGTATTCTGCGCATCCTGCCCGAACGTGGGTTCATCCAGCAGCAGCATGCTGCGGCTCTCCAGCAATGCCGTCAGGACGCTCAGCCGGCGCTTCTGCCCGAGCGATAACTCATACGGATGGCGCTCCCGATTCACGTCCAGATGATAATGCCGCAGCAGCTCCTCGACGGATACAGGCGCATCCGCCGATTGCGCGTCTTCCCCCGCCGCAAGCGAGTACGCAACCTCCTCATAGACAGAGTCCGTAATAAACTGCAGCTCCGGATTCTGGAACACATAGCTCAGCTGGGCCGGGACATGGACACGCTTCTTGTTATAGACGATCTGCTCGCCGGCAAGCACATATGTCCCGCTTGTTGCGATCAGCTGCGCCAACGCCAGGAGGAGCGAGCTCTTGCCCGCTCCGTTCACGCCCGTGACCGCAATCCATTCTTGCCTGCAGATGCGCGCATCCGGCACTTCAATACAGACGTGATCCCCATAATAGCCGTTAAAATCGAGCAGATGCGCCAGTTCTTCTCCCTGCCCCGCCGGCAAGCCGGCGCTTGCGGGCTTATGGCGCATCACATATTCCTGCCACACCTGCGGATACCAGATGCCGTACTCATACAGCTGCGCCCGATGCTGACGAAAAATCTGCGCGGCGTCTCCATCGGCCATAATGCACCCCTCGGCATCCAGCACGATAATCCGGTCGATCCAGTCCACAACCGCATCGATCCGGTGCTCGACGACGACGACCGTCTGCTCGGTGAGCAGACGGCGCATCGACGCCCAGACTTGCCGGGCGCCCTCCGGATCGAGCAGCGCCGACGGCTCGTCGAGGAAGACGGTCTGCGGCTGCAGCAGCAGGACGGCCGCCAGCGCAAGCCGCTGCTTCATCCCTTGGGACAGATGCTGGATCAGCGTATGCGAATCGTCCAGCTTCAGGCCGACATGCTCCAGCGCTTGCTCGATCAAAGCCGGCATCCGCTCGCGCGGCGTCTGTAAATTTTCCAGCACGAAGGCAAGCTCCTCATCGACATAGGACATGCAGAACTGCGTGTCCGGGTCCTGGAACACATAGCCCCATCTGGCCGGATGCTGAATCGCCCGAGCCGTCATCGGCACCTCGATCGCATCGGGGATAAGTCCGCTCAGCACCTGGAGCAGCGTGGACTTGCCCGAGCCGTTGGGGCCGAGAATCAGCACCTTCTGGCCATGCGGAATCGCCAGCGAGAGATCGCGGAACAGCAGCCGATCCTCCCCCGCGAACTTGAGGCGCAGCTGCTCGACATAGGTGTTCATCTACTTGGACAGCTGCTCGTATTCGCTGGGGTCGACAGGCCGCAGCTGGCGCGTCACCTTGGTCTTCTCAAGCGCCAATACGAGATAGTAGGCGAATACGCCGGTGAAGAGGAATGCGCTGATCGCCCGCAGGCCGTACTTGACGATAAGCGCCCAAGTTTCCAGATCCGCGTACCCGTAAGCGAGGTCGAGCAGGAAGCTGCCCGCGCAGGACATCATGCCGGCCAGCCCGGCGACGGCAATATTGTACCGCTTATACCGGAAAGCGGCGAAGATCAGTTCGGCGGCCAGTCCCTGCACGGCGCCGTACATCAGCACTTGCAATCCGTTGCCGATGAATGCGGACAGCCCCGCGGCGGCGATGCTGGCGAGCAGCGCCACGCCCGGCTTGCGAATCAGCAGGAAAGCGAACGGCGCAACCATGAACCACATGCCGTACAGCAATTGGCGAAGCGTAGGCAGAATCGGCTTGACAACCGTGTAGAGGTCATCCCAGAACTTCATAATAATTCCGAATACAATACCTACCATAATTGTGATGAGTACATCGGACAGCTTCAGCTTGCTCATTTGAACATTCTCCTTCGATTGGGTTTTGGGAACATAAAGAAACCGTCTGAGCATGCGCAGACGGTCGGACAAATCCAATGTTCTCAACCCATTCTCTACGCTGGCATTACCCAGTTCAGATTAACGGTCAGTAGCGGAATATGCTACAGTCTCAGCCTGATTCCTCAAGCCCCCGGACGGTTCAATATGCAACTACTCAATAAATTACATCATAACAGATACAAATACAAGGATTTTTTTGGCTGGATGCCGGCTCGCTTGCATCTAGCGCAGCAGCACGCGGGCTACGGCGAGCAGCAGCAGATGCCCCGGGTAGAAGCCGAGCCAGAGCCAGCGCGGAGGCTTCAGGCGGTCGAGCGCCTGCAGCAGCGGCTGACCATATGCGAGCAGAGCAGTCGCAATCACGCTCGCCAGCTGCAGCTCCCAGCCGGCATAGTAGAAATAAACGAGGTTGAGCGCCAGATGAACTAGCGTCATCCACTGCTGGGGCACATGCCGATAGATCAACATCAGGAACAGCGCATAGCTTCCGTAATCGAAATGCCATTCATCCATGATCAGCGCCGCAAGCATAGCTGCGATGATCCAGAACATCGGCTGATTGGACCATCGCTCCTGCACCCACAGCACGCCGATCACGACCAGGAACGTCGCAACCACATTGAAGCCCCATACGTCCAAGGCGAGCATGTACGGCAGCTGGGCAGCTGCCGCAATAACCGCCAATCTGCGGATATAGCGGGTTCGATTGGACGTATAGCGCAGACCCGCTACGATGCCATAGGCATAGAGCGGGAAGGCTATGCGCCCAATCAGGCGGAATAAGGGCTGATCCGGATAGAAAACGATCCCGATATGATCGATCAGCATCGTGATTATCGCCAGCAGCTGCACAGATCATCCTCCCTGCATTCAGTAGCTCTCTTGCACCTTGTAAAGGACTTGATTGCCTGATGAATCGACTATGAACAGCGTGGTAATATCCGGCCAAATTGTTCCAGACTGCCGGTTTAAGGTCAGCACCACCTCATGCGTCGCAGGCAGGTCGGCCTGGAGAACGGTGCCCTTGATTCGGATCGCCAACTCGGCATCGTCGATGGAGAAGCTGTCCTCTCCCTGCAGCGTCTGGTCATAGACGACGCGATACATCTTCTGCTTACCGTCTGTGCGGATCAGATGAAGATCGGATTCCAGCAGTATAGACTGGCTGTCCCTGTATACACTGTCAACCACACTGACGGATCGCCCGTTATAGCTGTCATTCGGATAAAATTCAACATCTTGACGATATACATATCCATTATAGACAAAAACATCTTCACGCAACTCATAGCTGCCCACTGGCAGCCCGGAATCCTGCGCTATGTCATACACGCTGAACCCGTTGACGTCCTCAACGAGCAGCTTGTAATTTGGCGCGAGCATCGTGTAGAGCTGCGGGCTCTGGGCAACATAGGCGCTCATTCCCCATCCGGCAAGCTTGTCGTGAAGCTCGTACTCCGCTATCCCGTAGGGCAGTTTAATGATTTTGGAATCCGGGTCAATCCGGATTCTGTTCGTATCGACCCATGCGGAGAGCGGGCTTGTAATTTGCTTGTTCGGACTGTATTGCACCGTATACGAGAGCGCATAAACGCCCTCCTCAAAAATGTACAAGTTTCCGCCTTCGTGGCCGTACGAATCCGGATGGACAAGCTCCATCCCGGAGGAGCCTGTACCTGAACCAACCTGCCGATATAATTGCAGGCCGACCAGCGGCAGAGAAACCGGCAAATAATAACTCAAATTGCCGTTCGCATACTGAAGACTCGGCTCTTCCACATACCAAACTTCAGTATCCGCGCTCCAGCTTGCGCCTCCTCGCGAAATGGAGGCCGTGACATGATCTACTCCGGACATCTGCAGACCGGAGAATCTTGCTGAATAACCCTCATATCCATACAGCGCGGGCTGCACATAAGTGTGACCGTTAAACGACAGGCGCACGCGATCGCCGCGAGCCAGTCCGCCGACATCAATCGCCCCTTCCCATCTATGGAAAGTGAACTGTTCCTCATTCAGAGGAACCCGATCATTGACGGTTCGCAGCGGCCAAGCAGCAGGCATCTGACCAAGCAGGTAACGAACCTCCTGCAGACTGACCACGCCGTCGCCGTCCAGATCGCCCGAGCGGGCAATATCGCCGACATCGATGCCGTCCGCATTCGCATCAATCGCGGAATGGCTGGCTGGATCCACGACCTGCACCCGGCGTGTCACCGGTTCGGCCGCGTTGCCTGCCCGGTCGGATACATGATAGGCAATCATGTAGACGCCGGGTACCGCCGGATCTCCCGATACAATGGTCGACTGGACCGCACGCTCCACATTCCAGTCCCAGTTGTCGCTCACCGTGACGCCGGGATCCTGATACGGAACGCCAAGCGCGGTCACCACAGATCTGTCTCCCTTGAGCGTCAGCACGGGCGGCTCCTGATCAACGATTGGAGTAATGACCACATCGTCAATCAGATGCCGGCTGCTGATGTCTCCTGTACTGGCCGAGAAACCGATGCCGCTATACGTCGCATCCAGATAGTCGGCCTCGGAAGCCGCCGACCATTCCAGTACGAGATGGGTATCATTCAGCTCCTCGGTATCTCCGACATAGACGCGAACGGCATGCTCGTCGACCAGAATGTTCACATACCGCCATGTTTCGCTGTATACGCCAGGACTATAGTACGTGTAACCGAGTTGATCCTGTTTGTAGTTCGGATTGTTGTGGAACAGCGAGATATGGGAGCCGTCGAAATCCGAGGGATCCTGGAAATCGCTGTTGTTGTCCCAGGTATCGAACTCGATTCCGTACCCGTTGCCCTGCTCGAAGCCCATTCCGCCGCCCTGAACCGGCAGCAGATTGCGCTCCTTGTTGAACATGAAAACGAAGCCGTCCGCAGCCCCCCAATATCCCGCCTGATCCATACGGTATCGGAACTTCGCGGAGAACGGCATGGCGACCTCCTGCTCCAGCCAGATCGTCCCCACCTGATTCTGCAAGCTGTCCGTCAGCTGCATCATGCGATTCGACGCGCCGTCCTCATCTACGGCTGCGGCGGCACCGACGTACGTCCATAACGAATTAGAGTAAGCTTCGTCTTCGAAATCGTCAGCGGTCGTCGCGCTCGGTTGCACGACCGCCGATACGGCCAGCGGCGAATACATCGTCAGCAGCAGGATCGCTGACAATGCTATTTTGGCCATTTTGTTACGCATAGGGTGTTTCCCCTCTCTCAATACTAATTATTGCCATGGACTAATTATAATAGAAAAGTAATTCGCCGTGTAAAAAATTTGTCGAAACAATGAAATATCGCACATCCGCATAAAATAAAAACAGACCGCCCCATAATCGGGATGGTCTGCTCGAAGCAGCAGCGTTATTCGCTTGGCTTTAATTGATTGTTCAGAAGATTGCGGGCTTGGGCTTCCAGGTTCTCGTAGTAGCTTAGATAGTGATCGACTGCATTCGTGCCATGCTCGCCTGCCGTAAGCTCCTGGGACAATTCGTCCAGCTTCTTCATCAGCGTATCCTTGCCTTCGCGGATCAAGGTGTCGACTTCTTCGAACAGCGCCGCCTTATCGTCTTCTGTCAGCTTGCCGCTGTTCACCAGCCGGATATTCGTCAGATAGATGCCGGTCAGTTCGCTCTGCACCGGCTCGAAGATCGCCTGCAGCTCTGCAGCGTAATCCTTCAGGATACGCTTGTAAGCCAACTGCTCGTCTGTGCTGACGGCTTCAATGGTATACGTGCTGCCATCGAATTTGATATGGTCATTGTCATAACCGAGCGAATTGTACATGAACCGCAGCGGCACGTAGACACGGCTCTTGTAGATGAAGCCCGGCGTCTCCTCGCTCGGCTCAACCGTCAGTCCGTTGAACTCATACGTAATATTCGCCTGATTCACCGTAATGGCAGTCCGCTGCAGCTTGGACTTGTCGACCGGTTCGATGACCGATTGCTCCACCGCCTGCTTCGCCAGATCGGCCTCGATCGTCGGATCCGGCTCCCCGACTGTAACCTTGACTGCATTGCCGTCCCAGCCTACGGATTTGTACAGAATGTTCGCCACGAAGCGCAGCGGCACATAAGTATGGGTCTTATTATCGGATGTAATATACAGAAAGCCAGGTTGGTCCGCAGGAGGCGCGTATTCCACCCCATCGATGATAAAGTGCATAGGGACGAAATTCACCGTGATCTCCTTCTCCGTATTCGCGGCGAAGGCTTGGCCCGCCGGCAGCAGCAGCGCCAAAATTATCAACCATAGAAGTCCTTTTCTCACTCTCATTCGTACTCGTTTCACCTTTCCCCTGGTAAATTCCGGGCTGCGGGCTTGTCAGCGGGCAATCCGGTTGTACTACAGTATGTACGTACCCAGTATAACATGTACAGCTTTTTTTCGTAGTCCCAATTATTCCGAACGGCCGCAACCGCCTCCGCCTCTACCGCCATATGAACCGCTTCCTCCGCCCGGCGATGTCGACGGCGGCCTCAATCGCGCGATTGTCGACGACAGCCTGGGCATTGCCGCGGTAATAAGCTTCGGCGCGATCGCCGAGCTTCCGGCGGACGAGGCTGTACGCCTCCCCCATCAGATAGGAGCGGCGCTGCGCGTCATGGGCGTCGGAAGCCAGCACATGCACGAGATTGCGTCGGCACAGCTCCAGGCTGAGCCGCTGCAGCTTGCCCCCGAACCGGCCGCACAGAGAATGCGTTGTAAGCTGGGACAGCGCGCCGAGCTCGACGAGCCTCGCCAGCTGATCCGGCTGCTCCGCAATCGCCAGATTCCGCTCGGGATGCGCGATAATCGGCACATATCCGGCAACCTGCAGCTCATGGACGATGTCCTCCAGATTGGCCGGAATCGCCGCAGCGGGCAGCTCGATCAGCAAGTACCTGCTCCCGTTCAAGGGAAGCGCCCCGCCTGCGAACAGTTCCTCCAGGAAAGACGCATTCACGCGCAATTCCTGGCCGCAGATGACGGTCAGCGGAATGTTCTCCGCGCGCAGTCTTTCATTGAACACGGCAAGCTCGGCCTGAATCGCCCGGGCCGGATTGAGGTAGCTGCCGCTCAGATGATGCGGGGTAGCCGCGACGATCCGAATCCCCTCGTCAACCGCCGCGCGCGCCATCGCCAGCGCCTGCTCCATCGTCTGCGCGCCGTCGTCCAGTCCGGGAAGAATATGTGAATGAAGATCAATCATAGTCCAGCTCCCATTAATATGGCATATATGAGCACGATACGAGTATAGCACAGGCGCGATAGGCCGCATATGGGACCTCGGAATGGAAGAATCCGATCGGCCTGCTGCCAGTCATGCTGTCCTCGCACGGGAACCGACCCGCAAATTAATTATTCCCCCAAGCGGAAGACAAGGAATCTGACGATTCCTGTTGAATACTGCATAATAGAACCTTGATCCTATAGTACTCTACGACTAGGGGGGACTATTGCCTTGCAGACGCAGACCCAAATAACGACCCCGGGCAATGTGCTCGGCCCGGACGGAACCTTGCTCCAGACCGGATATTCGACCGAATCCGTACTCACTTACAATCGCGATGCGATTAAGGCGCCGCCATGGCGAATCAAGGAATGGGATTTCTATCAGGTGTCGAATAACGATTATTGCCTGCAGCTTACCTATGGGCATATCTCTTATGCGGGCGATGTATCGATTAAGCTGTTCGAGTTCGAAACAGGCAAACGAATCGATCTGACGCGATTGCTGGTGCTGCCGTTCAACCGCTTGAAGATGCCGGCCTCCGCCGATCGCGGCAATATCCGCTATGAGCAGAAGGGCTTCATGCTCGAGTTCCAGGTGTTCAAGGGCGGGCGCCGCTTGATCTGCAAGGTGGATGAGGGCTGCGCTACCGTCCATCCGAAGACGGACGAACACGGCATCAAGTCTCCTGTGGTCGATATTATGATCGAGCTGTCGCAGCCCGATCCGGCTTCGATAGTAATGGCTACGCCATTCGACGACGACCCGCGCATGTTCTATTACAACCATAAGATCAACTGCATGCCGGCCAGCGGCTACGCCGCAATCGGCGACAGCACTTACCGCTTCGAGCCCGGGCAAGACGCCTTCGGGCTGCTCGACTGGGGCCGCGGCGTATGGCCGTTCCATCAGGAATGGTATTGGGGGAGCGGCAGCGGCTGGGTGAACGGCAAGCGGTTCGGCTTCAACATCGGTTACGGGTTCGGCAACACATCGGCCGCGACCGAGAACATCCTCTTCTATGACGGAACCGCGCATAAGCTCAGCCA
>PJTO01000575.1_pt1 | contig 11939 bp, 10 predicted proteins | sample 1512101 | NCBI WGS metagenome assembly PJTO01 (sample SAMN08177690, study PRJNA422409) | Soil metagenome, whole genome shotgun sequencing project.
GAAGGCCTGTTGGATGCCTTTGCCAAGGGCGAGGATATTCACCGCGCCACCGCTGCCGAAATTTTTGGCGTGGAGCGCAGCGAGGTCAGCAGCGAGCAGCGCCGTTATGCCAAGGTCATCAACTTTGGCCTGATCTACGGCATGAGCGCATTTGGCCTGGCGCAAAACCTCAATATCGAGCGCAGCGCCGCGCAAAGTTATATAGAACGCTATTTTGCGCGCTACCCCGGCGTACGCGCCTATATGAACGACACGCGTGAACAAGCCAAAGACAAAGGCTATGTTGAAACCCTCTTTGGCCGCAGGCTATGGGTGCCGGAAATCAACAGCCCCAACGGCATGCGCCGCGCTGGCGCTGAGCGTGCGGCAATCAATGCGCCCATGCAAGGCACGGCGGCAGACTTGATCAAGCTGGCGATGATTGCGGTGGATAGTTGGCTGAGCAAAGAAAAACTGCACAGCAAAATCATCATGCAGGTACACGATGAACTGGTGCTGGAAGTACCGGAGAGCGAATTGGAATTGGTGCAAGCCCAACTACCATTGCTGATGCAGCAAGTCGCCAAGCTGGATGTGCCCTTGCTGGCGGAAGTGGGCGTAGGCCCGAACTGGGAAGAGGCGCACTAAGCCATGCTGGGGCTGAGTCCACAGAATGTATCTGGACTAGCGCAGGCGTGGCAGTCATGCCTGAAAACCGGACTAGCTCAAGGGCCAGCCTCAGCCCTAGGCAGAGCGCTGGCTATCCAGCTCCTTGAGAAAATACTCAATTTCCCATTCGCAACCGCCGCAGCCAGTCAGCGCTCCGGTCTGCTCGGCAATCTCCTGCATGCTCATGCCAGCGAGATACAACCTGCGTATCTGTCCACGCTTGGTGCCGCTGCAAAAGCACAGCGTTTCGTCGTCGGGATTATTGGTTACACTCATGCGCTAAGTCTTAAGTCAGTGATAGACATTCTAGTGAGAAATATTAGTGACAAGTCGTATTTTACTCCCGCTTTTCATGCCTCGTCTGCACCCCACATTTTGGCAACATGCCTAGCAGGACATCGCGCATGAGCACCCCGCCACGCTTTGGCGCCATTATTATTGGTGACGAAATACTTTCAGGCAAACGCCAGGATGGCCATCTGGCAAAGCTCATCAGCCTGCTGAATGAGCGCGGCCTGGCCCTGGCCTGGGCAGAATATCTGGGTGATGACCGTGCACAAATTGCCGCCACATTGCGCCGCAGCATGCAAAGCCAGGACATCGTGTTTTGTTTTGGCGGCATAGGCGCCACCCCGGATGACCAGACGCGGCAGGCCGCCGCAGAAGCCGCAGGCCTCAACATCGCGCGCCATCCCGGCGCGGTGGCGGAGATAGAAGCGCGCTTTGGCGCTGAAGCCTACCCCAAGCGCGTGCTGATGGCAGACTTTCCTGAAAACGCCGCTCTGATACCCAACCCGGTCAACCGCGTGCCTGGCTTTGCGCTGGGCAGTCATTACTTCATGCCTGGCTTTCCAGAAATGGCTTGGCCCATGAGCGCATGGATACTGGATACCTATTACTCCGCCCTGTTTCACCAGCATGCCCAGCATGAAATTTCCATACTGGTGTTTGATGCGGGCGAGAGCCAATTGCTGGATTTAATGCAGCACATCCTGACACAACACCCCAGCCTCAAACTGTTCAGCCTGCCACGTCTGGATACACGCCGCACCATAGAGCTAGGCGTCAAGGGCGATGCTGTGCAGGCCCAGGCTGCCATGGAATATCTGCAACAAGCTTTGGATAGTGCCGGATTCCCCTGGCAAGCGATATCCGCAGAAAAATAAACCCAGTATGAGCCTAGACTGCCGCCCCAGTTGCGGTGCATGTTGCATTGCACCTTCCATCTCCAGCCCTATCCCCGGCATGCCCTTGGGCAAGCCCGCAGGCCAGCGCTGCGTGCAACTGGATGCCGATAACCGCTGCCTGATATTTGGTCAACCTACACGTCCTGCTGTCTGTGGCTCCTTGCAGCCTAGCCAGGATATGTGTGGCAGCAACAATCAGCACGCCCTGCTCTGGCTCACCCAGCTGGAACAAGCCACAGCGCCTTAGCACTGATTCAACACTGCTTTAAGAATCTTGGTCCCAGCCCAATAATGGGGCAGTGCAGTGGGCAACTTGGCGCTTAAGCGCCAAGTTAGTGCATGACATGCGCAAAGTCATGCTGGTATAGGCTAGCACTAGGGAATAGTCTTTGCTTAAGATCACTTGTCTTTAATCCACACCTGAGATCATGCAAGCATTCCACCAGTTGTCCCTACGTAGCAAAGTCCTGCTGATCGTCACTTTACTGATTGTCGCTGGCTTCGGCCTCACCATTTCCCTGCTCACTTACAAAGCCTCCAAACTACAACAGGCTTCTGCCCTGGATTACACCCAGGCTTTGTCCCGTGAATATGCGTTTGAAGTGAAATCCGAGGTGGATTCAGCTTTTGATGCCGCCCGCACACTGGCGCAATCACTAGAAGGCCTGCACGGCGCGGGTTATGCCAACCGCAAACTGGCCGATAGCATGTTGAAGCGTGTGCTGGAGGGCAATAGCAACCTGATTGGCGTGTGGACCATCTGGGAGCCTAACGCCTTTGATGGCAAAGACAGCGAATTCATCAACCAGCCCGGCACAGACGCCACTGGCCGCTACCTGCCCTACTGGAACAGGCCAGACGGCAAGGCCGAGGTCACCGCACTTACCGATTACACCACTCCGGGCGCGGGCGATTATTACTTATTAGCACGCAATAGCGGCAAGGAAACCCTGCTGGAGCCTTATGAATACGAGATAGGCGGCAAAAAAGTGCTGATCACCAGCATGGCCGTGCCTATCCGCAGAAATGGCGTGGTGGTTGGTGTGGCTGGCGTGGATATTTTGTTATCGGAATTCCAGCAGCGCATCGCCAAGATCAAACCTTATGAAACCGGGTTTGCCAGCCTGCTTTCCAATCAGGGTTTGTATGTGGGTGACCGCGATGCGCAGAATGTAGGCAAGCCGCTGGTGCAGCAGGCACAAGACAAAAACTGGCAGCAGGTGAAACAAGCCGTGCTCGAAGGCAAGCCCTATGAGGATGAAAGCCATGACCCAGTGCTGGATACCAAGGTGTTGCGCATCTTCCAGCCCATACAACTGGGTTTGAGCACCACACCCTGGTCCTTGGCCATCGTCGTACCCAAGGACAATATCCTTGCTGGCGTCACCCAGCTACGCAACACCGCCATTATCATCGGCATTTTGAGTGTGGTGCTGGTGTCGCTGGCCCTGGGCATGCTGATAGACCGCATGGTGATACGCCCCATAGGCGGTGAGCCTGCCGATGCCGCCGTGCTGGCGCAGCAGATTGCCGATGGCAACCTCAGCACCCGCGTAGACCTCAAGCCCGGCGATAACAACAGCATGCTGTATGCCATGAAGCTGATGCAGGACAAGCTGCATGGCATTGTCGCCAACATCCGCGCCAGCAGTGAATATGTCTCAACGGCTTCTTCCGAGATTGCGCTGGGCAATAGTGACCTCTCCAGCCGCACCGAAAACCAGGCCGCCTCGCTGGAAGAAACCGCCGCCAGCGTGGAAGAACTCACCTCCACCGTGAGCCAGAACACCGAAAGCGCGCGCAACGCTAATCAACTGGCGGCGCAGGCTTCCAGCGCTGCTGAGCAGGCCAGCAGCACAGTCACGGCCGCGGTGGGCACCATGCAGCAGATCACCGAAGAATCACGCAAGATGTCCGAAATTACCGCCGTGATCGAAGGCATTGCCTTCCAAACAAATATTCTGGCGCTGAATGCTGCTGTGGAAGCGGCACGGGCTGGCGAGCAAGGTCGTGGTTTTGCCGTGGTCGCACAAGAGGTACGTAGCCTGGCCCAGCGCAGCGCCAGTGCCGCCAAGGAGATCAAGCATTTGATTGATGAATCCGTGAGCAAGATAGGCCAGGGTTCACGCCAGGTCACAGGCGCGGGCACGGCCATGGTAGAAGTAGTAGAAGCAGTGCAAAGAGTTTCCACCATCATGCGCGAGATTGCGCATGCGTCTGAGGAGCAAAGCACAGGCATACAGCAGATCAATATCGCCATTACCTCTATGGATGAGGTGACGCAGCAAAACGCCGCTCTGGTAGAAGAAGCCATGGCCGCGGCGCACTCGCTGGATGAGCAGGCGCAGCAATTGATCAAGGCGGTGTCGGTGTTCAGGTTGAATTAAGTCAGCAGCAGGCGGCAGCATAGGGGCAATGTCTGGCTCAAACACATGCTTAAACTCTAGCTCGCTCGCCTGCTCAAGCCCTTAGCCACACAGCTGGGCTTACTCAACAAAGGCATGTCACAAGCACAATCCAGGCATGAGCTTAAGACTACAACTTAAAGTAAAACATCGTGTTACCAAGCCAGCAACAGCCAAGCACCGCCGCAAATCGCCGCAATATGTGCTTTGTTCTGCCATGGTTTGCATATAAAATGGGCAGCTTTTCCACGCCAACAATACGGTTATAGTCAGGTGCAAATCGGTTCCTACAAGCTGAAGAACAATCTGGTCGTCGCTCCCATGGCGGGTGTGACCGACAGGCCTTTCCGCGTGCTCTGCAAGAAAATGGGCGCAGGTCTGGCTGTCAGCGAGATGGTGACCTCCAATTCCCTGCTCTATGGCAGCGCCAAAACCCTGCGCCGCGCCAACCATGAAGGCGAAGTAGACCCGATCTCGGTGCAAATTGCCGGCGCCGACCCCAAAATGATGGCCGAAGCCGCCAAGCACAATGTGGATAACGGCGCGCAGATCATCGATATCAACATGGGCTGTCCTGCCAAGAAAATCTGTAACGTCATGGCAGGCTCTGCCCTGCTCAAGGACGAGCCGCTGGTTGCGCAAATTCTCAAGGCCGTGGTGGCAGCAGTAGATGTGCCTGTCACCCTGAAAATCCGCACAGGCTGGGACAAGAACAACCGCAACGCTATCGCCGTAGCCAAAATGGCTGAAGACATAGGCGTGCAAGCACTGGCGATGCATGGCCGCACCCGCGCCTGTTTGTATATGGGCGATGCCGAGTACGACACCATTGCCGCGGTTAAGCAGGCGATCAAGATTCCCCTGATTGCCAATGGCGATATCACCACGCCGGAAAAAGCCAAATTTGTGCTGGATTACACCAAGGCTGATGCGGTGATGATAGGTCGCGCCGCCCAGGGCCGCCCCTGGATTTTCCGTGAAACCGAACACTTCCTCGCCACTGGCGAGCACTTGCCCGCCCCCGAGGTAGATGAAATTCATCAGGTCATGCTGGAGCATATCCATGACCTGTATGACTTCTATGGCGAGCTGACTGGCATGCGCGTCGCGCGCAAGCATATCTCTTGGTACACCAAGGGCCTGGTGGGTTCTGCCAATTTCAGGCACCACATGAACCAGTTACAGACTGTGGAAGAACAACTACAGTCCATCAATGATTTCTTTGGCGAACTCAAGCAACGCGATCTGCGCCTGCAGTACGCGCCAGAAGATGCCGCCGCCACTGATGGCGAGGCACTGGCGGCATAATGAGTAGTCAGGATCTTGCCAGCTGCGTACGCAGCGCCCTGGATGAATATTTCAAGGATCTGGATGGGCAACCGCCCCATGCAGTCTATGACATGGTGCTGCAATGCATGGAAAAACCCCTGCTTGAGTATGTACTCAATCGCGCCGGGGGCAACCAGAGCAAGGCCGCAGAAATTCTGGGGTTGAACCGCAATACCCTGCGCAAGAAACTCCAGCAGCACAATCTTCAATAACCTCTTGTCCTTAAGAAGTTCTCTCACCTATGGCTGTCATCAAACGAGCTCTTATCAGCGTTTCCGATAAAAACGGAATTCTTGAACTGGCCCAGGCCCTGCTTGGCTTTGGCGTCGAAATTCTCTCCACTGGCGGCACGGCCAAATTGTTCCGCGACAATAACATCCCCGTGATTGAAGTCAGTGACTACACTGGTTTCCCGGAAATGCTTGATGGCCGCGTCAAGACTTTGCACCCCAAGGTGCACGGTGGTTTGCTTGGTCGTCGTGAACTGCCAGAGCATGTCGCTGCCATGCAAGCCGCAGATATTCCGAATATCGATCTGCTGGTTGTTAACCTGTATCCGTTTGAAGCCACAGTGGCGCGTCCTGACGCCACCCTGGAAGATGCCATAGAGAACATCGACATTGGCGGCCCAGCCATGGTGCGCTCCGCCGCCAAGAACTGGCGCGATGTTGCCGTGCTGACCGATGCCAGCCAATATGCAGAAGTGCTGGCCGAAATGCAGCGCACTGGCGGTGCTACCAGCCAGGCTACACGCTTCAACCTGTCTGTCGCCGCGTTCAACCGCATCAGCAACTATGATGGTGCCATCAGCGATTACCTGTCCTCCTTCAATGCCGACGGCACACGCAACCCCTTCCCCGGTCAGGCCAATGGCAGGCTGGTGAAGGTGCAAGACCTGCGCTACGGCGAAAACCCGCACCAGCAGGCTGCCTTCTACCGCGATTTGTATCCAGCCCCAGGCTCATTGGTGACTGCCCAGCAATTGCAGGGCAAGGAACTGTCTTATAACAACATCGCCGATGCCGATGCGGCCTGGGAGTGCGTCAAGAGCTTTGACACCACCGCCTGCGTTATCGTCAAGCATGCCAACCCTTGCGGCGTGGCCACAGGTGCCAACCCGCTGGAAGCCTACGACAAAGCCTTCAAGACTGACACTACCTCGGCCTTTGGCGGCATCATCGCCTTCAACCAGACGCTAGACCTTGCCGCGGCTGAAGCGGTTTCCAAGCAGTTTGTTGAAGTGCTGATAGCACCTGATTACACCGAAGAAGCGCTGGCCGTATTCAAGGCCAAGGCCAATGTGCGCGTGCTGAAAATTGCCCTGCCTACAGGTGGCGACAGCGCCTGGAGCCATGGTCGCAACTCCCACGACACCAAGCGTGTGGGTTCCGGCTTGCTGATCCAGACCGCAGACAATCACGAAATCAGCCTGGACGACATCAAGGTAGTGACCAAGAAGCAGCCTACGCCTGAGCAATTGCAAGACCTGCTGTTTGCCTGGCGCGTGGCCAAGTACGTCAAGTCCAACGCCATTGTCTTCTGCGGCAATGGCACCACCCTGGGCGTGGGCGCGGGCCAGATGAGCCGCGTGGACAGCACCAAGATTGCCGCTATCAAGGCACAGAACGCAGGCTTGTCCCTGCAAGGTTCTGCCGTGGCTTCCGATGCCTTCTTCCCGTTCCGTGATGGCGTGGATGTACTGGCTGAGGCTGGTGCTAGCTGCGTGATTCAGCCGGGTGGTAGCATCCGTGATGATGAAGTGATTGCGGCGGCAGATGAGCATGGCTTGGTGATGATTTTCACTGGCGTGCGTCATTTCCGTCATTAAGCTCAAGGCCCGTGCAAGTGCATGGGCCTTTTAGCGTGATACTACAATTTGAAGTACCAAGGTCTGGAAATTATCCAGACCAGCGAAATACCCAGGGTAAGAAATACAAAAGGATTAATGATGAAAGTTCTAGTCATCGGTGGCGGCGGGCGTGAGCACGCACTTGCATGGAAACTGGCTCAAAGTGAGCGTATCAGCCGTGTTTATGTAGCTCCTGGTAATGCAGGTACAGCGCTGGACCCGGACATGGTTAACGTGCCCATCACCAAGGTGCAGGAACTGGTAGAGTTTGCTGAAAAAGAGCATATCGGCCTTACCATCGTTGGCCCTGAAGCACCGCTTTCGCAAGGCGTGGTAGATGCCTTCCGCGCCGCCAAGCTGAAAATCTTTGGCCCCACTCAGGCGGCAGCACAACTGGAAAGCTCCAAGGACTTTGCCAAGGCTTTCATGGTGCGCCACAACATCCCTACCGCCGCCTACGCAACCTTTACCGATGCCGTTGCTGCGCATGACTACGTCAAGCAGCAAGGTGCGCCTATCGTCATCAAGGCCGATGGCCTGGCGGCTGGCAAGGGCGTTGTTGTCGCCATGACAGAGACTGAAGCGCATGAGGCAATTGATGCCATGCTGGCCGACAACAAGCTGGGCGCAGCCGGTGCACGCGTGGTGATTGAAGAGTTTCTCACTGGCGAAGAAGCCAGCTTTATCGTCATGGTCGATGGCAAGAATATCCTGGCCCTGGCAACCAGCCAGGATCACAAACGCCTGCTGGATGGCGACCAAGGCCCCAATACTGGTGGCATGGGGGCTTACTCCCCAGCCCCGGTGGTGACGCCAGACATACACGCCAAGGTCATGCGCGAGATCATTACCCCCACCGTAGAAGGCATGGCCAAGGATGGCATTCCTTACACTGGCTTCCTTTACGCTGGCCTGATGATCAGCCCGGACGGCAACGTTAAAACCCTGGAATTCAATTGCCGCATGGGTGATCCTGAAACCCAGCCCATTATGCTGCGCCTCAAGAGTGATTTGGTCACCCTGGCCGAGCATGCGGTCAATGGCACGCTCAACGAAGCACAGGCAGACTGGGACTGGCGCAGCGCGCTGGGCGTGGTGCTGGCCTCGGCCAACTACCCTGACACCCCACGCCTGGGTGATGAAATCACAGGTTTACCGAAAGATTTGGAAGACGCGCATGTGTTCCATGCGGGCACTACCATGAAAGATGGCAAAGTGGTCACCAGCGGTGGCCGCGTACTTTGCGTTGCCGCGCTAGGCGAAACCGTGAAGTATGCGCAGTTACAGGCATACAAGATTGCCGATGCCATCCAGTTTGACGGCGTACAGCTGCGCCGTGATATCGGCTACCGCGCCGTTAAGTCCTAGGTCGGGAACCCAAGCTTATGCAGGCACGCGCACTACAGCATTATTTGCGTAGCGGTGGTGTCATTGCTTACCCCACCGAGTCCTGCTTTGGCCTGGGTTGCGACCCAAAAAACCGCCTGGCGGTGCAGCGCCTGCTGCGCATCAAAGGCAGGCCGCAGCGCAAGGGCCTGATCATCATCGCCAGCCGCTTCAAGCAGCTTAAATCCCTGATTGCCCCACCCACTGCCAGCCAGCAGCAACAAATGTTTGCGCGCTGGCCAGGGCCACATACTTGGCTGGTGCCTACCGCCCAGCATTGCCCGGCCTGGCTCAAGGGCAGGCACACCACACTGGCGGTGCGCGTCACCGCCCACCCCTTTGCCGCTGCCTTGTGTCACAACAGCGGCATGGCGCTGGTCTCCACCAGTGCCAACCATAATGGCCGGGTTCCGGCCAAAACCACACGCGACTGCTATCGTCTGTTTGGCTCTCAAGTCAGAGTGCTGCCGGGCAGAACTGGCGGTGCGCGTAAACCTTCGACCATACAGGATCTCCTCACGGGCAGAATTGTGCGTCCGTGAACCAGAGTCCGGTGCCAACTGGAGAGCTTCATGAACACCACCGCAATTTTCGACTACCTTCAAGGCCTGCAGGGCCGCATTGTTGAGGCCATAGAGCTGGTCGATGGCAAACGCTTCCTGCACGATAGCTGGCAGCGAGCGGAAGGCGGTGGAGGCACTTCCTGCCTATTGGAAGACGGCAATGTATTTGAGCGTGCAGGCATAGGCTTCTCCCATGTGCTGGGCAACAAACTCCCTCCCTCCGCCAGCGTGGCACATCCCGAGGCGGCAGGCCGCAGCTGGCAGGCCATGGGCGTTTCTCTGGTGTTTCACCCACGCAACCCCTATGTGCCTACCGTGCATATGAACGTGCGCTTCTTTGTGGCAGAAAAACCCGGCGAAGCGCCTATCTGGTGGTTTGGTGGCGGCATGGACCTCACGCCTTACTATGGCTTTGAAGAAGATGCCGTGCACTTCCACCGCAGCTGCCGTGATGCCCTGCAACCATTTGGTGACCAGTATTACCCACAGTTCAAGCAGGAATGCGACGATTACTTCTACCTCAAGCACCGCAAAGAAGCCCGCGGCATAGGCGGCATTTTCTTTGACGACTTCAGCGAGCTGGGGCTGGAGCAAAGCTTTGCGCTGCAACGCAGCGTGGGTGATGCCTTTATCCAGGCCTACCTGCCCATCGTCCAGCGCCGCAAAGACACCCCCTATGGCGAGCGTGAGCGTGATTTCCAGGCCTATAGACGTGGCCGCTATGTCGAGTTCAACCTGATCTACGACAGAGGCACCATCTTCGGCCTGCAATCCAATGGCCGTACCGAGTCCATATTGCTTTCCATGCCGCCCATCGTCAAATGGCGCTATGACTGGCACCCAGAGCCAGGCTCACAAGAAGCCAAGCTATATACCGACTTCATCACAGGGCGTGACTGGCTCAAGCTGCAACCTACGGCTTAAACCCCCATCCCGGCACGCATGGCGCAGTGCCGGGCATAATTCGTGCATACTAAAAATACAATTCAGGGAGCCCACATGTTTGCACAGTTATTCCGTACCAAAGCCGTAGAGCACCACCAGGACAGCGGACTCAAGCGCTGCCTGAGTGCATTTGACCTCGCACTGCTAGGCATAGGCTGCGCCATAGGCACGGGCATCTTCGTCCTCACTGGCATCGCCGCCGCCACCTATTCCGGCCCTGCCGTTGTCATTTCCTTTGTGCTGGCTGGCCTGGCCGCTGGCTTTGCAGGCTTTGCCTATGCCGAGCTGGCCGCCTCAGTGGGCGGCTCGGGCAGCGCCTATGGCTACACCTATGTGGCATTTGGTGAATTCTTTGCCTGGGTCATCGCCTGGATTTTATTACTGGAATATGGCGTAGGCGCCGCCGCCGTTGCCAATGGCTGGTCAGGCTACTTCATCAACACCCTGGCCAACTTCCATATCACCATCCCCGAAGTCTGGACCAAAGCCCCCAGCCAGGGCGGCATTATCAACCTCCCCGCCTTCGGCATTATCTGGCTGCTGACACTGGTACTGATCAGCGGCGTCAAACAAAGCTCCACCGTCAACAACCTCATGGTCGCCATCAAACTAGGCACCATCGCCATCTTCCTCGCCATCGCCATCGGCCATATCAACACCGACAACTGGCAACCCTTCACCCCCTTCGGCTGGTTCAGCGCCCACTCTGATGGCAGCAACACCGGCATACTCGCTGGCGCGTCCCTGGTGTTCTTTGCCTACTTCGGCTTCGACGCCGTCTCCACCGCCGCCGATGAAGCCCGCAACCCCCAGCGTGACCTGCCCATAGGCCTGATCGTGGCGCTCAGCTTCTGCACCCTCATCTACATCCTCGTCTCCGGCGTACTCACAGGCGTGGTGCACTACACCGACCTCAACGTCTCATCACCAGTAGCCTATGCCCTGAGCCGCCTGGGCTATTCCTGGTCATCCACCCTGGTGGCCACAGGCGTGATTGCAGGCTTGCTAACAGTATTGCTGGTACTGCTATACGGCCTCACCCGCATCCTCTACGCCATGAGCCGCGATGGTTTAATCCCCGCCTTCTTCTCCAAGGTCAACCCAGAACGGCAAACCCCCACCCGCTTGATTCTGCTCTGCGGCAGCGTTATCTCAGTAGTGGCTGGCTTCTTCCCACTCGGCACCCTGGCTGAAACCGTCAACATAGGCACCTTAGCCAGCTTTGTCATGGTGTGCTTTGGCGTCATGGTGTTGCGTATACGCCAGCCAAACTTGCCACGCCCGTTCAAAAATCCCTGGAACCCGCTGATTCCGGTATTGGGCATACTCTCCTGCGGCGCGTTGATGGCGTTTCTGCCAGCAGAGACCTGGCATCGATTTTTGATTTGGGTAGGCATAGGGGTGGTGGTGTATTTTGCTTACTCCATGCATCACAGCAAATTGAAATCGGCCTAACTTCTTTCCTTACTTGGCCGCTGTATTTGCTTTCGCGGGAGGTTTGGTTGTCTTGACCCCTGCCCCCGCTGACGAGAGATCTTGTTTCGCCTTGCCGGGCGATGCAGACAAAAGTAATCGAGCTTATTTACCAGTGTGGCCACTTGATCCGGAGCCTTTGACTTTCCCTCCC
>PJTO01000576.1_pt1 | contig 11931 bp, 2 predicted proteins | sample 1512101 | NCBI WGS metagenome assembly PJTO01 (sample SAMN08177690, study PRJNA422409) | Soil metagenome, whole genome shotgun sequencing project.
GACATCATGTAAAGTGTGAAACCCGAAGCCGCAGTCAAAGGTGATGACCAGTATGTGTAATCGTAACGGCGTACGCTGGTCTGTCTGATATAAGTGATATTTCCAGAGTTTGCCGCATTTTTGTTGGTTTGTACTAAACTTGAATTGTTGTTGAAGGTTAGTGATCCTCCTGTGTTTACCGTTACTGCATTGGTGATGTTTAATGTAATTCCAGACGGAACAATTAAATTTACAGGTGAATTAACAGTACAAGAACAGGCATAAAAATCTGTTGCAAAGGTATATACTCCTGTAAAAACGGCACTTTTTGTGCTGTTTGGATCTCCATTGGACCAAGAGGTTCCATTCCAGGTTGTTGATGATTGATTGGTTACCGATACAGTGGTACTTGAAGGAGATTTACAACCGGCAGCATTAGTTACTTTAAAACTATATACTGTTCCGGCAACAAGACCAGTGATAGTTGTACTCGAACCCGATCCTCTTGTTATTTGTCCATCAGGACTACGTTCAATTTCCCAATTGCCAGATGTTGGTAAATTATTTAAGACTACAGTTCCTAAATCAGTACAAGTTGTATTAATAGTTGTGCCAATTGACGGAGGTGTTAATAAATCTATTGAAGTTGGTGTATCATTTGCAAAAGATGTTCCTGAAATGTCCTCAACAATATTAAAAGAAGGATCAGTTCCTGCAACTTTTGCAGAATTAATAACTCTTCCCAGTGTTACATCTGCAGCTGTAACAGTATATGTACCTCTTAATGTAACTGAAGCTCCGGGAGCTAAACTTGAAATAGTATTTCCTGTGGTATAATTAATAGGTTTTGGATCAGTGATATGGATATCCGTAATCGGAACCTCTCCAGGATTTCTTACCTCAAATGTATAATCAATTTTACTTCCCACAGTTCCACAAGAAGACATCGAAGCAGTTTTAAGCAAATTTAATTCGGCAATCTTTAGGGAATTAGTATTAAAAGCGATAAAAGCACAATCTGAGCTGCCCGAAAAAGTTACTACAAAACGATCTACCAATGATGCATTTGATGCATTAATTTCAAATTCACTCGTTTCAATTGCTATCATTCTCAGCTCTCTTGTTGCTGCCGGAGTAAAAGCATAAGTACCATTCATGTTAAACAAATCCAGACTATAGGTTCCCATTGAAGGGGTGATACTGCTAAAAGTTATTGATAGTTCCTTTCCAACAGTATTACCTGCCGCATCAATAAACTTAAATTTATCTGGAGTCCCGCCATACTCTGCTACCTGAGTAACAATCAAATCAGGTGTTCCATCATTAATACCAATTGTATTTAAATTATTTGTTCCAATTTTAAACTCTGCCGTTCCTGCTTTTATGTTTGCAACTCCAGTTCCAAGTGATAATCCATTAGCACCATCAGTTAATCTGGACGCAAGCTCTGCACCTGTAGCTGTAGCACCTGTTAGGGGTGGATCTAATCTTGTAACAGTGTTTGATCCATCAATCATAGAACCTTGTAAAAAATAAGTACTGGTCGTAAAACCTAATGTTTGGATTTTTAGAGCTCTGAATTTTTGTTTATTGTAAGTTACAGAATTTGCATCAAGAGCCGCATCATTAACGCCTGTAGAATACGTTTTACCACTCCAGCTAAAACCAATTAAATTATTTTCAAGGTCAGGACGGTTGCCCACAGCTGTCGAAGAATTAGATGTCCAATAGCCTCTCCAATCTGTATAAATTCTGGATACAGTAGATTGACTTAAAACATTTGTCGATATAAAAAAAAGGATGAATAAAAAATTTAAAAATAAAGAACGGGTAAACAAAAGTGATTTTGGGCACATATCAGTTTATATTTTTTTGGTTGATTTTGGGTTATGGAGTGTATTTTGTTAATGCAATATTTTATTTAATTATGGAATTGTATTTACATGGAAAAATCCGGCAGTTTTCACTGTCGGATTTTTACTATTTTATTTCTGCGATTATTTAAAGATCACTTTCTTAGTTGTTGTGTAATCATTTTCAAGAACAATTTTTACTAATAGAACTTGATCACTTGATTGTAAATTCGATATTGAATATTCTGTTGTTCCAACTTTTCCTTTTTGATAAATACTCTTTCCAGTTATATCAAATATGTGAATTTCTTTAATGTTTTCTTTTGCAGAAGCTACTTTGATTACTTTATCTTTTATAGAAACGAAAAGACCTTCATTAACATTTTCAAAGTCATCAGTTCCTAATGTTTTATTGGTATAACGAAGTGCAAAACGATCTGTAAAAGTTCCTGCTTCAGTTTTAAAAGTATAATCCTGTGTTTTTAAATCTGAAATTACTCCTGTTGTTTTGTCTTCCAGATATACCTTTTGGTTATCAAAGAATCCGTCAACATGATCGATTGAGATTGTGAAATCTCCTGCAACTGTTGTTTTGTATCCTAATGGAATTACATCGCTGTTTTCGAATGGAAGCGCACGTGCTTGTATAGAAAATTTAGCTGTTTCATTGATACTGTAAAAATCTACATAAGTGTTTCCATTGAAACTGGCCGCATCGTAATTCAAGTCTAATCCATTTGTTGCTCCTTCGATATAACCAACCAAAGTTTGTTTAAAAGCTCCTTCAGCATTTGATAAATTCAGCCAAACACGGTTTTTTTCAAGATTTTCGGTCTTTGCTGTTTTATAGAAATTTCCATTATTTGCGCTTACTCTCATACTGTTAGTATATGTAATACTAGTTGTAATTGGTTTAGCAAAGAATCCCTGACCGGCAGCAATATATCCTGTTGGGCCTGCTGCATCTCCGCCGTTTCTAACACTTCCTGATAAGTTAAACGCCGCATAATCTGCTGAAGCATATTTGTATTTATTACTTGATCCATCATTAGCTGGAGGTGTGTTATGAGTCCATAAATAAATCGTTCCTATATTGGTATCTCTAATAAGCTTATTACCGTCTATAGCTGAAGGATATGGGTTTCCAAGTAAATTAAACTTGTTTTGAACAGTTGTTTTAACAACATCACCATTATTAGGAATTCCTATAAATGAAGCTGTTTGTGTACTTGGAGTAACAATATCGAAATTCTGCGGACCTCTCACGCTGTATCCTTCTCCCGGAGTCATAGGCAGTCCTCCGCCATAACTGATTACCCAGCTTGCATTTGGGTTATAGCTTGTGTACTTGTCAGAAAGAGTATTTGGAGACATTTTGTAAAGTGTAAAACCAGAAGCCAGTGTTAATGGTGATGACCAGTATGTATAATCGTAACGACGTACTACAGTTTTTCTTTGCATCTCAAAATTAGTGCTGCCTCCTTGAAATGCGTTTGCTGTTGTATTATTTTGCAATAATGATCCTCCGTCATTTATAAGAAGTTTTCCAGTTCCTTCAAAAATTAAAGCATCATCTACAGTAAGAGTTTTATTATTTGGAATCGTAAAGGTTACTCCTGTTTTAACAGTACAAGAGCAAACATTAAGATCTGATGCCAAAGTTGTATTCGAGGCAATTGTTATTGCTGTTCCAGGTGCTGGAGTTGATGTTCCATCATAGTTATTAGGAACTGTTACAAAACTAACAGCAATATTAGCATCTCCTCCATCTTCTCTAAGACGGACTTCAATTTTTGAAGCTGAATTTAATGCATAAGTACCCACGTTTGTTAACGCTGTTGTATATCCATTTTGAAGAAAAATTCTAGTACCGTTAAGATATATTTCACCTACATCATCACAATTTACTAATTGAATTTGATAGCTTCCACAAGGAAAACCTTCACGTCTATACGTTAAAGTAAACTGATCAATTCCTATCGGTGCTCCCTGCCATCCTGAAAAACTAGAAGGTGAGTTGTTTTTATTCCAAGAAGTTTGTGTGTTAACATTTAGGTTATTATCTACATATGTTCCTGCATAGGCATAGGCAGGTAAATTAATATCTGCAGCAGAAAAACCATAAACATTCCATTTGTTAATTCCATATGGAAGCGATACATCACCTTTGATTTCTCCGTATGAAAATGAAACTCGTGAATCTTGAGCATTTTCAAAATATTCTAAAACAAAACTATGAGTACCTGCTGCTAAAACAACTTGTGCGGCATAAGTAGTATAACTATGAATTGCATAAGAATTTGCTGGAGCTACATTTATTAAATTTCCATCAACATATAATCTTACACCGTCATCTCCTCCAATTGTAAAATTGTAAGTTCCTGCTGTAGTTGTTGTCTGCATTTTATAGCGTACAAAGAAGTTATCTGCCGGTGCAGATCCGCATATATTAGTAATAACCCCTCTAACAGTACCACTTCCAATATTTCTGTCAAAAATTGCCGGTTCTGTTACGTTCCCTATAAACACATTAGTTGCTGTAGCAGGACTTGCATTTACTGCTGGATTTGGTACACTTCCTGACCATTTATACACATAACCTATCCAGCTATTATTACCAAAAGAAGTCTGATCACCTTGTTCGCAGACAATAATCTCATCAGCTCCCATATCAGGCGTTGTTGAACTTCTAGTTTCATTATCAATATCTGTAGTAATAGTAGAAATTGGCGTTCCCTTAGCATGCAATCCAGAATTTGTTGTGTTTTGTGCTAAGTGAAAATCTGTTGTTGAAATAAATTGTGGCTCAACATTTATGGAATTTTGTTCTTTAGCAGAAGACACTCCTTTCCATGTTGTAAGGGTTGTATATGTTCCTGTTGATAATCTATTTGATAAAGTACCTGAACTTTTAAGGAAATAATTATTGTTGTCAAATTCTGTTATTGCACTATGATCCGTATTTGAAGAAATTAGATACTGTGTTCCATTTGTTTGAGAATTATAAAATATATTGTTTTTAATTCCAATATTACTTCCTCCTGCTATGAATAAACAAGACGATCTTCCTCCTGCAGAGGTGTTATCCATTGAAATAGTATTATGATAAATTTTATTTTGAGCACCACTGTTAATAAAAATACCATGTCCTTTGTATTGATAATTACTGGTATTATCATTATTAGTGCTAGTACTAATATTATTAATGAAATTATTGTAAATACTATTATTACCACTATCAACATAGATTCCTGCACAATATGTTGGACTTCCTGCTGAATCGTAAACATCACTTATTTTATTACCAAAAATAACTCCATTACTTGTTCCATAAACTGAAATACCTGCAAGATGAGTAGTAGTATTGTTCGAATTTGATCTTAAAACCCCGGAAATAGTATTTTGTGAAACTTCATAATCTTTAGCATTATTTAAACGAATACCGACGTGAGGTTTGGTTGTATTTGTTGTTCCTCCTATTACGTTGTTTTGAACCTTCCATCCTGATGACAATGAAGAAGAACTGCCTTCTAAGTAAACCGCTTGACCAACAGTTGTAAAAGTTACATTATTTATGACATTAAAAGAGTTAGCGGTCTGTGCACTACTTGTAATATCGCTATTTCCTCCACCAAATACACCAACAGAAAAATCATAAGTTCCTCGAGCATATTGTCTTAAAATTAAATTTTTAATTTCATTATTATTTGCACCGTTACTATTATTTTCACTTGCAATCCAAATAACAGCTCTGTCGCTGTTTAATTGATTATTATTGTATATAGTTAAGTTTTTTGTAATACCATTTGTTACATTACTACCATCAAAAACTACATTGTCGACACCATTAAGTTTAAAAACAGCTGGTGTTGAAGTACTAGATGGAAAATTTGTAGATTCAATATTAACAGTTCTATTAGTGTTTGGTTTAAAGGTTACTTTATAGTTTGTGTTTCCTAGGTAAGGATTTATCACTAATGGAAAAGTTTCCCCTGTTGACCTGTTGTATGTAGTATTATCCAGTAATAAATTTACAGCGCCAGATACTCCAACAGCATTTAATGCCCTAACTGTGCTTGTAAGAGTTGGAAAACTTGCTGTTGTAGCACTTCCTACTATGTATGTTCCATTCATAGGAGATGGATTCTGTACAATAGTTCCTCTTAGCTTTAGAAGATTATTATTCATTAATTTCCAAGTTCCTCCACCATTATAGGCATAAAAACGAATGTATATTTTTTCTCCTGCATTAATTGCAATATTTAATCCAGAGAGATTCCCCGATGTAGGAGTGTTATAAGGTACAGCGTTTGTAATAGTAGTTAAAATAGTAGAAGTTGAAAAGTCAGCCTGTTTAGAATAACGAACTTGATATCCTGATGAATTTCCTTTGTAAGTAAACTGAATTTCATTTAATATAATTCTTCCATCTAAAATTGGGTTTAAAGTAATTTGAATGTACTTATTCAAATCAATTGCATTAGCAGTAGGCCAATTTGTTCCTTCAATTCCATCATTAGTTGGAGTTGGGTTGCCATTTGAAAAACCTGCTCCTGTAACATTGCTTGCATCAACAAAATTGTGCAGGATAGTTGGTGCTAAATCTGTTGATCCATTCCATTGTACAAAATCAACATTTTGTGCAAATCCTAAGAAAGGCAAAAACAAGAATAAAAGTAGAGTTTTTTTCATATAGATGTTTTTCTATCAGTTTGTTATGCTGGCATAGTTTTCCTAACCGAGCAAATATAGATACATCTACGTGTTTGATTTTATTAAGGTTTTCACAACCGCTATATAATCGATAAAATGATAAAATAATCGATGAAATACATAGTTAAAATTAACATTTTATGGAATTTCTTATAAAACAGCTATGTTAAAAATAAGAAAAATCCGTAATATAGTTAGCTTTTCAGTTCGATTTTTAAAAAAATAATCGAAAAAACGTCTGATAAGATAAAAAATGCGCAGAAAAGCGATATTTAACAACTATGGGTTATTTTTTATTACGTAAGGAATTTAGGATGTTTTGCTAAAGAAATTATGACGAGAAAACTAAAATATGAAATACGATTTTTTATTATATTTTTCTAATCTGAATTTTGCTCCAATTCTTTAACTTTTTCATATACTAAATCACTTTCATAACCGCGGCGAAGTATATAATCGCAGAATTTTTTTCTTTTTTTGAGTATGTTTTTTTCCTGAATAGAATTCCAGCATCTTTGAGAAAGAATTTCAAATGTCTCGAAGTATTCTTCAGCAGAAATTTCTTTTAAGGCTAGCGCAATATTTGTTGAAGAAATATGACGAGCTTTTAATTCATTTGTAATTCTAATTTTTCCCCAATATTTTATTCGATGTTTGCCTCTTGCAAAACTGCATGCAAAACGAGTTTCATTTAAAAAATTTCCTTCAATCAACTGAACAACAATTATATTAACCTCTTCTGTAGTCATTTTTAAACTATATAATTTAGAAACAACTTCATCGTGGCAACGTTCCTGATAAGCACAAAAATGCTCTAATTTCTGTAAAGCTTCTTTTGCAGTGTAAATTTTACTCATGTGTATTTTCTTTCTTTTTTAACTCTAATTGCTAAAAATAAACAATCAACTGTTAAATTTTATGATAATTTATTCGATTTTCTCAAAAACAGTATTTAGCATAGTTGTTTTTTATTCCAAATTGTAATATTTTTGAGGCAAATTCTGTTTGTTAAACCGTTTGATATATTAAACAAATATTAATAATATTTTTAACATTTAGCATATAAAAAATCTGAGTTCAATAAATAACGAAATTCAATATTTTTTATTTGAATTTAAGCCTCAAAACAAAAAAAATAATACCACGCCTACTATGATTAGAAAACTACTTTTTACATTTTCTTTATTTATCCTTACTTTTTACTCATTTGCACAAACATCAGTTTCAGATAATACAGTCGGTACAAGATCGTGGGTAGTTCCCGCGGGAATTACTAGCGTTTCAGTTGAAGTTTGGGGCGCAGGTGGTGCAGGAGGAGGTTCAACTAGCAATAATAATGGAGGAAGTGGCGGCGGCGGCGGCGGGTATTTTTCCAGAACATTTTCTGTTGTTCCAGGTCAAACAATAACATATAGTGTTGGACAAGGAGGAGCTGGATCTACAGGTAATGGTACAGCAGGAGGGAATTCCACACTAACTTATGCAGGAACTACTTTTACTGCTAGTGGAGGAACAGGAGGTGGTCAAAACAGAGGCACGCGTGGGACTGGAGGAAATGGAATAACTTCATCAGGCTCTAATGGAGTTACAGGAAATGCAAATGGAGGAAATGGCGGTGATGCAGGAAATGCTACTGGAACAGGAGGAGCTGGACAAAGAGATAATAATGGAAATTCTGGAACTTCACCTGGCGGCGGCGGCGGCGGCGGCGAATATGATAATAGTGAATTTTGGTCATGGAATAAACCTAAGTCTGGAGGAAACGGTGGAAACGGACGTGTTAACATTGTAGGAACATGTACTCCTGTACCTACTTCACAAGCAGGATCAGATTATTCATTTTGTATTGATTATAGCAATACCCAAACAGGCATTATAAGTTCAGGACAATATGCGGTAGTAAATGTTATTTCAGGATATAATTATACTTTTTCTGTAGGGAATATTTTTTCTGGCAACGAAAATTTGACCTTATTAGATAGTTCAAATAACAATTTAACTCCAAATATTAGCTCTTCAGGAGCTACTGGAACATCAATTACCTGGACTGCAACTTTTTCAGGACAAATACGTATTTTTCTAGCTGGGAGCTGTACAGACACAAATAGCGGCACAATAACACTTACATTAAACTCCTCTCGTAATGATCTTGACAGTCAAACAACAGCAGGAACAAACAATACCTGGATAGGCCATGTATATAATTCTGTAGGAGCCGCTCCTTCACCATTTACAAATACAAATTATGCAGGTTATTATACGATAGGAACAGAAAACTTTGACACAAACTTTGGCGGAGACTACACATGTTTTCCTGTATTCTCAAATGGAGTCCAAAGAGGTTCGATGTATACAGAAGGTTTTGCTGTTAGATATCGAATGCAATCAACAAGACCCGCAGGATGTTATTTAATCCGAATAATAGGAGATGATGGAGTAAGATTATCTATAAATAATGGCGGGTATATTTTAGACAGATGGGTAGAACAAGGCGCTACTACATACAGCAACATTTTGGTAAACGTTCCTGCAAATCCAATTTTTACATTAGAATACTATGAAAATGCAGGTGCCAATAGAGTTGGTTTTAACATAACACCATTTGATGCTGCTTTAAATACAATTACAGCTCCAGCCACAGTAAATTTTTGTAATGGAGGAGATCCAGGGGTTATCGAAGGATCTCTTGAATATAACAGCGCTGATCTTAATGCACCAAATCCCTATATCAATTTTCAATGGCAGATACAAACCAACGGTGGCGGATTTTCTAATATTTCTGGAGCGACTGGAAGAACATATGATCCTCCTGCAATGGTTGCTAACAGCACAGCAAGTGATATAGTATATCAATATCGTCGTCTTGCTACCAGTAATGTTGCCGGAACTGGAACCGCTTGTAACTTTACAGAGAGTACACCGATTACAATTACAAACAGTCCAACAAGTGCTGGCGGAACAGCTTCTGACAATCAATCGATTTGTTACGGAACACAGCCTGCAAATATTTCTTTAAGCGGTTATAGAGGTAACATACAATGGCAGGTATCTACAGATAATACAAATTTCAACAATATTGACGGAGCTACAGCCGCAGTCTTAACTGGTTCTCAAATGGGTTCCTTAACAAAAACTGCTTATTATAGAGCAATAACAAGTGGGGCATGCAATACAGCAACTTCTACAGTAGTTACAATCACTGTTAGAGCAGGTAATAATATTATTAGTTATAGCAACGGAACTTCTGGTACTGTTTGCATGCAGCCTGTAGAAAATGCAACAGGAAGCCTGACTGCTCCAGCGGGAACCTATTTTAACAATGTAAGTTTTGCCAGTTATGGAACCCCAACCGGAACAACTTGCGCAGCATATGCTATAAATCCTTTCTGCCACGCGGCAACTAGTCAATCAGTAGTTGAAAGTGCGCTTTTAGGTAATGGCAATACAATTTCAATTGCAGCTACAAATGCAAACTTTACAGACCCTTGTGTAGGAACAACTAAAAGATTATACGTTACTGCATCTTATTCTCAATCTATATGTGCAGGAAATTTACCTGGCACAATTACCGGATCTATCCCTACAGGAAGTGGTACTTATACTTATTTATGGGAAAGCAGCACAACCAGCAATACAACTGGTTTCTCTGCTGCATCTGGAACAAACAATGGACAAAATTATACTTCTGGAACTTTAACACAAGACACTTGGTTTAGAAGAACTGCTTATGACGGCGCTTGTTCTTCTGTGTCTGCAGTTGTTTTAGTAAAAGTAATTGCAAAAGTATGGAATGGAAATACTAATACTGACTGGAATATAGCATCAAACTGGACACCAAGCGGCGTACCAACTGCATCTGACTGTGTTGTAATACCAAATACCACTAATAAACCAATTATTAACGGAACTAATACCAATTCATACGCCAATACTCTATCAGTGACAAATTTAGGTTCATTAACTGTAAACAGCACTAATACTCTAAACATCACCAATGCAGTAACGGTAAACACAGGAGGATCACTAACCTTCAACAACAATTCAAGTTTAGTCCAAACCAACAAAAATGCGGCAAACTCTGGAAATATTACTTATATCAGACAGACCAGCGTACGCCGTTACGATTACACATACTGGTCATCACCTTTGACTGCGGCTTCGGGTTTCACACTTTACATGATGTCACCCCTTACATTATCGGATAAATATACGAGCTACAATCCAAATGCAAGCTGGGTAATCAGTTATGGCGGAGGACTGCCTATGACTCCGGGAGAAGGATACAGCGTGAGAGGTCCGCAGAATTTTGATATTGTTACGCCGAGCATTCAGACAGCTTCATTTACAGGAGTTCCTAATAATGGAGATGTTCCTAAAACTACTGTGCCAAATAAGTTTAATTTACTTGGAAACCCATATCCTTCTGCTATAAACGGCATCAAACTTATCGGCGATACTAATATTGGAACCATTTATTTATGGACTCATAATACGCCTCCGGCAAATGACGGTTCAAATAAATACAAATATGCTTCTGCAGATTATGCGGCCTTTAACTTATCGGGAAGTGTTAGAAACGGCGGAGATGCGACTGGCCCGACAGGATACATTGCTGCCGGGCAGGGATTCTTTGCCAAACCTGTTACAAACAGCATCACCTTTACAAACGATATGAGGGTGGGAGGTAATAATGGCAGCTTCTACAAAACGGCAAAAACTGAAAACTTGGAAAGAAACCGTGTATGGCTGAACTTATCCAATGCTGAAGGAGCCTTCAAACAAACTTTAGTAGGTTATATAGAAGGAGCAACAAACGGATTAGACTTGAATTACGATGCGGCGAGCTTCAACGGAAACACTTATGTAGATTTTTACAGTATTAACGAAACGGCAAAATTTTCAATTCAGGGTCGTGCGCTTCCATTTGAAAACAGCGATGTAATTCCGTTAGGATACAAAACAACAATTGCGGGAGATTTTACGATCTCAATTGATCACGTTGACGGGTTCTTTGATAACCAGAATGTATATCTGGAAGACAAAACAACTGGGGCTGTTTCAGATTTAAAAGCTCAGGACTATACTTTTAAAACCCAAGCAGGAACTTTTACAGATCGTTTTGCACTTCGTTACACTAATAAAACATTAGGAACTGGTGATTTTGAGAATGTAAAAGACGGACTTTTAATTTCAGTAAAAGACAAAACTATCAAAGTTACTTCTGCAAAAGAAAACATTAAAGAAGTAAACATTTTCGATATTACAGGAAAACTGATTTACAATAAAAAGAAAGTCGGAAATACTGAATTATCAATCTCAAACCTTCAGTCAGCCGATCAGGTGCTGCTTGTAAAAGTTAACCTTGAAAACAATGCCCAGGTAACCA
>PJTO01000582.1_pt1 | contig 11854 bp, 9 predicted proteins | sample 1512101 | NCBI WGS metagenome assembly PJTO01 (sample SAMN08177690, study PRJNA422409) | Soil metagenome, whole genome shotgun sequencing project.
GCTGGCAACCGAGGCACCGATCGCCCGCCTCAAGCCTGTCGGCACGCGTGACGAAGTCAGGCTCGGCTATTGGTCACACCAGCGAAAATGGGAAGATATCGATGATATGGGCGGATGCGTCTTACCCCTCGATCAAGCACTCGACCACATCGCTGAAAACAGCATCTTCTGGACCTGGACCTGACCAAAAACGTACAAAGTCGAGCTTAGGCTTGGGCGATGGCGCACGGTAGACTTCAGTCGCCTGTCCATTTCAGTAATTCTGCCACAACGATCGATTCGCTTATTTGTCGATCGGACCGTTATAGCAGGTCGAGAAATGGTGACCTCAGTCAGGACCGATGTTCGTCGATGCTGTGGTGTACGACAAGATCTGGTCAATACCTGCCCGGATTGCGGACCGTCCGTATCGAGAAATCGAGAAATGGCGGCTGAGCGGCCGATAAGGGTCCCTATTCGCTTGACGACCTCGTGCGCGTGATGCGCAATGCTCATGCGCAGAACGGAAACGTCTTTTAGAACCGCGCCCGATAGAGGCTGAAGATGATCACGCGGCCGCTCGCAGCAGGGCCTCGCGCAGGAGGCTAGGGGAGCAGGGCTTCGAGTAGACCTGGGCGTCGGGATAGCGGGTCTTCAACTGATTTTCGTCGGCATGGCCGGAATGGAAGATCAGCGGCACACCAGCGTCCCTGAGCATGTCGGCGGCAGGAAAAACTTCGCCATCCGGTAGGCGAACATCGAGAATGGCGCAGGTCGGAAGTTGCCGCTCGATCGCGGCCAAAGTGCCGGCAAGCGTTCCGCATGTGCCTGCAATGGAGTATCCGAGCGCTTCGACAGTATCTTCCAGATCAAGCGCTACGAACAGTTCATCTTCAACAATCAAAACAGCGCACGTCATCCGGCAATCACCGAGCCAGGCAATTCCATTCGCTGCACCAGTTTGCCGCCGTCCACGGTGCGTTCGATACTCGCGCCGAGCTGACGGGCCGACGTAGCCGCAAGCAATGTCCCAAATCCCTTGCCTTCCGTCACGTCGATCCCATTCTCGCCTGCTTCGGTCCATTCCATCGAGATGATCCGATCGCGTAACGTCCAAGTGATCGAAAGGCTGCCGGTTCGCGCGCCCAGCACGCCATATTTTGCCGCATTGGTTGTCCATTCGTGCAGGATCAGCGCCAGCGAAGACAGAGAGGTGCGCGCGACCGTGACGTCAGGGCCATCGATTTTGATATTCGCATGTCCTGAATAAGGCGCAGTCGTCGTCTCGATCAGGTCTCTCAATGATATCGGTCGCGGCTCGCCCGCCGGGGCAGCCAGCGAATGCGCGCTGCCCAACGCTGAAATCCGCTCGCGCAGATCCAGCGACAGGCTCCGAACATCGTCGTGAGTTCGGCTCGCCGCAGCGATCATGCCGCTGACCACCGCAAAGAGGTTTTTGACGCGGTGGTTCATTTCGCGCAGCATCAGCCCGCGCGCATCGGCAAGGGCGTATTCGGCAGTGACGTCGATAGCGGCACCCACCATGCGCAGTGGGTTCGAACCTCCGATCGTGCGCCCGAAGCTTTTAAGATAGCGGTCGGAAACCGACCCGTCCTTGTCCTGCTGGGGTACACGGAACGTGACAGCGAAGTCTTCCGCACCCGATGCAGCGCGGCGGAGGCCTTCCTCAACCGCCGCGCGGTCATCGGCATGGATGCACGAGAGCACGTCCGCCACCGTGACTTCGCCTTTGACCGGCAAGCCCAACTGGCTGCGATTGGTGCCATCGGGGATGAGTTCGCCGGTCTTTTCGCAGTACTCCCAGACGCCGATGCCCCCCGCCGTGATCGCAAGATCGAGTCGCTCACGCTCGGCCGCAAGATCGCTTTCCATAAGCAGCGCTACGGTGATGTCGGTCAGCACCAGCGTGGCGCCGTCCACCTCTCCATGCTGCGTACGATAGGGAAGCACGCGCAGTGCCAGCGTCCGTCCCCCTTCGCGCGTATGGACCCGCCGCTGCAGAGGCTCTCCAGTTTCGGCAACCCGAAGCGCATCGTCGAGATAGCCGGTGTCGTCGAGCCGCGTCGCGACGTCTGCGAGCAGGCGCCCCCGGTCGGTGGGGCGCAGCGGAAAGATGCCGGTCGCGGCCTCGGTGAAGCTCCGGATGCGCAGGTTGCGGTCGAGAACAATCACCGCAAGGTCAGTAGATTCAAAGAAGTTGCGCAGGTCAGAATTTGCGACGGTAAGCTGATCGACCTTGCTCTTGAGCTCGTCGTTGACGGTGGACAATTCTTCGTTCGTCGACTGAAGCTCCTCATTCATCGACATCATTTCTTCGTTGGAGCTCTTCAGTTCCTCGTTGGCTGTCTCCAGCTCCTCGACCGCCGTCCGTAGCTTATGGCGGGTAAGGCGCAGTTCCTCTTCAAGCGCCTCCATGTGATCGTCGCCGTCCTCGATCTCTGCGGCGTCGTGCTCGTCGAAGGGGCGGAACGGCGCGCGGTCGCGGAACACGAGCAGAAGGGTGCCATCGGGCAGCGGCTCGCAAACCGCTTCGATCGGCTGCAGGCCGTAGTCCGACTTGACCTCAACTTCCCGCGCGACGGTGCGCTTCTTGCTGTCACGCGCCTGGCGGACGAGCGGCCCCAGCACGTCGCGAAGTCCAGGCTTTGCGAGTGAAATGGCGTTCGCGCCGCCAGTACGGGTTACGGGAAAGTCGAAGTAGCGGCTCAGCTTCCCGTAGGCGGCCAATACCGCGCCGTCCTGGTTCAGTACCATCGAGGGCGGCGCATAGAGCTCCGTTAGCCGCTGGATGGCGATTTCACTGTCTGCTGCCCTGCGCCCGCTCTCCATCCGGCTCGACACCTGACGCTGCCGCTGAGTATTGCGGTCGCTCGCGGGAAGATCGATAGGGTAGCTCGGGCTGCCAGCGCCCCGCTCAAAGATGCGGGCGTGATGGTCGACGGGAGGGAACAAATGATCGAAACGGCCGATGCTCTCCGACGGGCCAAGGAACAGGTAACCGCCGGGCCGGATCGCGTAATGCAGGATCGGCATGACGGACTGCTGGAGGCGGTCATCAAAGTAGATCAGAAGGTTACGGCAGGATACCAGATCTATTCGGGAAAACGGCGGATCCTTGACCACGCTGTGATTGGAAAACCGTATGAGATCGCGGATCTGCTTCGCTATCGAGAAGCGCTCGCCATGCGGATTTGTCCATCGTTCACGCAAGGGGCTGGGAATGTCGGCAAGCGCGGAAGCAGGATAGCTGCCCTCGCGCGCGATCTGCAGCATTTGCTCATCAATGTCGGTCGCGAAAATCTGCACGGGGTTGGCGAACCCGTTCTCGCGTGCGGCATCGGCGAATAGCATGGCCAGTGTATAGGCTTCCTCGCCGCTGGAGCAGCCCGGCACCCAGACGCGAACTTCTTCGTCGGTCTTGCGGTTGCGCAAGAGCGGGAGGATGACTCTGGTTCGCAGCGCCTCGAACATCTCGGGATCGCGGAAGAAACGCGTTACGTTGATGAGGAGGTCGCGAAACAGTGCCTCGCATTCGGCAGGATCGCTGCGTACGCGGTCAAGATAGGATCGAGCGGACGCAATGGACAGCACGTGCATTCGCCGTTCCACGCGCCGCACGAGCGTCGAGCGCTTGTAGCCGGAGAAGTCGTGCCCCACCGCCGAACGCAGGGTGCCACACAGGTCATCGACATGATCGGCGACAAATTCAGCCTGCTGTTCGCGAGGCTCGCCGCTGCGACGTTCAAAGAATGCGGAAAGGCAGTCGATGATGTCTGCCGGGCGCTTGATGTAATCCACCAGACCAGTGCCAACCGCCGAGACCGGCATGCCGTCGTAGCGCGCTGTCTCGGGCTGTTGGACGACGCAGACCCCACCATGCTCCTTGATGGCGCGCAGGCCCGTGGATCCATCGGCTCCGGTTCCCGATAGGATGACGCAGGCGGCATTCGCCTGCTGGTCTGTTGCCAGAGAGATAAAGAAGTCGTCGATCGGCCGACGCAGCCCGCGCGGTTGGGCGAACTCGGTCAGTTGCAGCCTGCCGTCCTGCAGCGCCAGCCCTCGACCAGGTGGGATGATATACACCCGATCGGGCAACAAGGTTTCACCGCCCTCACACTGCAACACATCGAGGGGGCAGGCGCGGTCGAGCAACTGCGCGAGCATGCTTTCGTAGTTCGGATCGAGATGCTGGACGATCACGAACGCCATGTTAGTGGGGCGGCGCGCGGCCGAGAGCATCTCACGCAGCGCCTCAAGCCCACCGGCCGAAGCACCGATGCCCACTACCGGCACCGCTATCGGAGATGTGCGTTCAGACTGCAACGCCACATCATCAGGTTTGTCGTTGCCGCTCAAAGGATCGAACTGTCGTCGAGGTGAGCGAGGGTAAGCCTGGCCTGTGCAATTATCGCGGCCGAATTGGCAATTGTGGTCAAGGTTCCCTCGACGATGATCCCGCTTTCCGCGGCAACGGGGCTTAGCCGGGTCAGCGTCTGGTTCAGTTCCTGATCATAGCCCTGAAGACGCTCTGGCTGGGCCCGGCTGACGTCGAACTGCGACGCAAAGATGTACCGCGTCTCGCCCGCGAGTGACCTAAGCCGCGACATGTAGAGCAGGTTGACGAAAGGCGTTCCGTCTTTGCGGAAGTTGAGGATCGGGGTGCGCACATTGGGAGACAGGTCGTCTTCCAGGAAGGCGCGCAGCTTGGCCCGAGCTTCATTCTCGTCGGCATCGCGCTGGAGCACGCGGCAGTTGCGCCCAATCAATTCCGAAGACGCGTAGCCGGTCAGTTCCACAAATCTGCGGTTCACCAACGCCAGCGGATGGTCTCCGTCAGGAAGAGCGAGAGCTAGCGCTATCGGCGAATTCTCGAAAAACGTCTTGAGCTCGTCGGGTACGCTCAGATCCTGCACTTCAATGTCTCCTGCAAGCGTCGCCTGCACTCTGTCCCACATCAACCCAGCGATCCGGTCAGGTTGCGTAGCCTTATGTGCCTGATTTGTGCGGAAGGGTCACGGGCCTTCTGCTCGCTTCGGCGAAATTCGAGGTGAAAGTGGGCAGACTTGGATGAAGGCTCAGCGGTCGCGGGCCAGAGAGGTTTGCAAGTGTGGAGTTGGGAGCGACAACGATGAAAACTGCCGGTCCGCTTCTGGGAGCGTAAAATTTCCCGCTGAACGGCCGTAAAGGGTGGGGCACTGCCGGCGGCCAAGCGCCCAGATCGGGCGCTTGGTGACAATTTGGATAAAGGTCTGTGGACGTTTAGGAGATTCCCTTTTCAGCCTGAATGGGGTTCCAGACTGGCGAATGGAACGCCATCTTGAATCGACACGGATTGAGCGACGAGCAGTGGGACCGGGTTCGCCCTTTGCTTCCCGGTAAAGTCGGAGATAGAGGGCGTTCAGCTGTCGACAATCGGACGTTTCTCGAGGCGGTTTTATGGATCGCTGGAACAGGAGCGCCATGGCGAGACTTGCCGGAAAGCTTCGGCAACTGGAATTCCAATTTCCGTCGCTTTCGCAGGTGGGCTGTAAAAGGTGTCTTCGACCTTCTGTTCGAGCGATTGTCGGGCGACCCTGACTTTGAACACGCCATGATCGATGGCACGATCGTCCGGGTCCACCAGCAGGGCACCGGCGCAAGGGGGGGACTCATCGTCAGGCGATCGGCCGATCGCGCGGCGGATTGACCACCAAGATCGTCGCGCTGGTAGATGCACTGGGAAACCTGCTTCGCTTCGTTCTCCTGCCAGGACAGAGCCACGAACTCGTTGGGGTGAAGCCGCGTGCTCGGGCGTCTCTGGGCCGCGGCTCGTAGGCGCTGCGGCATGGACAAGCGAGCGGCACCCTTTTATCGCCGCGGCCACGGCGGGGCTCGAAAGCTGCGCGACAATGGGCCTTGCGCCGAGCCCGCGGACCACATCGGCGGACTTCTGCGAACGAACGAGGGCAACAATCTCGAAGCCCTTGGCGACAAAATGGCGGATCAGGTTCCGCCCGAGATAGCCGCTGCCCCCGGTCACAAAGAGCGGAGACAGCAGTTCTGGATCGGAGGCGCGCTCGCCTCCGATGGCTTGATAGTCATTCATGGGATTTTCTGCCTTGGAGGTTACGGGCAATGGCCCGGCAGGATCAGCCCGGAGGGCCGGATGCGAGCCAGCGGATATCGTCGATCAGCGCTTCGCGCTCTTCGTCGGACCATTGGTGGTAATCGATGGTTTCGAGCAACTTGAGGCCTTCGAGCGCGAGATAGGCGAGCATCGGGCCTCTGGCCGGCCCCGCATCCTCGCGAATATGGTCGATCACGGCGGTCTGGTTCTTCTGGATGGCGGCGCGCAGCGAGCGGTCCTGGGCCAGTGCCGCGCAGATGTTCAGCGCGACCGCGCGAAACCCGTCGGAAAACGGCTGGCTCGCCGCGAAAATCCGGCCCTTCAGCGTCGCGTTGTCACTGCCTGCAAAGGGTTCTGCGGCTGCCTGATTGAAGGCATTGTCACGCACGACCGCGCGTTCGACCATGGCCTTTATCAGGGCCTGCTTGGTGCCGTAGTCATAGACCACGCTGCCCTTGCTGATCCCGGCCTCCTGAGCGACGCCGTCCAGCGTCAGGCGCGCCGCTCCCACCCTGGAAACGACAACTTCGGCCGCATCGAGGATGCGGTTCTGATCGATACTCTTTTTGCGGCCCATTAGCGTCGTCCATTTATCTCTGACCGGATGGATATAAATGGACGACGTCCGACCGCCAATTGCAGATCGACCCGCTAAAGCCATCGCATGAAAAAGTCCGAAATCACGGCGGTAGCCTCTTCCACCGGGCTCTTCTGGTCATAGAGATCGACGTGCGTGGCCCCTTCGATGATGTGAAGGCGCTTGGGCTCCTTCGCCTGATCGAAGGCTTCGTGTGTCATCCACGCCGTCACAGCCTTTTCTGCGGTGATCATAAGCAGCGGACGCGGCGCGATCATGCCGATGAAGCGGAAGGCGTCGAATGTCGCCATCCTGTCGATACTGTCCCAGGTGAGCGCCTTGGCCGCGCGCGGGTGGTCGCCGCGCGGCGTGCAGTAATAGTGCCAGCCTTCGAAGACATGTTCTCCGCTTGCGCGCGCCGCGGCTTTGTCGACAGGGAAGATCGGGAAAACGCCGATTTCGCCTTGCACCGCTGCCTCGGAACGGGCCTGCGCGGCGCTGCCGAGCAATGCGTCGAGAATGGCGGCATCCTGGTGTCCGTCGGCGCCCACGCGGATCTGTCGGCCAACGTCCACTGCCGCGACTGTCGCTACCGCGCCGATGCGTCGATCCCCGGCGGCGGCCTGAATGACATATCCGCCCGAGGCGCAAATACCGAGAACGCCGATCCGCTCCGGAGCCAGCTCGGGCCGGGTCCGCAGCCATGACAAGGCCGCCTTGAAATCCTCCACACGCTGGGCAGGATCTTCCAGTCCGCGCGGCTCTCCTCCGCTGGCACCCTGATGCGCGGCATCGAACGTCAGCATATGAAAACCTTGCTCGCACAGCTTATGGGCATAGAGCGCGGGCGATTGTTCTTTCGTGGAACTGCCGGGATGCCCGACGATGAGCGCCCGCCCGTTCGGACGGTCCGGTGTGTAAAGACACCCAGCAATCGTCATGCCGGCGCTCTTGAATGCAATGTCCTGTTTCATGGGAGGGGGCTTTCAAAGGGAGGGATGGAACGGCATCAGGAACCTGCGGCGAGCGGCAGCAGCACCTCGCTTCGCGCATCGGGTTCATGGAACAGGCGCTGGGTGGCCTTGACGTAATCCCCAGACGCGGCGCGGAACACATTGGCGACGTAGCTCTGCGGATTGCGGTCGTAGAGGGGGAACCAGCTCCACTGAATCTGTACCATGATCCGGTGCCCGGGCAGGAAGACGTGGTCGGTATCGGGCAGGACGATATCGTAGCGCTCGACCCGGCTGGGAGCGATCGGTTCGGGATGCGCAGGGTCGTTGCGGTAGCGTCCGCGCAGGATGTTCATGGAGATCGGCAACTGGTAGCCGCCCATGGCGGGCTGCTCAGGCACGGCGTCCGGATAGACGTCGATCAGCTTGACCACCCAGTCGGCATCGCTGCCGGTGGTCGAGGCGTAGAGACGGGCGACCGGCTGCCCGGCAATATGCTTCGGCGCCGTCAGCACCGGCGACGAGTAGGTCAGGACATCGCCCCGCGATGCAGCGAAGCGCTGGTCGTCCACCAGCCAGGTATCCCAGCTCGAGTCCGGGCCGTAGATGGAAAGGTCCGGCTGCGGGCGGTAGGGCACGGGCTTGGCCGGATCGCTGATGTATTCTTCATAGCCGGACGATGCCTCCTGCCCGCCGATGGACAGCCTGCCGCCGGTATCGAGGTAAAGCGGAAGCGAGCCGCCTCCCGCTGCGGGCCAGTCCGACAGGTTCTCCCAACGGTTGTCTCCGCTGGCGAAGGCGACGACCCGCGCGATATCGGCTCGCGGCGCACCGTCCTTGAGATGTTCGTCGAGGAAAGGGATCAGGACATGCGCGCGAAACCATTCGCCGGTGCGCTGGCCCCAGTCGAGCGGACCGAGCCGCGATCCCGAGCCGTTCTGCCGTCCATGATACCACGGCCCCAGCACCAGATGCACTTCGCGAGCATCGGCCTTGACCGCCTGATAGACGGCGGGTGCGCCGTAATTGTCCTCCTGATCCCATAACCCGTCCACGAGCATGGTCGGTACCGTCAGCGGCTTGCGCGCTAGAATGCGGTCGAGCGCCTGATCCTGCCAATAGGCATCATAGTCCGGGTGCGCCGACAGTCGGTTCCAGAACGCCAACTGGTCCATGCCCATGGCTTTGGCCAGTGCTCCCGCCGATCCGTAATGGAGAAACGTCTCGTAGTCGTCCCGCGCGGCGAGGGGCCAGCGCACCGCCGAGTGCTTGTCCGAGGTCTGGTTGTAGATGTAGCTCAGCATTTCCTGACGGAAGGCGCCGTTGTGGAACCAGTCGTCGCCTTTCCAGGTATCGACCATCGGGTTCATCGGCACCGAGGCCCTGAGCGCCGGATGCGGATCGACAAGGCTCATCAGTGCGGTGAAGCCGTCGTAACTGCCGCCGATCGTGGCGACCCTTCCGTCACTTTCGCGAATGTGCCGGACCAGCCAGTCGATCGTATCCCAGGCATCGGTCGAATGATCCGTCCGCGTCGGGTTCAAGGGGCCGCGCAAGGGCCGGTTGACGACATAATCGCCGCCGGACGCGAACTTGCCGCGCACGTCCTGCGCCACGATGATGTAGCCGTGCCGCGCAAGGTCGGCATAGCTGGGAAACAGGATGTCGCCGAGTTTGGGGCCGTCCTGCTGCGTGGTCATCGCATCGGCGCCATAGGGTGTGCGGTCGAGCAGTATCGGCGCCGACGTCAGACCTTTCGGGATGATGACGACCGTGTGCAGCCGGACGCCGTCACGCATCGGGATTTCGTATGTGCGGCGCTGATAGTCGCGCTCGATTGCAGGCGTAAAGCAGGTGGCGGGGATGTCTGAGGGGAGCGTGCGCCCCTGCGCGATGGCCGGCAGGCCGTTCGCCGCGACCAAAAGGGCTGTAGCGAACCCGAGAACGCCCCAGATATTCGCTTGATAGGGCCTGCACATGGATTGTCTTTGCTTCGGTGGTGGCTGTCGCCTGCGTACTTGGCAAAGGACGGGCAAAAGCGCCCGTTATGTTCTGTTAGAAGCTGTGGCTGCCTCCGCATCCAGGGCCCGGGCCATGCTGCGCACCACATCGACCAGAGCCCGCAAGGCCGAGGAAGTGTTGCGATTATGGGGGTAGTAGAGGGAGAGGGGCGGTGTGCGTGGCATCCAGTCCTCCAACACGCTGCGCAGGCGACCGGAGGCCAGCGCCTCTTCGCACACCGATCGGGCCAGATAGGCGAAGCCCAGCCCCCCGCGGGCGGCTTCGAGAAGCAGCAGTTGATCGTCCAGCACCAGCGTTCCGGGCACATCGAGAGCAATGGCTTCTTCTCCGCGCTCGAACTCCCAGCGATAAATCCCCCCGCCGGGCAACATGGCCCGGAGACAAGGATGGTGCATCAGGTCCGCCGGATGCGTAAGCGCAGGGTGCATGGCCAGATAGTCCGGCGCGGCCACCACACAGAAATCGAGGCCGAAGGGCAAGGGCACCGAAACCATGTCGGCAGGCACCGAATCCGCGATCCTTATCCCTGCATCGCATTGCCCGTTCACGATATCGATCAGGCGCGTTTCCGTCGTCAGTTCGATGGAGACTTTCGGATATCGCTTCAGGAACGGCCCCAGGATCGACGAAAGAATCTGATAGGCACCCGTCACCGAACTGTTGATCCGCAGCACGCCCGATGGTTCGGCGGCTTGGTTGCGAGCTTCTTCGGCCGCGCGCTGGATCTCCACCAGAGCGGGAGAAACCCGCGCCAGGAATGCCTTTCCCGCCGGCGTCAGGGCGACACTGCGCGTGGTGCGATTGAACAGCCTGACGCCGAGCCTGTCCTCCAGCGATCGTATGGTGCTGCTGAGCGCCGTGGGCGAAGTTCCCAGCGCCTCTGCCGCGGCCCTGAAGCTGCCCCTGCCGGCGACTTCGAGCGCCGCCTGGATTTCACCCAAGCTGTTCCGACCGATTATCCCATTATTTCGCATGATCCATCCCGATTGAGCGGTCTAATCAAGACAGTCTTTTGCGGCCATTTCCCTGTCCTCAGCAAGAGGCAGGACATTTACCCATGAAGACGAATCTGGATTCCCGCCGTGCCCTCGTGACCGGGGCATCATCGGGCCTTGGCGAAGCGATCGCCCGTATGCTCGCCGAGGAAGGCGCAGCCGTCGTCGTCCATGGCCGGGACGAAGTCCGGACACGCGCCGTTGCCAATGCCATTCGGGCAGAGGGTGGCCGGGCGGATGTGGCAATCGGCGACCTTGCCACGAATGAAGGGGCCGACCGGGTTCTCGCCCAGGCGCTTGCCGGTGGCGACGTGGACATCCTTGTCAATAACGCTGGTTCCTACCATCATCATGACTGGCACACGGCAACGCCGGACAAATGGGGCGAGGCATATGCCGTGAATGTCCTGTCCGGCGTCCGCATGATCCAGCGGATCGTCCCGGTCATGGTTTCGCGCGGGTGGGGCCGGGTGGTCCAGATCGGCGGAGGGCTTGCCGAGCAGCCTACGGCCATGCTCCCGCATTACCAGGCCTCGCTGGCCGCGCGCCACAATCTGGCGGTTTCGCTGGCACGCAGGCTGAAGGGCACGGGCGTTACCTCAAACGTCGTCGCGCCCGGAGCCATTCTGGTGCCGGCGGTGAAGACCTTTCTTGAGAATATGGCGCCGCAGCAGGGTTGGGGTGAAACCTGGGAGGAGATAGAGCGAGGCTGCGTGGCTGACATCGTTCCGAATGATGTCGGCCGACTTGGAAGGCCGGAAGAAATCGCCGGGGCAGTTGTCTACCTTTCGAGTCGGTTAGCTGATTACGTCAATGGTGCGACAATCCGGGTCGATGGTGGAACTGTGAAATCGGCGTTTTAGCAGCTTCGAACGATCGGGAGCAATTTCGCTTGTGTTGATTCCGAGGCAGGATCAGCCCCATGATTCGTTCCCTGCGACCAAAACGCACAGTTCGATTGGTCATTTCTTTATCGGGAACGGTTTGACTTTGGATCGCTGATCGGATTTTCTTGGCTCGGAAATCGACTTTCGACTATCTCGAGCATTCAAAATGGGTCGGAGGTCTGCCTGACCGGCTAGCCTCTCCTATTCACCGGGGCGGCCAGGAGGGTTGGCGGGAGTAGCGTAAGGTTCTGTTCTGAAGTAGGAAATTGGGTGTCTAAGCCATCCCTTCTCCGGGACAGGAAAAGCCACGGGCC
>PJTO01000584.1_pt1 | contig 11613 bp, 8 predicted proteins | sample 1512101 | NCBI WGS metagenome assembly PJTO01 (sample SAMN08177690, study PRJNA422409) | Soil metagenome, whole genome shotgun sequencing project.
AGCATTTCGCGCATCAGCGCTTCCGCCGTCAGGGGCTGTGCCAATTGGGCATTGGCATCCATCATGCGCGCCATCTTGGCTTGATCCAGACTGCCCCAGTTCACGCCTATACGCACAGGCTTGTTGTAATCCATGGCAGCACGAATCATGGCGGAAAACTGCTCGTCACGCTTGGAACCTTTGCCTACATTTCCGGGATTGATACGGTATTTTGCCAGGGCCTCGGCGCAATCGGGATACTGCGCCAACAGCCTGTGGCCATTGAAATGGAAATCACCCACCAGTGGCGCATCGCAACCCATATCGTCCAGCCGACGACGTATGGTACTAACCTGAGCCGCTGCCTCGGGGGAATTCACTGTAATACGCACCACTTCTGAACCAGCACGCCACAACTCGTAAACCTGCTGCACAGTGGCTGCGGCATCTGCAGTATCGGTATTGGTCATGGACTGCACTACCACAGGGGCGCTGCTGCCCACAGGCACATGGCCTATCATGACGGTCTTGGTTTGACGGCGACTGAGCATACCAAGCTCTTGTACAACCACTTCGGGATCGTCCACAACTACTCCAGCGTCAAGCGCGCCACGTTGACCTTGCTGTAAAGCGCAAGATCAACGGGCTTGTTATTGTATTCAAGGGTTGTGCCCTTGATATTGCCCACCACTATTCTGAAAGGCGGCGTGCCAGCAACAGTATCGCTGCTATTGGCGGACAAGGTCTTGTTGGCAATCTGCTTGCCACTGGCATCATAGATACTGATCCAGGTGGCTTCAGTGGCGGTGAATTTGAGCTGGCCTGTTGCAGCGCCAGCAGCGGAACTAGGGCTTGTAGTCGCAGCTACTGGAGTGGAAGTCGTGGCAGGGGCAGCGAGCACGGCAACAGGTGTGGTTGGCGCAGGACTGGCGGGCAAAGGCTCAGCGATCACTGGGGCTGCAGGCTCAGTCAATTGAGCGGTGGTTGCTGGTGCGATGGACGCCACGGGCAATTGCGCTTCAGGTAATTGGGCTGGGGCTTGCTCTGCCGATGTGGAATCCGCGGATTGAGATTCAGCCACTGCGGAAGCCGAGGAACTGACTGGCGCTGTATCAAGCAGCGTGGCATTACCGCTAGCAACTGTATCGCTAGGCAGCTTTTTACTGAAATAATCCATATAGGCAATCCAGCCACCAAGCAGCAGAATCACCACTCCGGCTACCCAGGCATAGGTCCGCCAGCTACGGTTAGCCTCGCCTGAGATGACTATATTGGCGGAAGGGATGGCGATCGCCTGATTATCCTGTACCGGCACATATTGATTGTAGATATGCAATAAGGGCGCAGGATCAATGCCTAGCAACCTAGCATAGTTGCGGATAAAACCACGCGTGATGACGGCTTCCGGCAGGATGATGAAATCATCACTTTCCAGTGCATGTATCTGCCTGGGGCTCAATCGCAGGCGATTGGAGACATCGTCCACACTCAAACCCAGCGCTTCGCGGCCCGCGATCAGACTGGAGCCAATATGGGTCAAGTGCGCACTGGGATTGCTAACAGTTGCAGAATCTACCGAGCTTGCCTGATCAGGAGATTGCTCACTCATACTTACTGTCCTGACAATAATTGTTTGGTTTGTTCCGAACTGGGGTAGCGCTTGCGCAATTGCAAGGCATAGCTGGCTTCAGCATCGCGGTCTTTCTCTAGTCGCGCCAACCTGATGCCCAACCAGAGCATTTCCGCTGTTGGTGTGTTGCTTTCCAGGCCAGAGGCTAGGTAATTGCGCGCAACGCCATAATCACCCCTGTTATAGGCAATAGCTGCCAGTTGGTAACCTGCCTGGAATAATTGTGGCTGCAATTGCAGCGCATGCTGCAGATACAACTCAGCGTTTTTGACATCCTGCTTGCGCAACAAGCAGGTGCCTGCATTCATATACGCCACGCCAGGCGTGACATACAGTGGATTTTTTACAGCCTCGGTGAACTGAACAATGGATTCGTCTATGCGATTACGCGAGCAAAGAAAGCTGCCATAGTTGTTGCGGGTTTCCGAACTGTTGGGATCGAGTTGCAAAGCCTTGCGAAAAGCTGCATCGGCCTTGGCATCTTCACGCAAAGTGCCATAGACCAGCCCCAAGCCATTCTGAGCAGGGGCATAATTGGGATTGATACGCACCGCGTCCTGAAACTCTTCCAGCGCCACAGCAATCTGGTTTTGGGCGTAATAGCCAGCACCCAGTTCAGTATGAACACGGGCACGTTCACGGCTGGCTTCGGTATCTTGCCTGGTTTCACTACCAGCACACGCAACCAACATAGACGCTGCACACAACACCAGCCATCCCCTCACGCTACTACCTCCACCTTGATACGGCGCAAGGAGCGCTTGGTCTTGTCCAGCACTTTGCCAGCCAACTGACCGCATGCGGCATCAATATCCTCACCGCGCGTCTTGCGCGTGGTGACGATGTAACCAGCTTGCATCAACACATCACGGAAGCGGCGGATATTGTCCGGTTTGGAAGTATCGTAGCCACTGCCAGGGAAAGGATTGAAGGGAATCAGATTGAACTTGCAAGGCACATCCTTGACGATTTCCAGCAATTGCTTGGCGTGCTGCAGACTGTCGTTAATGCCATCCAGCATGACATATTCAAAGGTGACAAAATCACGCGGCGCTTTTTCCAGATAACGCTGGCAAGCGGCCATGAGCTCTTTGATTGGATATTTACGGTTGATAGGCACGATTTCATCGCGCAATTCATCATTAGGCGCGTGCAGAGATACGGCCAATGCTACCGGACACTCATCGCGCAGCCTGTCCATTGCAGGCACCATACCTGATGTGGAGAGCGTCACGCGGCGACGGCTCAGACCATAGGCCGAGTCATCCAGCATGATATTCATCGCGGCGACGACATTATCAAAATTGGCCAGCGGTTCACCCATGCCCATCATCACCACATTGCTGATGATGCGATCACCCTTGGGGTCACGCCCCAGCGCCTTATTGGCCACCCAAAGCTGACCTATGATCTCGGCCACGCTGAGATTACGATTAAAGCCCTGGCGACCTGTGGAGCAGAACGTGCAATCCAGCGCACAGCCTACCTGGGATGAGACACACAATGTGCCGCGTTCATCTTCAGGAATAAACACGGTTTCAACACCGTTGCCTGCACCTACGTCAATCAACCACTTGCGGGTTCCGTCTTCGGATATCTGCTCCAGATTGACTGACGGAGGCACAATCACTGCCTCCTGCGCGAGTTTCTCGCGCAACGCCTTGGCGATGTCGGTCATCTCAGCAAACTCTTTGACGCCAAAGTGATGCATCCAGCGCATCATCTGCTTGGCGCGGAAAGGCTTCTCGCCAATACTCTGGAAGTATTCGGCGAGTGCTGCCTGATTGAGATTGAGGAGATTGACCGTCATAACACCTTTAAGCCTTAGCGGCTGTAGACGTTGGATTGTGCGAAGAAATAAGCGATTTCGTTCGCAGCATTTTCCAGGGAATCGGAACCGTGCACTGCGTTAGCATCGATGCTATCAGCAAAGTCAGCACGGATAGTGCCAGCGTCAGCCTTTTTAGGATCGGTAGCGCCCATCAGGTCACGGTGTTTAAGCACTGCGTTTTCACCTTCCAGCACTTGCACAACGACTGGACCGGAGATCATGAACTTGACCAGATCAGCGAAGAAAGGACGCTCTTTGTGCACAGCGTAGAAACCTTCAGCATCAGCCTGGGACAGTTGCACTTGCTTGGAAGCGATGATCTTGAGGCCAGCATCTTCAAAACGTGTGTAGATCTTGCCGATAACATTCTTAGCAACTGCATCGGGTTTGATAATGGAAAGGGTACGTTCAACAGCCATGATGACTCCAAAGATTTGATGAGATAAAAACTACTACGGAAAGACCGATAAAATAACATTTTAGCAGCCTAAAATAAAGCCGAGCCGCAACAAACAGCCAGCTTTGCTTGCAAATTAGCGTTACTGCATGACAGCCGCATGTCATTTCATTCGCCTTGGGCTATGGCCCTGAGCTCAGGCTAAAAACCTCGCACAAGCTCAAGGCATGCCAGGCAAGAAAAAACCCGCTGACGCGGGTTTATGTTGAGCGTAATGCTTTACGCCTTGCTACGTTGGCGCCTGGCTTCGTAAAGACAGATACCACTGGCCACCGACACATTCAGACTTTCCACCGAGCCAAACATGGGGATGCTGACCAAGGCATCACATGTTTCTTCGGTCAGCCTACGCAAACCCGAGCCTTCAGCACCCAGCACCAGAGCCAGCGGCCCAGTCAATGAGGTGTTGAGTAAATCAGACGGCGCTTCCGCAGCCGCCCCCACTACAAACACACCAGCTTCTTGCAACTCGCGCAGCGTGCGTGCCAGATTGGTCACCGCAATAAACGGTACGGTTTCAGCCGCACCACAGGCCACCTTACGCACAGTGGCATTGAGGCCTGCAGCCCTATCTTTGGGTGCAATCACCGCATGCACGCCCATGGCATCCGCCACACGCAAACACGCGCCCAGATTATGCGGATCTTCCACGCCATCCAGCACCAAGAAAAACGGCGGCTCGGTAAGGCCAGATTCCAGCACATCATGGATATCTTTGTATGGAATGGGGGTATCCACTGCCTTGGCGATAACGCCCTGATGCCTGGCCTGCCCGCCTGCCATACCATCCAGCCTGGCGCGCTCCACCTGCATGACGCGCACATTGGCAGACTCCGCCAACTGCAGCAAATCCTTCATGCGCGCATCCACCCTATCCCTATCAATCAGGATTTCCTGAATGCTGGCACCATGCTGGCGCAAACGACTTAAAACGGCATGAAAGCCAAATAAAATACGGGTATCACTCATTCAATCAACTTGCTTTCTTTTCCTTGGTTGTCACTTTTGCCGTGGATTTTCCACTTTTGGCTTTAGGTGGTTTTCCGGCCGCTTTGTTTGCTGAGCGTCCTAGCGATTTAGTCGCAGGTTTGTCAGCTACTTTGCTCACAGGCTTGGTCGCCGCTTTCGTATCCGGCCGGACAGCCACTTTCACAGCCGTCTTAGTTTCGGTTTTAGCCACAGGCTGGCCTTCGGCCTTAACTCTCGCTTTGCTTGTAGCATTGTCTGTACCCTTTGCGACTGGAGCGGCAGCAGGATCACGGCTGGAAGTCGATGCAGCAGCTCGGCGTGCACGTGACTTTTCAGTAGCCTGAGGTAATGCCTTTGCACTACTCGCAGCTGCTGGCTTACGCGATGCCACAGATTTGCTTGCTGGCGTTTTTTCCGGCTGCAACTTAGCTGATGCAGCGCGACTACCGCCAGGCTTGCGCGCTGAAGAGCCTTTCACCTGCGCAGCGCTACTATCTCCTTCACCAGCTTCGCCATCAGCAGCTAACTTTGCCAGTTCGGACTCGCGTGCCACCAACACAAAATCAATCTTGCTGGTTTCCAGATCTACCCGGCTAACCTTGACGCGCAATCTATCACCCAGGCGGTAGCGCACACCTGTACGCTCACCCAGCATTTCATGTCTGGCTTTGTCGTAGTTGAAGTAGTCATTACCCAGCTCGGTCACATGCAACAAGCCCTCTACATACACCCCATCGAGCGCCACAAACAAACCAAAACTGCTAACGCCAGCCACGGTGCCGTCAAACTCTTCACCCAGCTTGTCTTGCATGTAGTAACACTTAAGCCAGGCTTCCACATCACGCGTCGCATCATCGGCACGGCGTTCGGTCATGGAGCAATGCTTGCCCAGCTCCTGCCAATCACCAGCCTTGTAATGCTCGCCATTCAACACCGCCTTGATAGCGCGGTGAATCAAAAGATCGGGATAGCGACGAATTGGCGAGGTGAAATGCGCATAAGATTCGTAAGCCAAACCGAAGTGACCGATATTATCTGGGCTGTACACCGCCTGTTGCATAGAACGCAGCAATACAGTTTGCAACAGCTGCTCATCTGGCCGCCCCTTGATCAGGGCGAGCAGTTTACCGTAATCCTTGGCATGTGGCGCATCGCCACCGCCCACACCAAAGCCAAACTCACCCATAAAGGTGCGCAGAGCTTCGAGTTTTTCTGGCGTAGGACCATCATGAATACGATACAGCGCCGGGTGCTCGCTACTCTTGAGGAAATCAGCCGCGCAGACGTTGGCTGCCAGCATGCATTCTTCAATCAAACGATGCGCCTCATTGCGCGATGTAGCTTCAATGCGGTCTATCTTGCCGTTGTCATTGAAGACCATCAGTGTCTCGCTACTATCAAACTCAATCGCACCACGCTTTTCGCGCGCGCTCAACATCAGCTTGTACAGCGAATACAGATGCTGCACATGCGGCTGCAACCAGGCATATTCCTTGGCCAGATCCCCTTCGGGGTGACTGATCATCTCAAATACCTTGGTATAAGTCATACGCGCCTTGGAGCGCATCACCGAAGGGTAGAACTTATACTGCTTGACCTGCCCGGTGGCACTGATCTGCATATCGCAAATCATGCACAGGCGCTCTACATCGGGGTTGAGAGAACACAGACCATTGGAGAGCGCTTCCGGCAGCATGGGGATTACACGGCGCGGGAAATACACGGAATTACCGCGCTCATAAGCGTCGTGGTCCAGCGCATCACCGGGCTTGACATAAAAACTCACGTCAGCAATCGCCACCACCAGACGCCAGCCCTTGCCTTGCGGCTCACAGTAAACGGCGTCATCAAAATCACGCGCGGTTTCGCCATCAATCGTAATCAGCGGCAATTCACGCAGATCTATACGGCCTTTCCAGTCAGCAGCGCGTACCTGTTTGGGATATTTTTCGGCTTGCTTGATCGCGGCAGCAGCAAACACATGCGGCAATTGATGCTTGCGCAGGGCAATTTCAATTTCCATGCCGGAATCAGCGTAATTACCCAGCACCTCAATCACCTTGCCTACAGGCTTGGCGTGTGCAGAAGGTTGCTCGGTCAGCTCAACCATCACAACCTGACCATCCTTGGCGCCCATGTCCAGATGATAGGGAATCAGAATATCTTGATTAACGCGTTTATCTTCGGCTGCGACGATGGTCACACCATGACTACTGATGACACGACCTACCAGGGTCTTGGTGGAACGCTCCAGCACTTCAACAATCCGCCCTTCAGGACGACCGCGCCTATCCAGCCCCGCTGGGCGCACCATCACCCTGTCCCCATGCATGACTTGGGCCATCTCGCGTGGAGATAAGAACAAATCGTCACCTTCGCCATCGGGGATAAAGAAACCAAAGCCATCTGCATGGCCCTGCACCTTGCCCGCCAGCAAATGGACTTTTTCAGCGATGCACAAAGCCCCCTTGCGGTTCTGGATAATTTGCCCGTCACGCTCCATGGCGCTCAAACGACGACCAAAAATTTCCTGTTCAGTTTTTTTGATGCCTACCAGCTTATATAGCTGATCCAGAGGCACTGGCACGCCTTGCTCCGCCATGACTGACAGAATAAATTCTCGACTAGGCAATGGGTTAGCATAATTTGCCGATTCACGCTCAGCAAAGGGATCTACAGCCCGCTGTTGTTTTGCTTTGTGGGGTGCAGCGGTCTTTTTCACAATTTTCTTTTTAGTCTGATTTTTTTTCGTTGACAAAGTGTAACTTTCCTATAGAATGCGCGGCTCATCGTTGATCGATGCCCAGATGGCGGAATTGGTAGACGCGCTAGGTTCAGGTCCTAGTGGTGGCAACACTGTGGAGGTTCGAGTCCTCTTCTGGGCACCATCCCAACAATACAAATAACCAGTGATTTGAAGGCTTAGTCCCGAGAATGCTGGTTTTTTTGTATCCAAAGCACCCTCCACAATTTTTATGCTTGCGCATGACATAAGCAACTGTTGTCGCATGTAACACCGGATGTACCGAATGACGTTCTACCTTATGTGGCCCTTATAGCAAGAGCCATCATGCATGACCTTGGGCGGAAACAACCGTTTCGCTACTCCATACCAGCTAATGCCAGGATGCACCCTTGGTCGCGAAGCGGACATAGTAGCAGGAAAGCCCCTGACCTTCCCAAATATCAATTAAGCTCATTTCAAGCTAAGTAGGGTTTAATCAAAAGGCTGCTGATGGATGCAGGGGAAAAAGGAGAGAACTGTTTAGCAGGACAACAGGAATTTGAAACGCGATTATTTCAACAAATAGTGTTCAGTCCCACCAAAGCAGGATTACAGCCAAATATTGAGAGTTACTACAACCTATGCAAACCAAAGGGTATAGGCCAGCCATATACAGAAACTCAATATAATCAACAACACCAACAAATCCAGCCATATCCCAGAATTTTTCATCACACACCTCGCTCTCCGGCCTTGAGGCGAAAACAGCCTCAACCATAACTCATGGATATCTCCGGGGGGGGATGGGGTTACAGCTAGGGAAGTACTGTAATAATAAATACAAGTCACCTATATGTTGATAGACACAGAGACTAGTGACAAGTTGCAAAAAGCCGGGCTTTGCACTTACTTATCTGAAACATTTCACTCAAGCTGCTTGAACAGTTGCCCCACTAAGGGCTATCACACCCCGAATCAGCGCTCTCCCACACCCTAGCCTGGCAAATGATAGTGATATCTTAAGCCAATGCTGGCATGGCCCTATATCCACCGTAATAAGGTGTTAGGACGGCTATAGAAGCTTCCCTAGCCTTCTTTAAATGCACCACAATTGAGCGAATGAATTATTTTGGTGCACAATCCAGCGCAATAAGAGAAAATGCACTGTTTTGGAGCAAGCCTAGAGGAGTTTTTCAATGAAGTATCAATCGGCGCATGAATTTATTGCCGTCGTCGCCAAGCAAAATCCCGGTCAAATCGAATATCTGCAAGCAGTCACTGAAGTGGTTGAAAGCTTGTGGCCCTTCATCAGCGAGCACCCCCGTTATGCCGAGCATGGGGTACTGGATAGACTGATTGAGCCAGAAAGAGCCATTCTGTTCCGCGTTTCCTGGGTCGACGATAAAGGCGAAGTTCAGGTTAACCGCGGTTACCGCATTCAACACAATAGTGCTATCGGCCCATACAAAGGCGGTTTGCGCTTCCACCCTTCTGTCAATTTGTCGATTCTCAAGTTTCTGGCTTTTGAGCAGACTTTCAAGAATGCACTGACCACGCTGCCCATGGGTGGCGGTAAAGGCGGCTCCGACTTTGACCCCAAAGGCAAGAGCAATGGCGAAATCATGCGTTTTTGCCAAGCATTTGTCAGTGAGTTGTTCCGCCATGTAGGCTCTGACACCGATGTACCTGCGGGCGACATTGGGGTTGGTGCGCGCGAAATTGGTTATATGACTGGCATGATCAAGAAACTGACTAACCGTGCCGACTGTGTTTTGACCGGCAAGGGCCTTTCCTACGGTGGTTCCTTGATCCGGCCTGAAGCAACAGGTTACGGTACCGTTTATTTCGCTGAGGAAATGTTGCGCCACGCTGGCAAGACAATTGCAGGCTTGCGCGTTGCGGTTTCAGGCTCGGGCAATGTAGCGCAATATGCCATAGAAAAAGCCATGGCCTTGGGTGCAAAAGTCATCACCGCCTCAGACTCCAGCGGCACTGTGATTGATGAAGATGGCTTCACCACAGAAAAATTGCAGTTGTTGATGCAGATCAAGAACCATGAATATGGTCGCGTCAGTGATTATGCAGCCCGCGCAGGCGTGAAGTTTGTGGCAGGTGCCAAGCCCTGGAGCGTCAAAGCAGATGTGGCGCTACCTTGCGCCACCCAGAACGAGCTGGACGAAGCAGATGCACGCACGCTGATTGCCAATGGCGTGATCTGCGTCGCTGAAGGCGCCAACATGCCTTGTACCGCAGAAGCCATGAAGCTGTTTGACCAACAGCGCACGCTGTATGCGCCAGGCAAGGCGACCAATGCTGGCGGCGTGGCCACCTCTGGCCTGGAAATGAGCCAGAACGCCATGCGTATTTCTTGGACCCGGGAAGAAGTCGATGCACGCCTGTTTGACATCATGAAGGGGATTCATGATGCTTGCACGCGTTATGGCACTCGCGCAGATGGCACAGTGAATTATGTAGACGGCGCGAATATCGCCGGATTCGTCAAGGTAGCTGATGCCATGCTGGCACAAGGTGTGATTTAAAATCCCCCCTGATCCCTGCCTCTCCAACAAAAGCACCTTAGGGTGCTTTTGTTATTTGTCCTCGCAGTAATCAAGCCTGCTGAACAAGCTGGCTAGAACGGTATGCCAAAGTTGAAGCCAAATGCCAGATCCTTGAAGACATTATTGCGCCCGCCAGCGGCAACCGCTTTTGATAGCGAGAAATCCAGATTGGTACGATCTGGTTGATTGCTGATCAGGCGTATACCCAGCGTGATGGATCTTAGGTGTTCGAATTCCTGAGCTTGCGTATGTTGATATGCGCGAGCGGCTTCAAACAGAAAATACGGTTGTATGGCTGCTACTTGGTAGTAAGGCAATTGATAACTGAAAGGTATGGTGCGATTCAGCTCCAAACCAATCCCCCAACCCGAGTCACCTACCAGTTGACCAGGCCGATAGGCACGACCATGCTGATAGCCCCCAAATAGCACTTTCTCGGTAATTGGTAAATCATCATCAGAATACTGCAATGTGGTGGATATAGAGCTGCCCCAGTGATTGGGAAAATAATTACGCTGTACATAATTCAGCACGAATTTGGAAAAATTAAGATCCACTGCAGCAGGCTGCACTAGTGCGCCGAAATTGGTTGTAGCGTCATTTTTGGCACCTAGTGCATCGAGTCCTCGGCTCATGGTCAATTGCAGACGCCTGGCGCGTGTAGGCTTTGAGTCACTGTAAATGCCACCAACTGAGACCGCTCTGACTTCGGTATTGCTAGTCAGCGCCCGGCCACTGGCTTTGCTGCGTATCTGATCCTCAAACTTGGTGGCGGTGAAAGATGCCGTTGCCAACAGGCTTCTATCCTGACGTAACACCAGAGGATAACTCAAGGCGACATTGGCACGCTGTGAAGTGACATGGCGGCCCAGCCCCGGCTCCAGGTCTGCCGTGGGTTTGCCATCATAGTCTGAGGCATCTACCCGGACGATCAATCCCTCCCGCCCCAGTGGCTGAGCATAACTCGCGGCAAAGTAGCGCTCGTTTTCACCTGAAATCAATGTGGAAACCGTGACTTCTTCTGCCAAGCGTGTATTGCCATTGGCCTTGAGGGTAATGATGCCTCGACTAAAAGGCTGCAGGCTTTCTATCCGCCCTACGCCATCGATGCTCTTGCGCTCTACCTTGAGCAATAACTCGCTCGCGCCATCCAACTGTTGTGGCAAAGGCAGAGATGCTTGAATTTTCAGGCCAGGCAGCAAGCCCAGCATGGTGGAATAACGCTCCATGGTAGCGCGCGTGAGCGGTTTTTCCGCCAAGATGGGCGCCACGATTTCGCGTAATTTTGCCTCAGTGGCCCCGGGATTCCCCTCAAACTTCACGGAGCTAACATGCCCTTCGATGACAATCACTTTAATGATGGGGTCGTTGAAGTTTTGCGTGGGGATATAGCAAAAGGATAAAGCCAGCCCTCGACTCTGGTAATACTGCGTCACTTCACGTGAGAGTTCGATAATGCGG
>PJTO01000588.1_pt1 | contig 11423 bp, 9 predicted proteins | sample 1512101 | NCBI WGS metagenome assembly PJTO01 (sample SAMN08177690, study PRJNA422409) | Soil metagenome, whole genome shotgun sequencing project.
GACCCGCTCGCGAGTCCAGCGGTTGCCGTGTCCCGTCACCAGCCCGTTCCGGTTGAGGATGCCGGCGATCAGATCGTCATTGGCGATGAGAACCAGTTCGCGCACGGCGGCAATGATGTCGGCCGAAGTGCTGTTGCGCTGTCCCTTGCGACGCTTGGGCAGCCGCAAATCGGTGTGGATGCCGCCGACCCAGTGAATCAGTAAAACGATCTCGGATACGTCGTCGTCAATATCGGCGATCACCTCCTGGATGAGGGTGCGCACGATGCGCTTCTTCACACGCGTATCGGAGTGTGGGGCGTTCCACACGGCTTCGAGTTCGCCAGCAAGGTCATCGATATCCTTGAGCGGCGGCAATGGCGGATGCGTTGCCGAGGCGTCGTGCGCGACAATCCGGGCTTCCACATCGCCCACACGCGTGAGGGCGCGGTTCCATCGCGCTTCCAGTTCGGATGCCACCAGTCGGTTCTGCGGATCGGCGGCATCGTATTGCCGAAAAGCTCGGTCGGCTGCGTAGCGTGCCGCCTCGAGATCGCGCATCAACACGTCACGAACCTGATCCCGGCGGCCGGCGGCCTGTGCTTCGGCCTCAACCGAGGCGGCGATCGCTCCGGGTTCAAGGACTTGCAATAGCAATCGCTCGATCGCATCGTCGACCCGTAATCCGCCGAACGCGATGCAGCGCGGCTCGCCGTTGTCGAGCAGTCCCCTCCAACGCGAATAGCGTGGGATATCATGCCCGGCGCCGGTGTATCTCACCGTCAGCTTGCGTCCGCACCGTCGGCAACGGATGAGCCCGGCGAGCAGAGCGTCGCCATGCTTGGCGGCTCCATGATGCCGACTAGTGGGAACATCATCGCTCACCATCTTGCGGATATCCTCCGAGCGCTCCCAGCTGACATAGCCTTCATGAGAGCCAGGGATGAGCGCCAGCCACTCATCTCGTGCTTTGCGACGGCTCCTCGATCGCATGGTAGTGCCATCATATCCGGTTGCAGCACGGCTTTTACCATAGGCATAGGCTCCGCCGTAGATCGGGTTCTCGATCATCCGGTGAATGGTAGCATAGCTCGGCCTACGCCACACGACATCGCCGTTGTTGCGCTTTGCGGGCAGATCCAGCCCATGCTCGATGGACCAGAGCAGTGCCTGCCGTGCGCTGCCAAGTTCGGCCACCTTGTCGAAGACAAGGGTAATGGCTTCCTGGATGCGGCGGTCGGGATCCTTCTCGATCCGGTCGCCAGCCTTCACGAAGCCAACCGGGGCGGCAACGATCAGTTCGCCGCGCCGGGCCTTCTCGTAGCGGGCCGAGAGCGAGCGCTGGCGCAGGAGATCCAGCTCATACTCGTTGAGGCTGCCCTTCAGGCCGAGCAGCAGCCGGTCATTGCCCTGGCGCGGGGCGTACACGGTCTCCTGGTCGATCAGAACCGTATCGACGACCCGGCACATCTCGATAAGCTGCTGCCAGTCGCGGCTGTTGCGCGCGAAGCGTGAGACTTCTCGCGCCGCGACCGCGCCGACCTTGCCGAGACAGACCTCGGCAACCATCCGATCGAAACCGGCGCGCGTCACGCCGCCTGCCGCGGATCGACCAAGATCGTCATCGACCGTCTCGATTTGCGACCAGCCCAGCGCTGTGAGACGGTCACGCATGGCGTATTGCAGGGCACTGCTCTCTCGATTGTGGAGGACCTGATGCGCCGAGGACTGCCGCACATACAGGATCGCCTTGCGGTCGAGATGCTGTGGCCCAATCTTCTCACAGATCATCACGCACCTCCCGCTGTTCCATGACGGGATCGTTGACGTGGTCGAGCAGCAGGCGCACGATCAGCGACGTCAATGTCTGGCGCGTCTGCGCTGGCAGCGTGTCCCATCTTGGTGTCGGGGTTATCGCGGAATTGCGGGGACAGGAAAACAGATCGAGCTGCAACACCTTGGACTTGTAAGCCATTGAGACCTCCCGAATGTGAGTCGTGAGGGCTCGATGCTGCGCTCAAAACCGATAATGCCGAAACCGGCTTTGCCGTTCGCAAAAGCTTGGCCAGTGCGCTCAGCGCGCCGACGTCAACCTGGGGCGACGCGCCTATGCGCGTCAGGGCGCAAGCGGCGTGGTCGAACATCCATGCAGGAATCTCGAGCCACCGGTCCGACGTCGCTCCCGTCTTGCTGCAGCGAAGTCTATCCTGACCCGCCCGCACGACCTTCTCATGAACGTGAACACGACACCCTGACCAGGGATGCCAGCGATAAAGAACTTCTCGAACTTCGGTCCCGTGGGCGTTGCGACGCCGCGTTGTACAACTACGTCAGGCCACACTCGAACTGGGCGGGAGAACCCCCGCCGAGAAAGCCGGCCAACCTGTCCGGGGGCAGCCCTCGGACAGGTTGCCATCACCTCAACCAATCATCATGAAGGAGCCGGACTCTACCCATGAATGGTAACAATCAGGGGAGCACGTCAGGGTCCGTAGCCATCCGGTAAAAGCCGCTTTAGATCCTCCCGCTGGCGAGCAAGGCCACCAAAATTCTGTGCCGCGAACATGCGGTCAAAAGGTACCCCAGGCAGGGGTTCCTGGGTCAGGCAATGCCGAAACCTGACCGCAAGGATTTTATGATCCCAGCCGAAGTCCTCCATGAGCTGGCTTGGAAGCTTCACGGCATCCCATTCAAAACCATTGATCCCCGAGACACTCGGCCGATCGGCGCCGGTGAAGAGATGGTGACCAGCCTGCGGGCCTGCTCGGGATCGCCGACAGGGATAATGGGATTGTAGCGGCCGCCCCACAAGGAGAACGAACGCCTCGCGGCCTTGCGAAAGCCTTCCAAATCGCCTGGCGCAACGCACCAGCCAATCCGCACCGGCGGTAGCGCAAGTTAATCGACAGCGTGCTCAAGTTGCACTCCCTTTTCCATCCTCGAACAGGACCTCTAAACTGTGCGTCCGGATCGGACGCCACTTCCGATCCCGTACTGCATCGACCTTCCACATCTTTTTTTCGCAACCCCATTCTGTCCCGTATCTATGGAAAACCGGCGATCGAACTGCAGGCGAAAGGTTTAGGTTGACGTCGATCTTGAATTCGCGATGGCTGACATGATGACGAGCGTCTCATATCAGCAGTTTCAGTCCGCTCTTGGCGATATCATCATCTGCTTTGCCCGCGCCGAAAGTCGGTTCCGGGCTTTGGTGGCTGCCACTGCAGGCCTGTCGGGAGATGCCGCCGAGATTGTTTTGGACAAAGTCTCGGCGGGAAACCTGATCAAGATGATCAGGCAGCTCGGTACGCTTGGTTTCAGCGAGGAGGCAAGGTCCGCCATCGACCGGGCAGCGAAGCTTTACGAGATCAATGGTTCCAATCGAAATCTCTTCGCCCACGGACACATCGGCTTCGTCGGAATTGAGGGAACCTCCTTCGCCATACGATCTAAGAACCATGTCGGCAGGAACGTGTCGGCAAGGGGCTGGAACATCCGCTACGACGAGGTTGTCCTGATCCCGCGGCAGATCGAATGTTTCGATTCCTATGCGGCGGCTGTGATTGCCCGCATCGGGCAGGAGAGGGCGGGGGATCGCCTTACCCTCTGGCCGGGGCAACCCTCGTTGCCCGAAGACCTCTCCCTCCGTTGGTTTGATTTCGACGATGTCTTCGAAGGGGCGCGCGAATTCCTGAGCGAGTGAGCGGGGTATCGCTCGGATCAGTGGTCACCTGATCCGTTAGGCGCCGGTCATAAGCGCTCGAATTATGTCTTTTGAGCGCATTCATGTTGTCGCCTGCTGCGGGGCGGACACCGGGACATCGATCTCTCCGCTGGACGGCTCCACCCAGTCTTGCGCATTTCCTTGGGGGTTTTCCTCTTCGGAACGAAGCTCATCCAGGATTCGGATCCAGAGCTGCGGGGGAACCGGCAGCCGGTGATGCCGGCAGGCCAGGAGCAGTACGGGCCAGTGCTCGAGACGGATTGCGGAGAGCGCAGGATAGTCGGGATTGGCCGAGGCTTCCGCCCTGAGTGCCTTGATGAGCGGTCCGCCGTCCTCGCCTACGGTCAGGCTGCCAAGCGATGACCCGTGGTATCTGTCGCCGCGCCAGAGCCTGTCCTCGGTGCGCGCGTTGGGAACCCAGGTTTGAAAATTGGTGTGAGCCATTTTCTCCTGCTGGAAAGAACCGATGCCGCCCACCAGTTCGTCGTCGCGGTATGCCCATCCGATCATGGCGAGCAACGGCATGAGTATGCTGCCACTCGTCGCATCTTTGCGGTACTCGTCGGTTCGCGCTGCAGGGTGCCTGAGCTGATAGGCGTAGCTGTTGTCTACAGTCGGATAATGTCCGTGATGGGTATAGGCGAACATGGTTCGCTGGGCGGTGTGGCGCGCCCAGTCGAGGGTCATGCTGCGCGTCGAGGCGACCGCTGTCAGAAGCAGGAAGGCAAGCGAGAGATCGATGGCCTTTTCGTCGGTCATAGGTGAGAGCAGTGTGGGATTGGTGGCGGGCATCCGGGCAAGCTGGGTCGCGATCTGCGCCGCCCGGCCGTCTTTATCCTGAAGCCGCGGCGCCTCGCCTTGCCCCACTTCCATCCAGAGGCGCCAGAGGCCGCCCATGGCGACGCGTCCGGCGGTCTCGAAGAGAGCGTGATTGATATCGATGGCACTTTGGGAACCGACCGCCAAGCTCAACGCGTGGTTCGTTCCCGCGTGCGGAAGGATCTTTTCGCCGTAGAGCGCATCCCATATCCGAAGGTGCAACTGGACAACTTCGAAGAAGACATGGCTCGCCTCGAGCTTGCGTCCGTCGTCGTTCTCGATTTCATCCCAAAGCAGGTCCCAGGCACGCAGGGTGACAAGTTCGCTTGCCTCGTACGGAGCGTCGAGATTTCCGCTGTCGCGCCCCCATACAAACAGGATCCACAGTGCCAGATAGAGTATCCGAACCCTCATCACCGCCGTCTCCTGAGACGCAGCGACTTTGTCGATGAGGCTGGAAAAGTAACTGATCGAGACATCGGGCTCATCGACCATTGCCGCTGACTTGCGCAGCATCGCGCGCAGCTCCCCCGAGAACATTTCCTCGCGAAGCGCACCTTCGAGAATCTTGCCGGTGAGCGTATCGCCGGTCCACACCTGATAGCTGAGGCCGGGGCGCGCGTTGTCGTCCTTGTAGCCGTTCACGAGCGGCTGCATGTTCTCGGGCACCACACCGCCAAGCGTGATGCAGATGACGACCGGAAGATCCCTGTGGTCCGGCGCCCGGTTTCGCAGTACCACGTCCCTGATCTCTTCGAGAGATGGTCGAAGCGCCTGGTCGTGGCCGTTCCATTCCCGGCGCGTGAGATCGCCGCGCTTGATCGAGAACAGGAACAGCTTGCGGATGCCATCGGCATCGTTCCCTATCGCGATGACGTCGGCGCCGTACTGCCGGGTTCCCGTCATCGGCCGCGATACGACCTCGAACCCCATCCCCGTGAGGAGCTCCGGTACGATCACATCGAGTTCGTCGCGCTCGCGCAGACCACGGAAATACTCTCGAACGATCGGGATGATCATGGCAGCTCTCCGCTGCACAAGACCAGTTGGTCGTACCAGAAACCGACAGGATCGATCGCTTTCATGCGCGCGAGATCGGACTTATGTTCAAACGAGCCCAGCCGGAACTCCCGGCGCTCGCTCTCACCTTCGGATTTGAAGACTGCGCTGACGGCGCTGTCGCCATAAAGCAGGACGCTGGGTGGAAAAATTTCCATGAACGGCGAATTCTTCTGGACGTCTTTCGATATCTGCCTGCTCTCTTCGCTGCGCAGGATCTCGCGAAGAAAGTACTGACGCTCGGAGGGGCGCAGCTCCTTGATGACGCCCACCTCATTTATGGCCGCCGTATGCGCATCGATGCGCTTCTTAAGCCGCTCTATTCGCACCTGCAGACGATCTGGCTGGGGCGGAGCGAGATCGGTCAGGACCTCGCGGACTGGTTTCCAGTAATTGATGAGTAGCGGGTCGAAAAGCAACTCTTCAAGCTCGTCACCCGCCTCCGGATGGCCGCTGCGCATGAGGCTCAAAACAATCGAGACTGCAGTCCGCGGAAAAGCGAGAAGGCGGCCCGTGACCTTGCAGGCAATGGCAATCGTCTGCTCGGCGCATAGAGCGTGCTTCGAGAAATCGAGATCGAGCAGGCGTCCTCTGCCTGCTGCCTTGAGCGTGAGGTGGCAGACGGCGTCGACCATGGCATCGGACCCGTCGGCGACCCACTGTGTAACGAGGGCCTGAAGCAGCCCGTTCTTGTCCGCGAGGATGTGATGGGCTGTGCCCTCCATCTCCTGCAGATCCGAGATTTCGCGCTTCAGCAAGGAATTGAGCAAGGCGAGACGCGGCGCCGATATCGCCGGTGAGCGTTGCGAGCACAGTGCTCGATCTATCGCCTTTATCGTCGTCTTTTCTCCCGCCTCTACGCCTTCCAGGAAATTGCAGATCAGCGAAACCAGTTCGCCGGATGAAGTAGAGCCGGTCATGAACAACGCGCGGGCAGCAGCTTCGCGAAGCTGAGGCGTTGCCGCGCTTCCAATTGCTGCGAAAGCGCCTTGCGCGAATTCTTCGTTGTCTGCCGTTCGCGTGCCGATGGAAAGGCTCGCGTCGAAAGCTGCGAGCTGCTGCTCCTCGCTCACGCCATTCAGGGCGGCATCAAGAGTGGCGGCGATGAGCTGGCGTTCGTCGGCATCGGCCGGGGTCATCGCACCCAGTACCCGGCCCGCTGCCCGGGCGTCTTCGCTGCTTCCCTTGAGGAGAAGTTCGGCGATCCGCGACACATAAGCGGACCGGGAGGCAACGAGGCCTGCCTGCAGAACCGCGACCATCATCGCGCGCGGGCCTTTACCGTTGCGAATGAGCTCAAGCGCCTCGCTCACCCGCTGGGTGCTCCGCCCCGCCCAGGATGCAAGCACATCGTACATGAAGTAGGGCGTATCGCCGTCGTGTGAGCGCGCGGCGAATTTTCCGATAACCTGGAACATTGTGCCGACTGGCATGTCGATTTCGGGCAACGCGGCGCTGTAGAATGCTTCCGCAGACCAGTCGACAGGCCCATCGCTCGCGAGGATCGCAGCGACCATGTCGAGCTCGCCGCTACGATGAAGCGCGATCCCTGCTCGGGCGAACTCTTGCCACCTGTCGCCTTCCAGCGCCAAACTCGCGCCCGCCATCAGCGCTTCGAGTGCGCCATCTCGGACTGCCTGCAGGATCGAATCGGACGAGTAGTCGGACGGGACCGGAATGTCTGCCATCCATCCTGAAAATCACGTTTTGTTCCTGCGGGCAAGAGGGGTGGGGCCAACGCATCGCGCATGTCCAATCCGGGGATACTTCTCTTTACGGCATGGCCCGGCCGATCCTGCCAAACTGTTAGCCGGTTCCGGTTTTCTGCAGCCCGGCACTGGCGATTGCGCCCAGCATGTAGGGACCATCGTCACGCTTGCCGTCACAGATTTCAAGCACGAATTTGCGATTGTCGAGCCCGCGCTCTTCCAGCGCCTTTGCCACGGCATCGCGGATGCGTTTGATATCGTCCAAAGCCGTTCTCGTGGGGTCAGAGACCTGACCGGACTTTACATCGGCAGGAGCCCAGCTTCGTAATAGCTTTCGATTATCGAGTCGAACAGGTAGATATCACCCCGGCTCCGAGCCAAAAGTTGAGCGCCTGCAATTGCAGCAAAGATAGCCCCCGCCCTCCTCTGGCTGCTCTCCACCGTCACGAGAGATGCTTCAAGAAGTTGCGTGCGAAGCCACGCTACATTGATATCTGCAAAGGCCTGCATCTCAGCTGCCACGGCACCAGGCAGATCGTCATATTCCGCAGCCATGAAGCTGCCAAGGCACATCCGGTTGTCGCTTTGAAGCGCTATACGATAGAAATCCGAATATCGCCGTAACCGTTCGATTGGGCTAGGTACCTCTTCTGACAGAGCTGCAAGAGCTTCTGCGACATCCTCGCGATACCGCTGAGCTACTGCAACGCCGAGATCGGCTTTGGAGGGGAAATAGTAGTGGATGCTTGCCGCCTTGATGCCGACATCCTTGGCGAGTTCGCGGTAGTTCAATCCGCCGTAGCCGTGTGCCTGCGCGGACCACCTCGCGGCCTGTAAAATCAACTCTCGGGTACTCAAATCCACGCCGACAATCCTCGCAACCTGTCAAATGGCAGATAGACGTTGACGAGCAGATAGCGAAAGCCTTAATGTATCTATCATCTGGCAGATAGAGAGTTCAGTCATGAGGGTTTACGATACCGCCTTGGGTCCGTATCCGGCGCGTGTCCGCATCGCTTTAGCTGAGAAAAATTTGCAGTCTCGGGTGACGTTCGTGTCTGTCGACCTTCTCGCAGGAGAGCATAAATCTCCTGAATTTCTAATGAAGAATTACTCAGGTACGCTCCCAGTGCTTGAACTGGACGACGGTACGTTCATTGCAGAGTGCACAGCCATTACACAATATCTGGATGCGCTTGATGGAAAACCCAGCCTAACAGGTGCAACGCCGATAGAGCAGGGGCTCATTCACATGATGACGAAGCGCGCCGAATTGGAATTACTCGATGCTATCAGCATCTATTTTCATCACGCAACTCCAGGGCTTGGCGCGGATGTCGAGAAATTTCAGAATCGGGAATGGGGTATTTATCAGCGTGGCAAGGCTCTTCGAGGAATGGCCTATTTCGATGCGATATTGCGCAGACAGCCCTTCGTAGTGGGCGATGCCTTCACCATGGCCGATATCGCCGTCATCGGAGGCATGATATTTGCCGATTATCTCGATGTCGCGGTGCCAGAGGAATGCGATGCTTTGGCTGCTTGGTATAAAGAAATACAAGAACGTCCAAGCGTGGCAAACAGGATAATCATGTCCGAGGCAAGGACCGTATCCGTCTGATCGAAGCGGATTAGGGCGGCCTGTTCTGCCGACAGCAAATTCGGTATCTTTCGGGCCCCGCAAGGTGATCGGGGGCAGCCCGACAAAACCTCCAAACAAATCGTACTGGGAGAGACCTTGTTGGTTGTAAGCCTCCTCATTCTCTGCGGTGAGTGCGTCAACCTGTTAGCCGGTAGGACATTTGCCAAAGCGCGCGACAAACTCTTTTGTTTTCGCCCGAGCGTGATCATCTGCAGCAAATTGCAGTGCCGTCGGTAGCAGATCAATTCTGAAAGGAGATTGCTTATGTCAGGATCTAGCCCCGAAGCTCGGCTTGGCCTTGCAGTTGACCTCATGGAGGAGGCGCTACGGCATGCCGGTTCAGCGGAAGCGGTGGCCGCCCTATTACGCCAAGCAATAAGCGAAGCGCGAGATTTGCTTTTACTACTTCCGATCGACCCGTTGTTCGACAGTGCTGGGCCAACGCCCATGATCTTGGACACAGCCGTCGTAAGAGCAATGGGCGGAGTTTTGGGTCTTCTTGCTACGTTACTGCAACGCGGTGGGCTCACCACCGTTGAAGAATTCGGCAAGATGCTCGACATTTATGCCGTGGTAACGGCAGAAAACTATGTTGATGAAGGCCTCATCGTTGGCTGCTGGGGCGGAATTGTGGGTCAAATCTCGCAGCAACGGCACGAAGACACCGCACACTAAGGCCTCACACGAAAACGAAATCAACCGCCCGAAATCAAGTGGTCCGCGTTGCGTGGTGGCGAGCATCGAAGGAGGCTCTTGCAGAATCAATGGCGCCTCTGTGAGTGTGCTTCCAATCCCTCAATACAATAAGTCGCTCACTGAGTGACCTGCCAAGCACCGTCAATTCGTATTTGCTATGATGATGCGAACCGGACCGCACAGTCCGCGCTATTATCCCGTCGCGTTCGAGTGACTTTAAAGAATGCGCCAGTGACCCCCGAGATATTCCGTCAATAACACCCATAAGCTCTGTAAATCGCTTTGGGCCATTTGCGGCACTGATTACGATAAGCGCGGCCCATTTTTCGCCAGCTGAAAAAGAAAATCTAGATATTTTGCGGCAAGAGTATGACTTATCAGCAGTAATGACTCCAATTTTAGTCATTGTTTTTACTTTCTAGAAATACGAAGAATGAGACATATCGTCACCGATCTGGGTGGACGCACCTATTTACTAGGCTTGGACAGATACAGTCCGTTAATCCGAGACATAATGGTCAGCGTATAAAAATTGGCGGCTTCGACGATTTTTGTGTTTCATTGATCGACGCAAAACCTTCTTGGTAGCGGGCATCGCGCACGTTTGGCCTCAAAGATGTGGAGCTGGGACATGCTCTCGTTCTTAACGTCGGCAGCGACTCGGCGAATGCCCCACCGGGTTTTAGCGCGAAGCACCCAGCAATGTGGAACTCGGCACTCGAGAATTGGGTTGTTCCGAATCCTATCTATCCGCCAATCCGGCGATGTAGATTAATATACAGACCTGTATGTCTTTTCAATATGGAATAGCCAGATCATTCTGTATCCCGATATGTGGTCTGATGGACGACGCGAGCCCTCCGACCGCCCTGGATACCGACATTGGAGCGACTTTGAAACCGTTTCCGCGTATTGCGGTTCTCGTTGCGATGCGCCATCGTGATGCTTTGTTTTAGCAGTTAAACCATAAGCGTGGTCGAGCCCAAGTCGAGGTAAAATTGCCTCGCCAACAAAATCTGGGATCAACTGCCCAAGACAACGAAGATGGCCGGAAATTGCCTGCATCGTTTAGCCAAGCACATCAGCGATGGCCTTGCCGGCTTCGATGGTGCTCGCCGAACCTGCGAGATCCATGGTTCGCAATGCCGACTCAGAAAGCGTGCGCTCAATCGCCGAAAGAATGGCCGTGCTCGCTTCTGTTTCGCCAAGATGGTCGAGCATCATCGCTGCAGACCAAATCTGACCGACGGGGTTTGCGATCCCCTTTCCGGCGATATCGGGTGCCGAGCCATGTACGGGCTCGAACAGGGAGGGGAAGTGTCCGTCGGGGTTGATGTTGCCCGATGGTGCGATCCCGATGGTGCCGGTGCACGCGGGCCCCAGATCGGACAGGATGTCGCCGAACAGGTTCGATGCGACCACGACGTCGAAAAGTTGGGGATTGAGCACGAAATGCGCTGCCAGGATGTCGATGTGATACTTGTCGCATCGCACGTCAGGGTAGCTGCGTGCCATTTCCTCGACCCGCTCATCCCAGTACGGCATCGAGATCGAGATGCCGTTGGACTTTGTCGCTGACGTGAGGTGTTTCGCGTCACGCTTGCGGGCCAATTCGAAGGCGTAACGCAGGATGCGGTCCACACCCACCCGGGTCATGACAATCTCTTGCATCGTAAGCGCCGACGGAACCCGGCCTTGTGTGGATCGGGTCTGGTGTGAATTTCGCAGGGCAGATGGAGGCCTTGCGAGTGGATATCGAGCAGTCAAAAGAGCCTCGTATGAGCGCTCGCCGAGA